>Ga0208763_1000042_pt1 | contig 29944 bp, 29 predicted proteins | sample ETNtaG_20_FD_185756 | JGI IMG/M metagenome (GOLD analysis project Ga0208763, IMG submission 185756) | Marine microbial and viral communities from oxygen minimum zone, Eastern Pacific Ocean - ETNP201306PF45B (SPAdes) (version 2) | ecosystem: Environmental > Aquatic > Marine > Oceanic ... | reverse complement strand
GCATATTTCTGAAGTCTGTAACGAACTTATGCCATACGATAGCACCACTTGTATCTCCTTCTTCAACCTCGTCTAAACTGGATTCCATTAAGGCTGTAAATCGTGGTGTAAACAATCCTTCTGATATGGTTCCGGAGGAATTCTCCTCAGATCCATAAAATGGTACAACATCAATCCATAACATCCTACCTCGGTCTGTAGGAATAAGTGATGACCCTTCCTTGTCTACATATCCTCTGTCAACCAATTTTCCAACAGTCGTGAGATAAGTCGACGGCCTCCCAATATCGGCTTTTTTCATTTCCTGAATTATCGAACTTTCTGTGAATCTTCGTGGAGGTTTTGTTTCGTCAGATGTCAAGATAGGATTTTCTTCTGTCGAATTAAATCCCCAAATTGTACCTACTTCGAAACCAATCGTGGGAGGTTTTGTCTTAACATCTTTATCGGCTGAATAAACCGCCTCCCATCCTGCATGAATACGCCATGAACTGGTACCATACAATGGTAATTCAACATCTGGAACATTAACTACCATATCCCTTCTTTCTCGAATAGAGTTGGACATTTGGCTGGCAGCAAAGCGGCCCCAAATTAACCTGTACAAGGCTTTTTGATCTTCATCTACATCTGTTAATGATTTGACTTCAGGTTGTGTTGGTCTAATTGCTTCGTGAGCATCTTGTACATTACTAGCTCCTTTCTTAGCATCTGGGCCTAATGCCCCTTCCCCTAAGTGATCACTACCGAATTCTTTTTCGATTAAGGACCTGATTCTTTCCCTAGCTCCCTCACTTGTACGGGTAGAATCTGTCCTAATGTAGGTGATGTGCCCTGATTGATATAGTGCTGTAGCTACTCGGTTAGTTCGGCCTATTGACCATCCCATTCTTCCATTTGCCGCTCTTAGCATAGATTCTGTCGTAAATGGAGGTTGAGGTTTCCTGTTTGTCTTACCTTCTTTTACGGAATCTACAATCAATCCATTGGATTTTCGAATCTTGCTCAAAGTATCTTCTGCCAGATCTCCATCAAATGTTCTATCTGGGTGATGCTTCCCATCATCATCTTTCCATGCATTATCATCATCCTTTTCATGGAATCTTACTTTGAAAGAAACATCATTAGATTCCACTTTTACTGAATGGTAGGGGATAGGGATATGTGCGTCCCTCTCAAGCTCTCTTTCAACTATAAACCCAAGAGTAGGAGTTTGTACACGCCCCATCGAAGCTAGATTCCAAGACCTACTAAATCGGGAACATCGGAAGCCTACTAGTCGATCCATGAACCTTCTAACCTTGGCCGCATCTACCAGATCCATGTCTATATCTCTAGGCGACTCTATTGCCTCATGAACAGCATTATTGGTAATTTCATTGAAAGTTACCCGATAAATGGAATCATAATCGTTGAAAATCTCTTTCAATCGCCAAGCGATAAATTCCCCTTCCCTATCGGGGTCAGTTGCGATGTAAATTTCATCCACAGAATTTGACTTTGCTTTCTTCCTTAATTTAGCTATGACTTTCTCTGCTCTATCCGTATAACTCCACGGAGGATTAGGCAGTTGGCCTTCCTTTGAGGACCACATCGCTTTGTTGTCTTGTTTGGTCCCACCTCTAGTTGGTAAATCTTGTACATGCCCATTGCATGCATCTACGATCCAACCCTTTCCAAGATATTTCTTGATTGTCCGGGCTTTGGCACCTGATTCCAGAATCATGAACTTCAATTGACCACTCCCGAATAACTAGCCCGCCATCTATGAATGACGTACCACGTTTTGACGGGGCGTCACGAACCGTGTATAAACATGAGTAAGAACAGAGCCATTCAACGCGCGCGTGCCCGCGTGCCTGTGGCGTGCGCGCGTGTGCACGCACGCAAGGAGGCAACCAACAGAATAGTACAGAATCTTCAGGTGAATGACTCTCTCATGGCCAATTCATCCCATGGATGTTGTGCATCTCTACCGCCGCATCCTTCACAAGCTGGATATCCTGCAGAAGCCAACGAGGTAATTTCTTTAATCAAATTATCAAAACCCTCCTGTGGTTCTAAAGGAACCCATACCTCGGATGCCGAAGGCGTCTTTGGTCCGATGATTCCGCCGGATTCTCCTATATTTGTTATTACGATGTAGTTGTATTCGTGATCTTTAAATTCGATTCCGAAATACAAACTAGGCGATAAATCGGACAACTGTAGTTCTAAGTCTTCATCTCTGATGACAAACTTTGGAAGTGTGAAAATCACTCCTCTCGAACGTAGGGTTCTGCGTGCAAGTTCCCGTAAGGAACGGACACACAATTCTGTATCCATGCTACGCGTAGCACCCACAAGACTTGAAGGATGCCTCATCAGCCCGCTGTGGGATGGGACTCCCATATCGCTTTCTTGTCCGCCCATCTTTACGTCTAGTTGATTCCGAAAGGGCCCACAATCTCAGTGTAAATACATTGACAAGATTTGGAGAAAATCGACCTGTTCAAAAAATACTTGGCTCAATTTACGGTACCCCAAATCTACCGATTACGGTTTTTGGAAAGTTGTTTCGACATCCGCTGGGTTTAGCAGCAGGTTTTGACAAATCAGCTCAAGCACTTGGTGCATGGCCATCTCTTGGCTTTTCTTGGGCAGAATATGGTGGTGTAACTCGCTATCCTCAGGATGGTAATCCGAAACCAAGAATGTTTAGATCCAATGCTGAAAATGCTTTGATTAACAGGATGGGGTTCAATAATCCAGGAGCTCAACAGGTACGTGATACACTAACTAAAAGACGTACATCTGGTAAATGGCCCAACATTCCTATTGCAGCAAATATAGGGCGCTCAAAGACTGTTGATAATGAAAGGGCGCCTAATGATTACGCGGAGACATTCGATCTTCTGTACGATTTTGCAGATATATTCGTCCTCAATGTGTCTTCTCCAAATACCCCAGGTTTACGTGAATTACAAGAAGATGATCATATTCGTGATGTTGTTAATGCATGCACTTCCGTTAGAGAAAAAAGATTAGGTTCGAAACCAATTCTTCTCAAATTTGCACCTGATTTATCCACTGGCGACTTATTGTCTTGCGCTGGTGCTGCTTTATCCGCAGGCATTGATGGTTTTATTGCTACAAATACCACCATTAGCAGGCCAACACCAAACAGTACCAGTTCTAGAAGATTTTTTGCTGAACAAGGAGGATTATCAGGGAGGCCCCTACATGAAAAATCAATCAAAATGATTGGTGATTTGTATGATAGCGTTGGGGGTAAAGTCCCGATTATTGGCTGTGGAGGCATTGATTCAAGAGATACAGCCTGGACTGCGATTACCAATGGCGCATCGCTTTTGCAGTTATACTCGGCAATGGTTTTTCAAGGTCCATCTGTGGTAAAGAGAGTGACTAATGGATTGAAGTGGAAAATAGAAAGTAAAGGTTTTACCGATTTACAAGAAGCCGTTGGTTATTCTAGAGCGTAAGTGGTCCGGTCAAAATAGAGTAAGGCTATTCAATACCTTGCTTGACCAATTAATGTGAATACAACCCGTAGGTCTCGACTGTTGTTTGTCGGAGCAATTATATTGGGGCTGATTGGCTTGATGTTTTTGTCTGTTGACCCACAGGTTCAATATACGGTTGACGAAATAATGGAAGCGCCGGAAGAGTTCGCTACAGATGATGTGAACGTTAGGGGAATCGTGAAAAATCAATCCATAGACAACTCTTCCTCTACTTTTATTTTACAAGGTTCTGATTCTCAAATTAAAGTATCCTTTGCGATGATAGCAGTTCCAGATGGGTTCGAAGAAGGACGCATGGTAGCGGTTAATGGCTATCTAATTCCAGACGGGGATTTTTGGAAAATAGATGCTAAAGAGATAACTACCGGATGTCCCTCAAAATATGAAACAGAGTGATTTTCACAAACATTGCAACACGAATTACTGATTTGAGTAATAGTTTCGTTCTTACGTGAGGGCTGCTCGCCTTGATTGGGCTAGGGGGAGCGTTGACGTGTTCTATCATCCACAAATCGTCGAAAATGGTGGCCTGAAGTCCGAGGGCGGCAAAGACGAGCCGACGATGACCCTGCGGTTGACGTCGATGCCTCGCCCCCAAGAGATCCAGGTTGGCGGAGAACACTTCCGAAGGGAAATGTCGACCGTCTCACGCTCGGGAATCAGGTCAGGCGCGGAAGCGAGCAACCCGACCGAGGATGCTGGATGCCTTGGGATAGCGGGGCGGAGGAGATCGTGGAATATTCATTGTTGGTGACGATTGTCCACCGAGGACGTGCCCACTTAGATTTTGTAAAATCTATAGACGCTCAATAGAAATTAAAATTTCAACCCAGAGAATTAGCGTCGATTCCGCCCATTTTACAAACAATAGCAAAATGTTCCCCTGACACAGGTTGTACGGACAGGCGTTGTCCACGCTGTAACAAAGGCATTCCCTCGAGACTTGGGTTGGCTTTTAGGTCGGGCAGGCCTACGGCTTCCATTTCGATAATCGGTTCTATATCGACCATTATCCATCTAGGATTCTCTGGACTTGCCTTTTCGTCAAAATACTTCGAATTAGGGTCTTGTGCTGTAAAATCCGGATAACCTTCCCTGCACACCTTTGCTACACCTGCAACATGTGGGGGTTTGCAATTTGAATGATAAAACAAAACCAAATCCCCAATTTTCATATCATCCCTCATGATATTTCGAGCTTGATAGTTCCTGACACCGTCCCAATGGGTCGATTTATCTTCAACCAATTGTGACCACGGATAGACATCGAGTTCGCTTTTCATTAACCAATAATTCACCATATTCTCACCATGCATCTTGACTATCCATAACTAGGGTAGCGTCCATTATATCTCCTTGTTCCCTTGTTAGAGTCCTTCTCAGGCCAGCCGCCTTAGCCATCGTACCAGAACCCCCAGTCAAGGAGATATTTGCTTTCACTAGAAGGGAATAAATCGCAGGCAGAAGGATTAGTGCTGAAATTGCAGCCAGAATCAGGAGAATTATGATAACGTCAATAAATGGCGCGATAGCTGGAATCGGGATATAATAAGCACAAAACATACCCGCTATTGTTACAGTAACAGCTTCTGTAAGACTCATTCCGGTACTTGCACATGCAATTCGAATAGCGTCTACGGAGCCACCTAATTCTTTAACCCGATTAGCGATATGTATGGAAAAGTCAACTCCCACACCAACCAAGATGGATCCAATCATCACTGTAACCAATGACAAACTTACACTACCTTGGTCCATTACTAGCCATTGCATGAATACTGTAAATGTTACAGGGAGCGTAGTAAGGATTGCATAACGGATGTCTCTGAATACCAAACCTAGAGTTAAAACGGTAAACAACAGAGCGTAGAATAACGAGTCCCATTGTGAGCCTACGACTAGGTTGTTGACTTCTATTGTGACCGAGGCTACTCCAATTAGTCTAGTCGAAGTAACCCCTCCAGTAGCAGTGTCCTGCGCAGCATAATTATCTATTTGGGAGACGGCTCTTTCTGTGCTCTTAACATCCATAAATGGCATATCTATGTAAATCAGACTTTTCTCGTAATCTTCTGAGATGAATAGATTCCTCATTTCTAGTGTAAGACTATTGTAAAAGACATTAATTAGAAAATTTTGAGATTCTTTGCTACCTGTTGGTTGCTCGTTTAAAATTGCTAGACTCCACCAGAATGAACCATTACCTGAAACGTTCCTATCGAAAATAATAGCAGATAGTTCTTTGATTTGTTCGGGTACAATTGGGTTATCTTGTATTGGCTCATTAATCGGATCTCCATCCAAATCGACTCCAACAGCTATTGCCTTCATCAGGAAAACGATTGACACTGCCGTGGTTTGATTTACTTGATTGCATTTTTCTTCAAGTTCTTCAATTCCTTTCAAAGCCCTGTATGGGTCATTGATTTTATCACGGTCAGGATTGAATATTTCAGGAGAGGCGGAAACATCTGCGTCTATTAGCAAAAACCCAGGTTGTCCTGCCTCGAATTCCGTAGAGTAGGTTTTCATCTTGTCTACAGCACCAACTCCTTCAGGAGCCATCTCAAGTAAATCGACGTTTTCTTCGACATTGGGCCTGCTAATGCCTGCTGAAATTAACATAGCAATTAAGAATACACTTAGGGTTAGTTTTGACCAATTAATCGGTATACTAACGGCGGAAACGAATGCTTTAGGAGGAGGGTGAGAAGGTTTCTTTAGATCTAACATCATTGTCAAATTAGGTACCATTATCATCGTCATGACATAGACGACTACAATTCCCATTGCTAGTGAATATCCGACAGTTTGAATGGGTTTCATCGGGGTTAATGCTAATGATATGAAACCAATAATTGTAGTTATTGCAGATAATAAAACGGCTCGGCCAGTTGATTCCAGAGCTTCTGCCATTTTTTCTTTTGGCGTCCCTTTTGATTCGGCATACCGATTAGTTATGTGTAGGCCATAAGAAACACCTAATGCTAGAACAATGGGCCCAACAATAATCACCGTCATTGTTACTTCGTAATTTGTCCATCCAATGATACCCATTGTGATAAAAACTGAACAGAGTGTAGGGAGTCCAGAGATGACTAAAACTTTGATTCCTTGTACAAATCGTATTCTACCTGTTTGTAACAGATCACAGTGGAATAGGAACAAACCGACTGCAACAAACACTACACCTATGGGGAAAACATTCCAAAACAAATTGAATGATTCTTCAGTAACTGCATTAGTAATTGGAACAGGTCCCGTGAGGGTCATGGACAATCCCCTTTGATCCCAATTGTTCTCCTCGCTCAGCCCAATAATACCCAATTGGGTTTCTTCTATAAATTCGGAAATTGTAATTTCCTCTCCCTTGTCATCGGTTAGACGGTCTGATATACCTATAATTACAACAGCTCTATTCCAACCGAATCCTGATTTATTTCCGATTTGTACTTCGTTTTCCCATGTGCCTACGTCTCTGACTAGTTTATTGAGAGCATTGGGGGGCATTTCGTCAAGGATTTGATCTACTCTGGCTTGATCATCTGGTATTGCGTAATTTCCAAAGATGTCTTCGTTATCTGATATAGTCTGATTAACAAAATCAGAAAACTCCTGATTGTCTACCGCTTGTGATGCTGCAGAAGCGAACGATTTGGCTACCCTGCCTGCTGAAGAATTAACCTCTTTGATAACTGAAGATATAGAGAGAACGTAGATGACGTTGTCTTCACCAAGGTCATTTTGAACCGGATTAAGTAGATTCTCTAATTTCTCAATCTGTTCTAATGTTGAAACCTCTGTGATGTTCCTTCCCGAACCATCCACTGCTTCTCTTTCACCATTTTCATTTTCGACGTAAACGATTTCTGACTCGACATAGATTACCATCACGTTTGTAGTCCAACCGTCTACAGATTCAACCCTAGTTAGTAATTCAGAAACTTCAGAGCCCTGCGGGAGATATACCTCCAGGTCTCCATTAACATTCATTGATGATTTTCCTTCAATGGGACAAAAACCATCAGGATTTGATAATGACTTCCTGCAATCTACTAATCCTGATTCCCATGAGAAGAAACCAGTAACTAAAAGACATAGAATCACAGTTATTACGGGAAATTTAGTCAAAATATCTGTAAAATTTAGGTCTGATGAAATCCTCCGCATTTGATTTTTCGAACGCCTACCGTAGCTCTCAACTGAATTTTTATCCAGGTCTAAATTGGAGAAAATCTCCTTCGCCTTACCTGTTGCCTGATTAGTAATCCGAGAGGCGATGTTACCTTCTTTTTCACCCTCTGACAAGCGCCACCAACTCCCTATTATTAGTATCCTGAGTGACGAGGGTGCTTGAACCCGACGGCCAGTAGTTGATTACAATGCAACATTCACGACAATAACTTATCATTGGGAACCGTCAATAATGAGTGGTCATAGCGTTGGCCATATTTTACGGTGGATGAGGAAATGGGGGCTCCCTTAATTGAGGATAAACGTTGGTCAATTGACCTAGAGAAAAGGATTCAAGAAGACCACTATTCCGATCCTGCAGTTTACAATCAGCGATATGCCTTCAATCCTAATTCTGGCAAGGAAATTTTCGTAATCGATACACCACCCCCTTATCCTAGTGGTACATGGCATATTGGTGCTGTTGCTCAATATTCCATGATTGATGTCATTGCTCGTAGTCAGAGATTACTAGGGAAGGAGGTATTCTTCCCCTGGGGTGTAGATCGAAATGGTATCAATATCGAATTCACTGTAGAGAAAAACACTGGCAGGAAAATGAAGTCATTTGAACGCTCAGAATTTTTAGATTTATGTCGTGAGACAATCGAAAAATATACTCAAGAAATGAGGGAGACTGCTGCTAGAGTAGGACTTTCTTGTGACTTTGATAAAGAATATCTAACCGATTCAGAGGAATATCGAGGAGTGTCTCAGTCAATCTTCGTTGATTTGTTCAAGAGGGGAGACATTGTAGAAGACCTACGCCCCAATATCTACGATCCTGTCGAAGGTACAACAATCGCTGACGCAGAAGTAGAAAGACTACGAAGAAAATCAAAGCTTATCGATATCCGATGGACTACAGAAGATGGTATCGATGTCGTAATTTCAACTACAAGGCCTGAATTGATTTGTGCCTGTGGTGTGGTTGTAGTTCATCCAGATGACGATAGGTATCGGAATTTGGTGGGAAAAAAGATCGTAATCCCCGTCGAGACTAATGGTAGGACAAAATCAGTTGAAATAATGACACATCCTTCCGTGAAATCTGAATTCGGTTCCGGTGTGCTGATGGTTTGTTCATTCGGGGATCAAAACGATGTTGCAGTTTTCCGAGAATTAGGTTTAACCCCATTTCAAGCAATAGACCTAGAGGGCAATATGACTGATGTCTCTGGGCCATATGCTGGTTTGACGGTTTTGGAAGCAAGAGAGAAAGTAATTGAAGATCTTACCTCTGCTGAACGAATCGTGAATATCATCGAAAAAGAACAAGATGTTCCAGTCAGTGAGAGAGGAAAGAATCCAGTCGAGATAATCCTTCTCAAGGAATGGTATGTAAAACAAACCCACATTCAAAATAGGATGCGTGAATTGATAGAGGATATGGAATTTCACCCGGTAAGGAATAAACAATTTTTACTGGACTGGATGGATAATATTAGCATCGATTGGCCGATTAGTAGGAGAAGATGGTACCACACAGAAGTTCCAATTTGGTATTCTGAAGATGGTACAAAAATAATTACTCCACCATCTGGGACTTACGTGCAACCATGGAGGGAAAATCCACCTGCTGGTAGTCGTGTGTTAGACAGAGATACCAGAGATGACTTAGGGAGTTGGGACGAACTTTCCTCCGAATTAGGGGTAGTTATTGGTGAAGAGAAGGTATTCGATACTTGGATGGATTCTTCCAACTCTAACCTCTACGTGTCCGGTTACCTATCTAACCCAGATTTATTTTCAGATGCATTCCCTACGGGAATAAGGCCTCAAGGCAAAGAAATAGTTCGAACATGGTTGTATTACACTGTATTGAAGAGTGCTTTGTTACTAGATTCTCCAGGGTTCAAACATGTTTGGATTGATGGTTTGGGTATGGATCCTTGGGGTAGAAAGATGTCAAAATCCCTCGGTAACGGAATTGACGCTAACTCAGTTCTTGAATGTGGAGCTGGTGGAAGAACTGGATCTTGGAAGATTAAAGGTCCGGACAAGGTTGTAAATCTTAGAGCCAATAAGATTGGTTCCGAATGTTTCCGTTTATGGAAAGCGTGTGACGCTCAAGTTGGTGATGATTTTCATATCAATCCCGAGGAAATAGAACAGAAGTACTACGGCGTCTTAACTAAATTGTTTAATGTCGCGAGATTTGCCAGCCAATTCCCCGTTCCTAGTAATCTAGAGAAGTTACCTACTGATTTAGCTCCCGAAGACAAATGGATTCTTAGTGAATTCGATAACATAATGAAAAAGGTAGAGAAAGCGTGGATGGAAATTGACATTTACACTGCAGCTCAATCCATGAAAAATTTCTCAACCGGGGTGTTAGCCAGTCATTGGCTCGAGATGGTCAAAACCAGGTTGTATGACGGCGATGAGTCTGCTGCTTGGACTCTACACAGAATGTTCAGAGATTTAATGGATGGATTTTCGCCAATCTGTCCCTTTTTCAGCCACTATCTATCATCAATTCTTTACGATAGATCCGCGGTAATTGCAGATTCATTCCCCTCAATTCCCCTTGATTTCGAGACCTATAAATGGACTGAGATAACAGAATCCGTGATGGACTTTAACTCGGAAGTTTGGAGGACTAAAAAGGAACAAGGGCTTTCGTTGAATTCAGAACTATCAGGTGTCAACATTCCTGATAATTTGTCACAGCTGGAAGTACCGTTGAGAAGAATGCACAAGCTACTTGACTAAATCAGGAAGGGTATCAGGGCTTTACGATTAGTTGGATAATCTGGGAATTCTTCCTTATACCAACGATGATGGGTAAACGCTCTAGGTGCTAAGTTGCAAAATGTCCAGAAGGCAAATGTGAAACCAGCTAGTGACCATGTTGCAATCGCAAAACCTAACCATTCGGCTATTTCACCAAGATAGTTGGGGCAACTCACTCTATCGAATAACCCACCTCTAGGTATTTTGTATCCTGTACTACCGTCTTCACGTAATGTGAACAAGATATTATCTGATTTGATATTGATAATCATCCCAAGCGTGAATAATCCAATTCCAACAATAAATCTAGGATCGGTTAACCAAGTTAACTCGTAACCATCATTGATTTGAAATAACCAAATCCCGTTTATTAGACAATTCACTGTGTTGAAAATAACTGCTAAGATAACGACAGATATTGGCATAAATTTCTTATCTAATTGTGCCCTATAAGGCCAAAGAAAAGCCCTATTGATGTAATGTCCAGTCCAAATGGCCCAGAAAATCAATACTACGGTTTCCTTATTATTGCCGAATAATAACAGCCCAGTCAGTAAAAAAACAGGGATAGATTCCATGATCATCCAACCCCTACGAGCTGAAATTTCTGGTCCCCACCCCGCAGATCTATGCCTGCCATAAGGTGCATTAATGAAAGTCAAAATGATGAATGTAATTAGCCCCATTGCTATCCAAATATAACAAATAAATTCGTAATCCTCATAGGATAGAGAAGTCATCTAAAAAATCACCTTTGATTCTTAATATGCCAAGAAATAGTGTCAGAAATAGTATCCTCTAAAGGACGTGGTGAATGCCCAAGGTGTTCCTCTGCTAAATTACCAGGGATGTTTCTACATTGGATTGCCAATGCTTGTAAACTACCTTTACTGAAACTAGGTCTGACACCTGTTAGACGACTCTTCAATGTAGAATACGGTAACGCTAGATATGACATCCAAAACGGTATCGTTGCGACATGAGTTCGATTGCCTGTAATATGTTTCACCATATTAGACAATTCAGGCATAGAAGCCCAACGGCCTGGTAGGATGTAATTCTGCCCATCAATACCCTTGTTTAAGCAATTGACTGCACTTATTGCTACATCCCTAACGTCGACCCAATTGAACCCGTTATTGATAGCGAATGGCATACTACCATTCGCCATATCAGATAGGACTTTGCCCATTCTACTGGGTTTGTAATCCTCTGGCCCAATAATGCCAGTTGGCTGAATAACATTGAGGTTCAATCCCTGTTCTTTTGAAGAAAGTACCAGTTTTTGGGCCTCCGCTTTTGATCTATCATACGGTAGTGCCCTAGGGTCTGAAACAAGAGGCCTACTCTCAACTAATGGCTCATTTGTCGGTTGTTGTTTGAATGCGTGAATACTGGAAAAATGGACTAGTTTATCCACTCCTGATTCGATAGCCGCGTTAACAATTGATTGAGTGCCTTGGACATTGATTTTGAACATTAAATCTTCACTTATTTTCTCGACAGCCACAAAAGCTGCGGAATGGAAAACAACATCACAGTCAGACATCAGGGCAGCCATTTCCTTTGCATTGAGCATGTCACCTGTTACGAGATTAACATCTAAATTTTCTAATGATCTTACATCGGACCTTACAAGGCAATCTACTTCAAATCCTCTTGTTAGCAATTCACGAACGAGGTTACCGCCAACATGGCCACTGCCTCCCGTGACAAATGCTCTCATGTAGAGGACTATGTGCAACTAAGCATGAACCTACCGGATTAATTTAAGGCCGAATGAGGCTTTTTTCCAGCGAAGTGATCCAATAACAGTGTGACCATTTCTTCACCAATTCGAGTTTGAGCCTCTATAGTAGAGGCGCCAATATGAGGTGTTCCGTGGAAGTGAGGGTGATGGACAAGAGGATTATCTATGGCTGGTTCAACCTCGAATACATCAAGAGCGACACTCGTTAAATCACCAGACTCTAATGCATTTAGAACTGCTAACTCATCTACGATACCGCCTCGGGCACAATTTACGATGTGGTTACCGCAACTAACTCCATTGGGTGCGGAAGTAGGCATCATCTCTATTCGCCTTGAATTAACCAAATGATACGTTTCCTCTGTTAGATTGCAATGAATGGAAATGTGGGTACATAGTCTGAAGAGTGAATCTACATCTTCGTGCATAGTACAATCAAATTTTTTTGCAATAGTTGCTGGTATATATGGGTCGAAAGCGTGACATTCCATTCCCATTGCCAAGGCTACACTAGCGACTCCCTGGGCTATTCTACCGAACCCGATTAGACCCAAACGCTTGCCACTTAATTCGGTACCTTTCAATTGTTTTTTTTCCCATAGTCCTTCTCGTAGCCCTCGATCTCCTCGAGTTATATGTCTGCACGACGCCAATAGGTGCCCCACGGTCAATTCAACTACACTATTTGTTGAAGATTGAGGTGTATTACATACTACAATTCCTAAGCTTGAGGCTGTTTCAATGTCGATGTTGTCAACACCAACTCCTGCCCTTCCAATGAAGGACAATTTGTTTTCATTGGATAAAATTTCAGAAGTTAGTTTAGTAGCACTCCGCACGACAATGGCATCAAAATCAGATATTGCCCCATTCACTAACTCGGCCTCGGTATAGTGTTGTTCAACAACATCATGGCCAGCATCTCGCAATCTGTTAACGGCTGAAGGGTCCATTCCATCTGTAATTGCAATTCTACCCATGATTACGTGCGGTATTAACAAATTGATGAATTTTTACTTGAGTTGATTAGCGGAATCCCGGTATTGAATTTGAATCAAGGAATACTAATTTTTCCTCAAAATATGACCGTTTATTTCTTGGTGTCAATACTAGCCGTTATATTCATGGCGGCGTCGTTGGAATCACTCATCACCGCTATTCTCATTTTACTTGCTCCAGTAATTCTCGCGATTCCATTATCCCTAGGTTGGAAGTGGTGGGTCGGTACTGAGCCCGAACATGTTCACTACAGGGAAAAAGTCAGATTGGTTTTAGACGCAGGTCTCCCTCTTAGCAGATTCAGAAAAGAATTAGACGCTGAGGCTAGAATTGTCAATATAGACCCTGAAAGACAATCTCGAATAGAATCAGATTTACTTTTTCCTATGCGAGTGAAACACTTTCTATTAATGCCGGGTCTCGTAGTTTGGCCATTCCTCGGTTTATTTGCAGCTTTGCTCGCAATACCATTAATGCCGATTTTATGGTTTTTTCAATGGCTATTAATTGAGAAAAAGGTTTTGTTGTGGATAGGTATCACAGTTCAAAAAATTACCAGATGGGAAATTATAGGTATCCCTAGAGTCGAGGACGGCCTGAAGAATCCAGACCCTGTATTATCATCTATCAACAGGATGCCAATTACAGTATTCTTGGGCTTGTTCGCATTCCTTATTGTAACATATCTTCCCCTAGATACTCAGTCAGTACTGGTAGTTTCTGGCGCTGTTTACATCATTTTGGTAGCTTTCATATCGGTGATTAGGGCAGGAACCTTGAGTACAATGGTATTTGCAGATACAGGAAATAGAAGACTGCTACCAATGGGCACATTCGTAGAGGATATGCTAGGTCCATGGGTTGGTGTGGGTCTACTGTTCTTAATTTCTAGACAACTATTCTACGGAACTGAACTAAGGTCTGGAGAGATGTTTGGAGACCCAGTCATTTTTTCATTAGCAATACTATTGGTACTTTACACGGCGACTATGATTGGTGTTGCTGTTGAAATTTCATTTTTTAGATCTAGAGCAGAATCTGTCCGAGTTAAATTTCAAGATCAAATGATCGATGAATTTGAACCTCAATTATATCTATTTACCAGAAATCTAGGTATGTTGAAAATATCTCGTTTAATGACACTTAGGCAATGGGTAGAACAAGGTGAAAGAATCAACTTGAATGACTTAGATAAACTCAAACGCTCCTGATGGATATTATATTTTCATCAGATATTATTGAAATTTCTTCGGAAATATTCATTTCTTTTTGGTGAATTATTACATTAATCCAGTTGTGATCCAAATTTTTTGAGCAAATTACTTCCAGTTTTAGATTAGATAAAGTCTGAAGTTTACCTAAGGGTAATTGTTGTTTTGAGATGAAAGTGGAAGTAGTCTTATTGATGGCATCCCTACTTTCCATTCTAGCATGAATTTCCTGTCCTGGGTAACACCCCTTCTTTAAATCCACGACATTATTGAGACCCAAATCAAAGGGTATTTTCCCTTCTGTTCCTATTGCTATGTCTAGTATACCAGCAATGGCTTGTACCGCAATCCCTGAGTCTATTGAGCCGAATTCCGCTCCATGGGATTCGAGGTTTTTTTGTAAATCTGAAGCTTTTTGCTTCGGGACTAACATCTCATAAATGCAAAAATCTGTGCCTTCATGAATTTTGGATATCATGGAATCTGCAAACTCTACCCACATCTCAGAAGTCAAGTCTGCTGAATCAATCCCGATTGAATCTAGAATATCCGATGAATCCGGCCCATAGATCACTAATCTTGCAATTGCTCCATCTCCTGATGAAATTTGACATTCTTCATTCCATGGTATTCCCATAGTGAGATTATTTCGTAAAGAAACAGATTCAGATTCATTATGCATTAGCAATATCTGACTGCCGTAATCAGCATGTAAATGTCGACTGGTTATCCGACCGTTTAAATTGCAAATTGTGGATTCTCTACGTGTGAAAATAGAATCGTTGGAAACATCTGTTGTTAACATTCGATTCAGATGGTCTCGAGCATTTTTACCAGATACTAAAGTTATAGAAGTAGGGATCTGGGCTACTCTAGTTACGGCTGGAAACATATTTCACCAACTAAGACCATCGTCATCCGAATGATTGTCCACAGCCACAGGCCCTGTCTGCATTCGGATTCTCCATGTGGAACCCGCCTCCCATTAAGGAGTCCTTGTAGTCAAGTTTGAGTCCATTTAGCAAAGAACTATCATTATCGTGAATAAGAATCGTAACTCCATCTACATCAATTTCTTGGAATCCCTCTTCGTTGGGACGTTCTACTATAACCATATCATAGAGATATCCAGAGCATCCTCCAGCCTTAGCGCTTATGATCAGTACATGACTACTGGATTGGTCACCGATTGCAGACTTAACAGCGGTTTTAGCGGCTGGTGACACTTCTATGTTGACTTCTACGCGCTCACTCACCGTTGCGATAGGTAATGAGAAGCCCGTTCCATCGATTAACGACACATTGTGACCTCAGGTGGCCCATATATCAACCATTCCTGTGTTTAACTCGTCTTCCGTCAATCCCATAGATTAGGAGATGTTACGGAACATGTGACAGGGTCGAGGCAGTCCGATGCTTTACGCCTATCAGACAATATGTCTGAACGGTTTACAGACGAATTGGCTGTAGAATCGCCACTTTCAATAGATATCAAGCACAAAAGTGCAATTATTCCAATGGGTATCACTATGAGGACACCTGGTGACGATAAGGATTTAGCAATAGGTTTCCTTTACTCAGAAGGTGTAATTGACAAATTCACCGACATAGAATCAATTTCTCTATCAGAAGATAGAATATCTATCGCAATCAGAGACGAAGTTGAATTTGAAATCCAATCTCACCGTAGACATACAATTACAAGCGCTGCATGTGGCGTATGTGGCAAAGATTCGTTAACAAATTTACACAAACTACATTCCTCCGACCTCAATTCTTCATTACGTATACATTCCTCTCAATTGTCTACCAACTTGTTATTTTTCACTAGAAAACAATCATTATTTGAAACAACAGGCGGAACTCACGCTGCTGTAGCATTTAGTGAGGAAGGAGAAATAATTGCTACTAAGGAGGATGTTGGCCGACATAATGCTCTGGACAAATTAATTGGCCATATACTAAGCACTGATAGTCTTAATTCTGAAGAACTTATTCTGCACGTATCTGGACGTAGCTCATTCGAATTAGTCCAAAAAACCATCAGGGCAGGATTCCCTATTCTTGCCTCTGTAGGCGCAGCAAGTACCCTAGCGGTAGACCTTGCAAGAGAATGTAACCTAACCTTGGTATGCTTCCTGAAAGTTGATTCGATGGTAATCCACTCAGCCCCAAATCGTATCATACACTAATTCAATCAAAACGGTTTGATAAATCAACATAATGAATAAGTCAAGTTAGTTGGCGTTGACTGTGGGAAGGGAGACATTTGAAACCACTCCGCTAGAGGAGTCACCTCCCAAAACAGGCCAAACGTCCACTTCTGCAGCCGGCGCTACCGCTATTCTTTCTACTCTCAAGCACGGATTCTCACGTTCCGGAATCTCGGGTTCTTTCAGCTCCTTTTCTAAAGTAAACAAATTTGGGGGATTCGATTGTCCTGGATGTGCATGGCCCGATCCGGACGATCACCGGACGATAGCAGAATTTTGTGAAAACGGTGCAAAAGCAGTCGCGGATGAAGCAACAAAGAAGAAAATTACATCTGACTTTTTCCTAGAAAATTCAGTGGTTGACTTGTCCAAAATGTCAGATGAATGGTTAAATTCTGTTGGCCGATTGACACAACCAATGATTCTACCACAAGATTCAATCAATTATGAACCAATTTCTTGGGATGATGCATTTGAAATAATTGCTACTGAATTAGTAAAACTTGACAACCCTGATGAGGCCATTTTCTACACTTCTGGTCGCACCAGTAATGAAGCGGCATTTCTGTGGCAATTATTAGCACGTGGCTTTGGTACCAACAATCTCCCAGATTGTTCTAATATGTGTCACGAGTCCTCTGGCTTTGCTCTTACTGATTCCATAGGTATAGGGAAGGGGACGGTAAAGTTAGCAGATTTTAATTCAGCAGATTTGATACTAGTAGTCGGACAAAATCCTGGGACAAATCATCCCAGAATGTTAACAGCATTGAGGGATGCTAAGAAAAACGGCGCTTCAATAATTTCAATAAATCCCCTCGTGGAAACTGGGATGAAAAAATTCAAACATCCTCAAAATCCTCTCGAAATGCTTGGTTCTGGAAAATCAATTTCGGATAAACATGTACGAATCAACATAAATGGCGACTTGGCATTTTTCCGTGGTCTAAACCATTCATTGATAAAAAATGGACATTATGATGAGAAATTCATATCAAAATACACTGACGGTTTTGAGAATTACAAGAATTTGATAACTAACGTTGATTGGAAAGAAATTCAATCGACTAGTGGTATTACACGTGACGAAATAGAATCAATTGCAGAGATTGTTGCTAAATCTCAGTCAGTCATAACATGTTGGGCTATGGGTATAACCCAACATCATAATTCTGTAGAAACTATTCAGGAGATGGTCAATACTCATTTGCTTGGTGGACACATTGGGAGAAAAGGCGCGGGCGTTTGCCCTGTCAGAGGGCACTCAAATGTACAAGGTGATAGAACCGTAGGTATCAATCATATCGCCAGTCCAACGTTGATCGAGAATATATTGAGAAGTACGGGTATTCAAACCCCAGAAAATCATGGATATGACGCTGTGAACGCCGCACGTGCAATGATTGATGGAAAAGGAAAGGTGTTCCTAGCGATGGGTGGTAATTTCCTATCTGCAATGTCTGACACCAAATTAATCGCTAAGGCAATGAATAATTGTGAACTTACAGTTTTTATATCGACTAAATTAAATCGTAACCATTTGGTCACAGGAAAGAAATCGCTTATCCTGCCATGTTTGGGTAGAACGGAAATTGACCAACAACTCAGTGGAAACCAATTCGTTACAGTAGAAAACTCGATGGGAATTGTACATAGTTCCGTTGGCCACATGAAACCTTCCTCGAATTATTTGCTGTCAGAACCGGCCATAGTAGCAGGAATTGCTTCTGCAGTTGAAGCCAAATCAAGCTTCAGTGAATTAGATTGGGCGAATTTGGTCGAAGATTATGATCGCGTACGAGACTTAATCGAGGCAACAATACCAGGGTTTGAGAATTATAATTCACGTATCCGAAACAAATCAGGATTCTATTTGCCTAATCCTCCAAGGGACGACTTAATTTTCTATACAGATTCAAAGAAAGCCAATTTCAGATTCCATGAATTAAACGGAATTCATCCTGGTTCAGGTGAGTTTGTTATGATGACAATCAGATCACACGATCAATACAACACCACGGTTTACTCTAATCAAGATCGATATCGAGGAATTAAGGCTGGTAGGAGAATAGTAATGATGAATCCTGAAGATGCTAAAGAACACAAGATTAGGGCAGGGGAACTAGTGTATTTGGAATCAATATTCAAGGGTGAAATACGTCGATCTACCAATTGGTATGTCGTCGAATACGACATACCTAAGGGAAATATCGCAACCTATTTCCCAGAGGCTAACGAACTAATTCCGCTTGATTCTACTGCGAATGTCAGCAATACTCCAACTAGCAAGTCCATTATTGTGAGAATCAATAAATCTCAGGATTGAATTTTTGAAGCCTTCATTTGTTCTTTCAATAGCAACGAGCATCTATTCATTTGCGTTTGCACCAGACGCTTTTCTTCTTCTTCCAGTTCTCTACTCAACGCTTGTTCAAAACACTTTATTGCATCCGAAAAATGTTCCATAGCCGCGTAAGAAGAACCCATGTTGTAGAGCGTCCTACCAGTAACCATCGTGGGGTCCATTGATATCGCTTGATGATAAGATTGTATACTTTCGGAAAATTTTCCTAATTGATGCAAGGCATGCCCGCGCCCATTGTAAGTTCTAACTCGCAATTCACGCTCATCTCTTGGTGTCGCAGAAATGGCTTTATCGAAACAATTCAGAGCTTGATCGCCCTTGTCTTCTGCCAATAAAGTGAGGCCTTTGTTGTACCACTCTATTGCTACATTTACACTATCTTCGTCAATAGAAGGATTTTGGCTAACTGATTCCTTAGCTTCTACAGCTGCTGCGATTAAATCTACGTCGGGCACTGTCGAGGATTTTGACGAAAGGGTCGATTGTAATTCTTCGGCCTTCTTTCTGCACTGATTTGCCTTATCTATATGTCCAGCTGCCTCCAAAGCTTTTGACATACCATACCAAGAATCGTAAGTAGATCCGTAATCTTCGATAATTTTCTTCCATGTTTTTATCGATAGTGCATGGTCTCCCTCTTCGCTGTACTTCTTGGCTTTCTGTTGCACGACAACCAATGTATCCTCAAGGGAAATCTCAACTTCCTCCTCTTCTTCTTCAGGTGTAAAATCAGCATAGGTCACCTCTTCAGTTGCGTTGGGAGTAAACTCCACAACTTCAGTCTCAGGTTCAGAAAGCTGCTCTACAACCTCTGCAACCAAATCCTCAGCTAACTTTAATTCGGGATTGAGTTGAAGAGCGTAGTTCAAGGATTGTATTGCGTCTTCTGTCAGATTTAATGCATGAAGGCATAGTCCACAATAATACCATATCATTGGGTCAGAAGAACGTTCGCCTTCTAATGCGGGGGATATTTTTTCCATTGCTAATTGATATTCTTCCTCATCAATCAGATTGGATATTTCATCCCTGATGTCAATAGAATCAGGAACAACAGGTATAGGTTCTGCCACTAACATTAGAGGTTCTTCCTCAATATCACTTTGGTATCCATCTACTGCGGCCGCGAGATCTTCAAGGTTATCATTTTCAAGCCCTAAATCAATAGCGGCCTTGGCATACTTTGCGGCTTCTCCAGCATCTCTTTCTGCGAACAGGAAAGCCAAGTTAGCAGATGTAGGTGCGTGGTGTCTGTTTAGCAAGAAGGCGCGTTCAAAGGCGTTAATCGCAGCGGAAATATCTCCCCTTGCATGCTCCACAACGCCCATCCCATACCATGCGGCGGAATTATCTGGTTCTGAATCGATAATTAGACCATATTCAGACTTAGCAGATTCATAGTCGCCTACGGTGACGAATTGCTGAGCTCGCTCGAATGCATCTATTGACACAGGTTAGTCGCGATACGAACAAGGGATAAGATTTCTCAGGCTATGATTGAGATTAATTCCCTACTGATTTGGTGCTGGGTCATCAATACGGTTTTCTTCATCTATTCTTGCTTTTGCTACCCCTGCAAAATATACCATCATCGGAACAGCAATGAGTAGGAAAAAGCAACCAACAAGTGTGGCAATACCGTATAGGGTTTCTTGGACTGGATCGATTTTGAACTCTGAAATTGATACCAATTCATGTTCTGTCAATGTGAAAGTAAGTTCGACACCATCAGGCGATACAAGTTCCCCATCAACATAAATCGAAATCAACCAGGTGGTTGTTATCCTCTCGTCTGAGATTAAATTTAATGCGTCTTCTTCTGCATTGTTTTGGTCATCTGCACGTACGTATCCAACACCGTTAATAGGCAAGTCTAGTGAAGCTCTACCTCTCATCACAACTTCTTCAGCATCTATCATCATATTATGTTCGTACGCTTCCAAACAAGAGTCTGAAATGTCATCAAATTCTTTGCAATCGAATGCGGAATCTCCTTCTTCCCCTAATGTAGGAGAATGATACCACATTGAACTAGTAGATGAAATAACCAACTCGGCATTGTTGGGGGCATTTACCACTGTGAGGTTAATCCATGTTGGCGATGATGAGGTTGTTACAAACCATGAAGATTCATTCTCATTCTCAAGCACCAATTCGTAATCAACGCTTTCGTTGGTTGTTTCGTACCGGTAGTATTCACTATCCACTGTAGCGGAAAAAACCGCATAGGATAGTACCAAGATCAACACCATACCCAGGCCTATCATAGTCCGAAGCATGTTCGGGTTTCGCGATAGTGACTTCCTCATCGGTGATGCGAACCAACCGAGTGGTTTGAACCATTGTGTGGGGCCCGTAAGAATGCGGTACCAAGCCGCTATATGTTTCTGTCAAGTCATCATCGTTATATACAGCCTCAAGGTCGGCCGGGCGCTACAAGGTGAGTGTATGACGACGTTACACGATGTACCAGCCGACCTTCTGATTGCAGACCTTGCTCAGAGATTGGCAGACAATGATTCAATCAATGCCCCTGAGTGGGCTGATTTCGCCAAGACAGGCACCCACAGGGAAAAGCCTCCAGAACAAGCTGATTGGTGGTATATCCGATGTGGAGCGGTGTTGCGGAAGGTCGCAATTAAGGGTCCCATAGGTACGAACCACATGTCCCAACTTTTTGGTGGACCAAAAGATAGAGGCGTCAAACCTAACCGCGCGGTAGCAGGTTCCAGGAAAGTAGCCAGAACTATGCTGCAACAATTAGCAACAGCAGGATTTATCACAGATTCATTCAACACAGCCGGCACTGTAACTCTTGGTAAGGTAATCACCCCAACAGGGCAATCACTCCTTGATGAAAGTGCTCATAGCGTTCGACCTATGGCAGAAGAACGCTACCCGGAACTAGCAAGATATTGAGGTGTAATCATGGCGCGGCACAAACCATTCGGAAAAAAGCAGCGACTTAACAAGGTCACAAAGCAAAACCGAAGAGTACCAGTTTGGGTTATGCTTCGAACTGCTAGGAATACCACATCCCATCCAAAACGCCACCACTGGCGCAGATCGAAACTTCAGAGGTGATTTGTTTGGCAGAAGTAAAGGAAATGGTAATCCCACTACGTGCTGCTTGGAATGTTCCACGAACAAAGCGTGCAAACCGAGCTATGGCTGAGATTCGGAATCATGTCTCCCAACACATGAAAATCCAAGAAGATGAAGAAATTTGGATTGATCAGGCTGTCAACGAAGTTATCTGGGCTAGAGGTATGCAAAAGCCTCCAAGAAAGATTCGAATCGTTTGTACCAGGGAAGAGGGCTTCCCACTTGAAGTAAAATTAGCGGAGGAGTGAAAATGGGTAATATTCGACCTTCATTCATCAAGACTAGAGCTCTACATTTATTGGAAATATATCCAGATAAGTTCACTGATGACTTTGAAACCAACAAACATCTCGTTGTTGAATTCACAGACGTCGGTGACAATAAGCGCATGAGAAATTGGATAGCGGGATATATCACTCGCTACATTCAGCGCCGTACCGATTGAGTGGTATGGGTGACTACGCTGAAGTCTCATTTCCCGCTTTCGCAGACAATCTCTGCATTGTCCTCGTAGCACCAGAACATGATGGAAACATCGGTGCTGTTGCTAGAAGTATGATGAATTTTGGAATCACTGATCTACGTGTTGTTGGACGTTCAACAGAATGGACTGAAGAGACTAGAAAGAGAGCCAAGAATGCTCAGTACGTCCTAAAAAACGCTCGAGGCTTTGAGACTCTTCAAGATGCCACCTTTGATTGTTCATTGGTAGTGGGGACCTCTGGAAAGCGAGAGCACGGCGATAAGACCGCAATGAGGCATTTTCTATTACCTGATGAACTACCAGACCGCTTATCTGGGGTAGATGGCAAATCTGCACTAGTTTTCGGCCCAGAAGGTAAAGGATTGGTAAACGACCAACTTCGATTATGCGATTTATTGGTAACAATTCCAACGTGGGAAGGTTATCCAATACTGAACCTAAGTCATGCCGTTACGGTGCTATGTTACTCTTGGTTTACTAGTGTATCAGTTGATGTAGTGCCTGGAACTGATGGCAGAATCCTTGATCCGGAATTAAGGCGAATTTTGAGGGAAGAGGTTACTAGGTTGGTGCAATTAATACCTACCAAGGACCACAAAAGACAGGGTATGGATGAAACTCTAGTACGTGTAATAATGAGGGGATTGCCCAAAGATGATGAAATTCATCGTATCTTGGGTATTCTTAGTGCCGCTACAGATTCCTTCGAAGAATACAAATTATAACCTAATCTTTCTCGCACATTTAGCACTATTTGCGCCGTGTTCTCTAACTGTCACACTTTCAACCCAGCATCTTTCGCCATATTTCTTTTGAATCAAATTACTAGAGTATTCCATAGCCATTTTAGCAAACATTTCTGCTCCTGTAGATTCTACAACTACCATATCGATAATTCCCCTATTATTCAGTAATTCAAATTCCGAAAAATTGGGATCATCAGATGCAACTAAGGTCTTGTGATCGAAATTACTCCTGAGCCAAATCTCCAACTCTTTGAGCCCACCAAAATCTACGACCCAATTGTTTTCATCCAATTCATCAGCACCAAATTCAAACTCAAATTCAAGTGAGTAGCCATGTATGAATTTGCAGTGACTATCTGCTCTCCATTGTCTGAAAGCTGCAGACAGTCCTCTTTCATGTCCATATTTCTTAATAGAAAAATACTCAGTCAAATCAATCACCTCTAAAATTCAAGCATATCGAGTTTATACAATATCGTGGACCTCTAGCTTCATGGAATAAATGACCTAGATGAGAATCACATTTTGAACATCTCACCTCAATTCTAACCATCCCGTGGCTAGTGTCCTGGAGTTGAGTAATTTCAGCATTAGGAACTTCCTCGCTAAATGCGGGCCAACCACATCCGGAATCGAACTTCGATTCAGATGAAAACAGCAGCTTATCACACTCTGCACAATAGTATCTGCCTGATTCAAAGTGTTTGTCATATTCACCAGTAAAGGGTCTCTCAGTACCGTTTTCCTTCATTACATGAAACCGTAGTTGGGCCTTTAGTGCTCCTTGTAACACATTATTCCATGATGTGACGTATTCTACAGGATCCTCTCTACCGATGGCATGGAAAGCTAGAATCCTCTCAACATCGGCACCGCTAGTACCACTACTCCTTCCTTTAGAATCTGGATTGTAAGAGGTGTTTGTATTTCTGAAGATAGTATCAAAGTCAATATCCAATTTATTGCATGATTCTAATGCGTCTACCAGTATTGTTCCTTTGTCGCCATCAATATATGGGAGATGGAAGGTTATTCTTTCGCTATCCCAGTTTCCTAGCGCAAAAGATTTCCCCAACGAGTCATAGAATTCCGGTCGACAGTCTGGATAAATTGCATGGTCCCCAGAATGTACTCCGAGCGCAATAATTACGTCAGTATCTTCTTTTGTTGCTATGGAAAGAGCATACCCATACAAGATTGAGGAAAATATTGCATTTCGATTAGGCACTACTGTCGTTTTCATTTGGTTCTCTTCGTAATGACCTTCTGGAACATCGATTTCATCGTTGGTTAATGCCGAATGAAAAATACCCATTACACCTGATAGGTCTAGGATTCTGTGTTCTACAGAAATTCCGTTACCAGATAGGTAAGCAATATTTGCCTTTGCCCTTTCAAGTTCGACAACATGTTTCTGCCCATAATCGTAAGATATGCAACTAACTTCGTACCCATCTGCTAACAATCTACACAATAGAGCGGTTGAATCCATACCCCCAGATAGTGCCATTACTGCTCGCATTAGTCCACCCCCATCCACTTGTGTGTTTGTAGGCTCAATCGCCAACCAGGATTATCCTTCACTAACTTTTCAACAACTGCAAAGTTCCTGCCATTTTGTTCCACTGTTTCATCATCTAGATAACATGGTTGGAGATAATGGTGATTAAATCCAATCTTTAGGTCGTCATACATGGAAAGATCTTGTCCACAATATACGACCTTGAGTTCGTCGCCAGTAGTCTGTTTGATACTTACATTCGGGTAGAGTTGATCTTTAGGAGATACACAAATCCAATCTATAATATCCGGAATAGGTATCGTGCCATTTGTTTCTATTGAGAGATGAACTCCATGATTTTTCAATTCTCTACCTATACTCTGTAAATCCTGCATAGCAGGTTCACCACCAGTGAATATTACTCTTTTACAGTCGTATGCTAGTACTTGTTCTACGATATCGTTTAGTTCCAATTCCTCATAGGTAAAGAAATCAGTATCGCACCATTCACATCTCAAGTTACAATTTCCAAATCTGATGAATACGTGCGGGACCCCTGCGTGAAATGCTTCGCCCTGGACAGAGTGGAAAATCTCAACAATGGGGTAACTTGGCATGATAATCACCTAGGAAAGTGGTGGGGATCTAATTAATTGCATCAATTCTGTTCTAGCTTCACTTGTTTCGAAGAATACGCCCCTCATCGCTGAAGTTGTCATCACGCTATTTTGTTTCTTTACACCTCGACATTGCATACAACCGTGCGATGCCTCGATAATCACGGCAGCACCTAATGGTTTCAGATATCGCTCTAAATCATCGGCGATTCCTTTGGTAATTCGCTCTTGATTCTGTAATCTTCTTGCATGTAATTCAACAATTCTGGCCAATTTACTAATTCCAACTATCCTTTCTACAGGGATATATGCAATGTGTGCTCTTCCCGTAAATGGTTGTAAGTGGTGTTCGCAGGTAGAATGGAATTCAATATCTCTTAACAACACAATACCATCATAATCTTCTGCGTTGAATGTGGAACTTAGAACGTCAGCAGGATCTTCTTGGTATCCCGCAAAAATCTCCTTCCAAGAATTTACTACTCTCAAGGGAGTATCCTCTAATCCTTCTCTACTAGACTGGCCGGGTTCAATAAATTCCAATATCATGGATATAGCATTTTGAGCTTCAATTTCTGTAACCATCCATCACTCCCCCTTAGGCCTACCATGACGTTCGTCAATTGCATCTAATTGATCCAACATTTTCCTGCAGGCTGTTCTAATAGCATCTGCAACGGAAACGAATTTGTGGTCGTCACCTACATGCAACTTCAGATCGTCAAGTAGCTCGTTGGGCATATCGAGGCTTATCTTTGGCATGGTTACCCGTTAAGATAATTAGATTTAGATATTACTCAAGTATTATTCCAGTAATATTATGACAAAACGACTGCTAATTCGGGATGTGTAGTAACAATAAGGGCAGCACGATCCTTAATCTGTTGATAATGTAATTTTATCTCTTCATTATTGGCTCCTGTTGCCAACATGTTTGCTATAATTGAAATTCCGCCCTGAATCACACCTGCTTCGAGGAAGGCATCGTTGCTAATTTCTCCTGAGTTTCGAAGTGAAGCAAGTTCTAGCGACATATCCTCAGCAATCTCGTTAGCGCCAGCGAAAGTCAAGGTTTTCTGAGTCAATAGACGACCTAGGTCGTGCATCATGATCTGTCGGTTGATAACATGTTTTTCACTATTGCTTTGTAGTAATTTTAGGCTTCGACGAGCTCCACCAAAACTCCTCCAGTAGATGATGGGTGGACAAATGCAATTTTCGTTCCATTAGCACCCCGAACTGGTTCTTCATTTATCATACGAATTCCCAATGATTGCAATTGGTTAATGGTAGATACTATATCAGTGGTTTTGACGGCTATTTGTTGCACTCCTTCACCCCTTTTCTCTAGGAATCTACCAATTGGGGATTTTGGTGTTAAAGGCTCTAAAAGCTCTATTTTAGGACCGCCAGATGGTGTTTGAAAAAATCGTATTTTTACTCCCTGTTCAGTATTTATTTCATCTGATCCTTGTATGAACCCTAAACTAGTCCAGAATGCGCTGTGGGTATCTAGAGAATTCGTCGCTATACCGATATGATCGATCCCATCACTCATTTCAAACACCGCTGGGAGCTATCCATGTTCCAAATTGCCCTCGAAGGACATCGTTAACTTCTCCTAATGTTACTTCTGCCTTGAAGGCTTCAATCAATGGATTCATCAAGTTTGAACCTTCCTTTGCTGCCTGTTCTATTCTTTCAATACTTAGGCGTGCTTTTTCCGGGTCTCTGTTGGTAATCACTTGCTGCAAATTTTCTACTTGAAATCTTGCCAATAAAGGATCTTGTAATTGACCAACTAAGTTTGATTTATCATCTTCAATGTACTTATTTACACCGACTACATTAGTTGTACCGTCCTCAATTGCTTGTAACTGATTCCATGCTGCCTCGTGGATAAGGCGCTGTTGATATCCAGATATTACGCACTGCATTGCCCCACCACTCTGATCAATTTCCTCAATCAACACCTTGGCATTATTGTATAATTTAGTTGTCAATTCTTCAACTAGATAAGAACCAGCTAATGGGTCAACAGAATTAGTGATGTTAGTTTCATTTGCTAAAATTTGTTGTGTTCTAAGAGCTAATAATGCGGATTTCTCCGTGGGTAAGCCAATTGCTTCATCGTATGAATTTGTATGAAGACTCTGGGTGCCTCCCAGAACTGCTGCAAGAGCCTGATATGATACTCTGACAGCATTATTCAGTGGTTGTTGGGCCGTCAATGTTACTCCAGCGGTTTGAGTATGAAATCGTAACATGCTAGATTTGGGGTTGGTAGGATTGTAACGCTCAGACACTAAATCATGCCATAATTTTCTGGCCGCTCTGAATTTCGCAACCTCTTCAAAGAAATCATTATGGCAACCAAAAAAGAATGACATTCGCGGCGCGACATCGTCGACACTCAATCCAGATATTATTGCGTGTGATAGATATTCTAGTCCATTAGCCAAGGTGAATGCGATTTCTTGTGCTGCTGTACAGCCAGCTTCTCTCATATGATATCCGCTAACCGAAATTGTGTTCCATTGCGGTGTGTTTAACTTACTCCATTCCATTAGGTCTGTAGTTAATCTCATTGATTCCTCAGGAGGAAATACATACAGTCCTCTAGCAATATATTCCTTGAGTATATCATTTTGAACAGTTCCACGTAATTCGTTTCTCGGTACACCGCATTCATCTGCATAGGCTACATATAGCGCAAAAAGGGAAGTTGCAGGAGCATTAATTGTCATTGATGTCGAAACCTTGGACAAATCGATTCCGTCAAATAGGGAACGTATGTCATGTATTGAATCGATGGCTACACCTACCTTACCAACTTCCCCTTCGGCTAACTCAGAATCCGAATTAAGTCCTAGTTGAGTTGGTAAATCGAAGGCCACCGACAAGCCTGATTGGCCGTTATTGAGTAGTTCTTTGAAACGTTCATTTGTAGATTTGGCGTCAGAAAAACCCGCATATTGCCTCATCGTCCACAATCTCTCGAGATACATATCCCGATGAATACCACGAGTATAAGGTGGCAATCCGGACTCTGAGTGTATTTCGGGCAAATAGCCAATGTCGGCCAAGGTAGATTCAGTGGGGTGTGATGACCGTTCAGTATGCAACTTCCAGTCCTCACGTCGTTCTGGCATGATATCGCCGAGACAGATTATGTGCATGAAGTATATGCAAATCTAATGGCTTCAACGCCGAATTGTGTAATCATCTACGACAGCGAGCAAACTTGTCACTTGATCATCGTCCAATATGCCTTCATTTTGTTTATCCCAGATATATTGCCTAGCATCTTCAGATGTTTGTCTTTCTCCTTTTGCCCATATTGAACCCAAGAGAGCAGAATGATGTTCATCGGCGACATTAATGTCTTTCAATAAGCCACGCATTTCATATTTGTATTCCATATGCCTTGATCTATCTAGTCTCTTTTCTCTGGTGGCCGGTTGAAATTTCGGAGTGGGTCTACCGGCTGGTTTTCGACGAGGTTTGATTGGTTTGGCAGATTCAGTCTTGACTTTCTGGGTTTCTGCCATTGCATTAGCCCTGGCTTTAGTCGCTTCAATAATTTCTTGAGCTTTGGAACTGGTTTGACTGCCAGTTTCTTCTTTTTCAGGTTCTGTGACTGGTTTTGTCAGCCCTCTAGTAGGTCTTTTCGTTACACCTAGTAATTGTTCTTCCAGAATGGAATCTTCCTCAACAACTGATACAGAATCATTGATTGAAGGTGGTTCTTTATCAATTACCATCTTCGGTTTTGGTGTGTCTTTTTTAATGGGTTTAGGGGTAATAGGAGGGAGATTAGGTTTGACGGAACGAGGCGTTTCTTGCGGGGGTGCTTTCCTAGTTTTTGGGGCATTGGAGGCAGGTTTACCACCTGAAGATTTATCGAAGATATTTCGAGGTTCACTCTTAGGCCTCCTACGTCGCTGCACTCGAAATTCGACCTCCTAGTCTAACGGCACAACCGTTGATAGTTAAGACTTCGCAAAAATAAGGTCAGTCCCAAGTAACGATTGTGTGGTCTGTTCTAAGGGACGGGTTAATTGCGCTTGACTGGAATGAAGTTGGTCCCTGAGTTTGTAACATCCTCCTTCCTAATTCCGCTATCATTGTACCGTTATCGATGCAATATTGTTTCTCCGGCCATGTACCTTCGCATCCTCGTTGCTCACACATCACTCGTGTCATTTCCCTAATCCTATCATTACAAGCCACACCTCCGCCAAGGAGTAATTCGGACTTTCCTGAGTGTGCTAATGCCCTTTCCGCAACTTCAATACATGCGGCAAAAGCATGTTCTTGTAATGACCAACATACTGCTCCTAATTCGAAACCTTCGTTTACTCTTTGAATCGCCGCATTAAGTAATCCAGAGAAGTTCAAATCCATACCTTGGACACTGTAAGGTAATGGAACAAGGTCGACATCTGCGTTGGGGTTAT
>Ga0208763_1000040_pt1 | contig 30984 bp, 40 predicted proteins | sample ETNtaG_20_FD_185756 | JGI IMG/M metagenome (GOLD analysis project Ga0208763, IMG submission 185756) | Marine microbial and viral communities from oxygen minimum zone, Eastern Pacific Ocean - ETNP201306PF45B (SPAdes) (version 2) | ecosystem: Environmental > Aquatic > Marine > Oceanic ... | reverse complement strand
CCGGACAATTTAAATCCAAGCATAACAACAATTACAGGTGCGAGCATAGTTGAATATGATTATCTTGTAGAACAAAATTATTTTGAGGAAGAAGAAACTCCCTAGATATTGTAATTTTAAAGGAATTGATAATATAATGATTTAAAATCACGGGGCTTTTTGGAGAATTTTAATGGCAATCGTGACTAACTCAGATGTATTTGAATTTTGTGGAACACCTTCCGATGTGCAAACAACGCAAGGCACTGCTATAACAAACTTGATTTCACGTGTTACAGAAGAAGTTGAGGCTATGCTTGGCCGAAAGGTTGAGAATACTACGTATACTGATCTTGTATTTGGACACGGAAAGGGCGCAGTAGTTTACGGTGATTGCCTATGGTTAAAGGGACCGCTTAGAGATTTGCATACGATAACATCCATAACAGAGACAGGCACGTCTTTAACTGAGTCAACTGACTATGACGACGGTGGCGATTTCTATCTGGACACTCAGAAAGGACTCCTAATTAAAATCAATGATGTATGGAGCAAGGAACCTATAGCGTTTAAGCTGACAGGCGATGTGTGTATCGGCTTTGGCTCTGGACTTATGTACGGGTCTACTGCTAGAGGAGATATTAAGCAGGCCATTATAGAGATGGTCGCTGCTAAGTCTGGCCTTTGGAAAAACAATGTTATGACTGAGGGGGGAAGTATCGAAACGATTAGAACTACCCCTAGGAAAGAGACAATGGCGACGCTTAAAAAATACCGTTTGAGGGATTTTTAATGGCTACAAAGGTTGAAATACGCGGTTATGATAAGCTTAGAAAGCATATTGAAAAAATGTCGAATCCTAAATTTGAATTTGATAAAGACTTTAAATCTACAGCAGTATTTAGTGTTTCCAAGTTTGGACGCGGTACAAATAGAAAGACAGGTAATACAGCGAGAGGATGGCAGAAACCAAAAAGATTAGGGCTTTCTAATTATAAGGTTTCCAATAACGTAAAGACCACAGATGGTAAGCATTTAATTGTAAACATACTAAACTATGGTAGAAAAGAAGTACGCCCAGTTAAGGCTAAACGATTGTATATACCACTATCTCAAAAGGGCATGTCTAAAAAAACAGGAGCCAAGATACCAAAGGATTTTGTGTATGGAATAGATTATGTACTGGCTAAGAAATCCAGGGCGACTAAAGGCACATTCTTTATTCAAAAGACACTCAAGGATGCTTCTAAGAAGCTAACTAAGGCCATGATCTCTACTATAAGGAGGGTTCATAGTGGGAATTAAGGTTTCATTGATTGAAGAAATACGCGCGCGACTAGCTGCTGAGAATGTCGAAGGTGGCGAACTCGAAGACATTAAGCAGATTAGAGTCGGCAGTGTTGAGGACTCAAGAAAGGAAAACGACTTTCCTATCATTACTATACAGTTGTTAAGTGGTGAAGAATTAGCAGAACACCCTAACAAGCAAATATACGATCAAATGACAATAGGCGTAGGTATTGTTGTCAATAAACTAGCTGAAGACGGAAATACACTATACAAAACAAGTGATAGCTCAGGTGCGTTATTTCTGTTTGAGAAAATGTTAAATGTTATCGATAAAAACACAAGTGGCGTGGTCGATAACACGTTTAATGGAAACGCCCATTTCTTAAAGGAGATGACCTACGAAGTAGACGAAGACGAGAATGTTATAGTCTTTTATGCTAGGTTAATTATTAAGGCGACAGCCTTCACAGTGGGAGGAAGATAACATGAGTGAAAAAAAACAAGAGGTCAAAAAATTTAAAATGAAATACAAAGGTGATTACGCCGTTGTATTAATGAGTCCGTATTATGTAGGCAAGGTATTACCTGGCGAAATTATTGAAGTTGATGAGTTAACCTTTAATGAGCGCAAAAACAATAAATCATGGGAACCAGTAAAATCAAAAAAGGAGAGTAAATAGTCATGACAATTTCAGGTTTAGGACAAGACGGGTACGTCAGAATACAAAAAGAGACAACTTGGGGGACAGCGGTAACAAGCTCTATGACAGACTTGCCATGTTTGGCAGGATCAACGTTTGAAACGTTTTACGAGAACATAGAAAATGAAAATGTAATCGCTAGCAGAGTAAAGCAAGCGCCGGACCAAGGTAGGCAGTACGCTAGGTTTAACTTACAAATGAAGTTACATTATACGCTTATTGGAGATATTTTAGAGCTTTTCTTAGGTGGCGCTTCTAGTGCTGGCCCTACAGATAGCACGTATACTCATACATGGTTGACACCTATCACGGGTACAACTATCGGCGAATCTTTCACCATGCAAGTAGCTAAGGGTGGCGCAACGGCTGAACAATTAGCAGGGTGTGTAATTAAAACGTTCAGATTAGCTACTGATAACCAAGGTGCATTAGTTATTACGCTAGAAGGAATAGCTAAACTATATACAGCAGGTGTTACTAGGGTTTCATCTTGGTCGTATCCTTCTGCAATTCCTGGCAACTTCTCAGACATAGTGTTAAACCTTGATAACGGTTCTGATGCGGCATTCGATCAGCCATGTAATTCATTAGAGGTTACAGTTGATACAGGGTTGAAAGTTGAGAATTTCAAGACGGGTAGCATCTACACAAATGAGCCTATCTTCGAGACTATTCCATCAGTAATGCTTTCATGTAACATTGACGCTGATATACAGTTCAAAAGTGCTGCAAATGCTAATACTCAGTATGCTATTACAGTTACAGCTACAGCTAAAGAGTATGCAGCAGGTACAACATACTCATCACTTGCATTTGAGATTCCAAAAGGAATTTTAAATCCTGAAACATCTATCCCGTTTGAAAATGACAATTTAAGTATGGACCTAGAGTTTGATTGCGGATACGGGGGTACGACAACTGGCTCAGGTTCTGACGTGGTAGCTGCTGAGGTAAGAGTAGTTGATGCTACAGCAACACATACGTAATGTTAAAATATGTGGCAAAGTCTATGGTATAAAAAAAATATCGCCCATAGACTTTGCTAGCGATGAGGACGGCTGCCCGGTTTGTTTTTTCATAGTCAAAAAGACTGAGACTATGTATGAAAAGGCTATGCGAGAATCAGGGGCAGAGGAATCTACCAATAGAGAAGACGAGATAAAAGCGATAAAAAAATTACTGGGAGTCTCGGTAGTTTCAGTTGATTCCAAACCTTTTAATGTCGATGTATTTATGGAGGATGAAACAGATATATACGTCCTTTTTGAATTGTACTCTTACGTTATATCAAATTCTTTTTCTATTGTCTCTCCGATAGAATTTTCTAAAAAACAAATTGAGAATATAGACGCAATAGCTAGGCGGTACAGTGTACAGCCTATCGATATTTTAATGCCTAGTGGGGGGTATACAGATATGGACGCGTATACATTTAATTTAGTGGTTGCCGATAGAGGCATATCAGAAAAGGTAAATCACGTAAAAAAATCGAAAATACAGGTGGTAGCTACAATTGATTAGGTTTTTATTAGGGTGTTTATGTTTAAAGCTTAACAGAGAGAGATCTGATAGTTATTTCTTTATAGTTAATTATTTGGTAAGCACTACAGAATCGTATAAAACCAAAATCATTTTACTTTGCTGTATAAGTCATTACCTGGAAAATGGATTTTTTACCGAGGGGCAAAAGTTTGCGTTATTCAAGGAGTTTAATTGTGCTTAGATTTATTTTGGTATTTTTTTGTAAATCAAAACTTAACGGTGAATATTCGGATGTTTTTAAAGACATTTTAAAAGCAATTGATAAATCAAGGTATGATAGAAATAAAGACTTTATTGTACAGTGCGTTAAATATTACATAGAAAAAGGTAGTTTTACACAATCTCAAATAGACGCCATAAAGAGGGTTGCCAATGCCTAATAACCAAGAAAAAGTAAGTGTATTATATCAGCTAAAGGATGAGGCTAGCGCAGGCATTCAGAAGCTTGATTCAAGCTTTGTTTCTTTGGCAAAATCAATGCTTTCCCCTAAGGCTATTTTGGTCGCGCTTTCTGCTGCTGCCATTAAATCAGTTTCAAGCTTTGCTGAACTAGAAACTAAAATGCGAAACGTGGGTAACCTCACATTGGCTTCCTCTGGTGAAGTAAGGGGCATGACTAACGAGTTAATGGAGTTATCAAAAACGGTTCCTAGTAGTGCTGGGGATTTAGCTGACTCACTATTTGATGTAGTGTCGGCAGGTATACCGGCATCCGAATCAATACAATTTCTTGGAGCTGCGTCAAAGCTTGCAGCAGCTGGCGTAACGACTACCAAGGTCGCTGTTGACGGACTAACTACTGTTATAAATGCATATGGCTTAGAGGCTAGTGACGCGACATTAATTAGCGATAAGTTTTTCGGCGCTCAACAGGCAGGTAAAACCACCATCGAAGAACTAGCAACGAATATAGGTAAGGTTGCGCCCCTTGCAAAGAATATGGGGATCAGCATAGACGAGGTGCTAGCCTCTGTATCTGCACTTACCCTTCAAGGTATTAAAACAAACGAAGCTGTTACAGGTGTTCGAGCTGCATTGTCTGGTATTGGTGGCCCTTCTGTAGAAGCTAAAAAACTAGCTAATGAATTAGGTATAGAATTTAGTGAGGCTGCGTTAAAGGCAAAGGGCCTAGAGCAGTTCATGAGAGATGTAATAGACGCAACGGGTGGTAACACTAATGCTATGAAGGTTCTGTTTGGGTCGATTGAGGCCGTAAACTCTGTGGTTTCGCTTTCTTCAAACAACTTCGAAAGTCTTTCAAGAGTGCAGGACCAAGTAGCTAGCTCGGCAGACGTTACAGCGAAGGCATACCAATACCAAGGTGAGACGGTAGCTCAGACTTGGCAACTCACAATGAATAGGCTCAATTCATTCGTTGTTTGGGTTGGCTCTATGCTTGCGCCGGCTGTGAATGCATCCCTAAAGGTATTTAACAAGCTATACGATGTCACGGCAAAGATCAGTAGGTTCCTTTTAGTCGTAAACTCTAATTATGAGAAAAATAAAAAAGCATCTAAGGAAGCAGCGGAGGCGCAAGTATCTGACTCTGAAAAAATTAGAACCGCTAAACTTAAAGAAAAGAATAGTCAGGTACAAAATTTAATTGACCTTAAAAATGCAGAAGCAGACACGCTTAAAAAAATAATGGCGTTACATACTAAAAGAGTTCAAGGTATGAAACTTAATAATGAGTATACGCTTGAAAACGAGATAGCGCTATACGATCAGATACTAGAGACACATGAACTCACGATAAATAACAGGATAGCCTTTGAAAACAAAAGGGCTGCAATAGAAACTAGTTTAAGAGAACAAAAAACAAAAAAAGCTATAGCTATTCAATTAAAAGAGAACCAAAGACTTAAAGCTCTTGGGAAGCTATCCCTAGAAGGGGAAATCCAAAGAATAGAAGAGCTTATGTCTAGAACAGATTTAAGCTATCAGCAAAGGGAGGCGTTAGCTTCAAAGTTATTTGACCTTGAAACTGACTTAATGGTTCAGAAAAATGAGAATTCAAAGTTTTATTTCTCAGAAGAACAGAAGCGTCAAAACGAAATACTAAAAATGAAAGAAAAAGGCGTTTCAATGGAAATGCAATTCAATAAATTAGTTCTTGACGCATCAAGAGAGGCAGGAGACAAACAACTTAGCCTAGAAAAACAAGTAGCTAACGGCGTTCTCGATATATTGAAACAACAAATAATTGCGAAAGTTGATGCAATAGCAGCTGAGTATGTTGTTAAAGGGACGGCGCTACTAGTATCTTCCTTTGGTTTTAATCCAAAGGGATGGGCGAACCTAGCAGCCGGTGCTGCAATGTCTTCAGCGATAAGGTCTGCAATGTCTGGAATTAAATTAGCGAATGGCGGGATCGTGCTTCCTACGCCGGGGGGAACTACGGCGACGATTGGCGAAGCAGGGCAGCCAGAGGCAGTCATACCTCTAGGTTCAAGAGAAAGCAAAGAAATGCTTGGGGGTGGAAATAATGAAGATAAAGTTATAATATTAGACAGTGACGGAATGACAATGTTGGCCAAGGGTGTTTATAGAAAACAAAAATATTTAGAGAGAACGGGGCAGTTAGGTAATGGGTTAAAATAGTGGCGCTCGTATCCAAATTTTTCACAGATAATGTTTTAGACGAAAATTCAACTTACACAACAACAAGCGGGAGTGCTTTATCCGCTTCATACCTTTACGATAGGTCTATTGTTAATATATATACAAGTGTCGGTTCTGATGATGTTACAGATGAAGTAATAGAGATAGAGTTTGACGGTAACGAAACATTTAACCGGATATTTATGAATGTTCATAATATAAAGTCTGGTGTTATTGAGTATTGGGACGGGTCGTATTGGCTTGATTTTAGTAGTGCAATATCGTTATCAGCTAACACAAACACAACGAGTTATTTTGAATTCGATTCTGTGACATGCTCTAAGATAAGACTAACTCTATACACGACAATGTCTGCTGATGACGAAAAAACAATAGGAGAGCTTCTTATTTTTACTGAGATTGGAACTTTGACAGGATCACCAACTAAAACAAAAATCTCGTTTCCTAAATATGGAATTCAAAGAAAATCAGCGAATGGCGGATCAATCAATGTTATTTTCGGCAAAAAATATCAAGGGTCTTTCACTTATACTGATATGGGACTTTCAGACATAGAAATATTTGAGACTCTTGACAATCTCGGGACATCTTTTTATTTTTGGCCGTGTGGTGGAGGTACCTATACAAATATGGGATTCCGGCTTAAAGATATATACCTTGTAAACTATACTAATGACTTTGAACCAAATGATGATGCTAACCTATTAAATGGTAATCACAGAATAACGTGTGATTTTGATGAGGTTTAAATATGAGTATTAACGATCTTGTAAAATCAAGAAAGCAGCACCCTATTAGGAGGGCGTATATAAAACGAAAGCTTGTAGATGGTACATACGAAAGCGACTGGTTTAGAATTGACTATTTACAGGGATTGGACAGGGTCCTAGATTGGGGCTCTTTTAGTCTTGAGTTAGATTTTCAGCCTGGTGAAATAGGGAATTTTGAGATTTCAGGAATGACTATGGTCATGGATAATCAACATGCACTATTTAATTCAGAGGTTGATTCAAGGTCAATTTTTTATCCAGAATTTACATACTCAAATAGAAGGTATACAAAAATAAAAATTGAGTGTGGGTACCTAGATGAAGACACAAATACAGAGGTAGGCGTTGAAACTGTATTTGAAGGAATTATTGAAAGGGTAACGTTATCCGAAGATCAGACAGCCTCACTTGAGTTATTACCATACACAGCGATATTGAATTCATATTTAATAGTAGACCTAGGATTAAATGGTACAGCTACAGTTTCAAGTGTCATAACGTCTATTATGAATCAATCAAAAATAACTGAATACATACCTTATATTGAACCTACTAACACATTTGACCCCCAAGTAATTCAACTTGCAAATCTTGAAGGCACGTATTGGGATATCATAAAACAGCTTGCCCAGCAATCCGATTCAGTGCCTTTGTTAAACGGGAGCTCCTTTGAATTTAAAGATAGAAGCGCTAACTCTGTTACATGGAACTTCCTAGGGCTTGGAAACGTCACGCAAGATATACATACGGTAACATCTTACGACGACGAGGGGGCGGATAGAGTTAGGCTTTTTTGGCAGGCAGAAGGCAGTACCGTAACGGCCATATCATCTGATAGCGCATTGAAAATAAAGTATTTAAACTCACCTCAAATAATAAACCTTGATAACTATAACAACTCAACAAAACAGAGCATCTTGAATAAGCTTTTAGCGACATGGGAGACGCCTAGGCCGTCTGTGTCGTTTACTACTAATTTTATGATAAATATAGTTTCCCTACTTGATAAGATAACCTTAAAAATATCTGGTCCAGCATATCCAATTAATACGACAAAGTGGGGTGGTGGCCATAAATGGGGGGATGGTATTAAGTGGGGCGAAGCTAGAGGGGCTGTCAACATATCATCCGGCACCTATTGGATGGTAACTAGGATTGTGAAAAATATTAATGAGTGGATGTTTGAAATCCATTCGGAAAAGGTAGTGTAAAAAATGAAAAAAAATAAAATTGTTTTATTGTTATTGCTTATTGGGTCGCCTTTGTTTGCGACGTTTAATAATATACAGGACGGGGACGACGTTTTAGCCTCGCCTATTATGCAAAATTTTAGACATGTTAACTACGGGACTGCCTTAAAGCCAGTAGACTCGTCTGGAAATAATGATGACGATAACCTTGACCTAGGGACAAATACGGTTAGATGGAAAGATTTTTATTACAGCTCACAGATATTTTCCCCTGATGGATCTGCTGCAAATCCAAGTATAAGTAATTTAGATGATGCTGACACAGGGATATTCTACCCTGCTGCAAATTCTATAGGATTTTCGACTTCTGGCTCAGAGGCATTTAGAGTAGACTCTAATGGCCATTTAGAATTCGATACAAACACACTTTATATAGATGCTTCAAATAATAGGATTGGCGTAGGAATAAGCACGCCATTAAGTGCTCTTGATGTTGACGGAACTTTTACTTCAAGGTCTACAACTAGCTTTTTAAGAGCTGTTGATAATTCTTTTTTATTAGCAAGCGGAGGAGATGCCTCAAACTCAGGTGCTAATATTTCGCTTTTTGGAGAAACACATGATACATATCCAAACAAGGTTAGATTTAGAGCAGGCGGTACAGAGACTGTATGGATTGATTCTGACGGGGATATTGGAGTTGGAACTGATTCCCCAGATTCGCATATACATATTAGAAAATCAGAAGTACCAGTGTTAAAACTTCATTATTCTGGTTTAAGGGCATATACTTTAAGCGTAACTGGTGGCTCTGCAAGCGATGGTCTTTCTTTTACTGATGCATCTGGAGGTACTGAGTTGGCGAGGATTACAAGAGATGGTGACTTTATTAATTATGCTGGGGATATAGTTGCAGAAACTGGGGATATAGTTGCAGAAAGCGGGTCTGGTTCTTTTTCGGATGGGATAAAAGCAGGAGGCACCACACCTCTAAAAATGAAAGTCTTAGATATTGGAGATTGGAACATGGATACAACACAAACTGTTGATGTTAGCCATGGTTTAGGTGATGAGGAATTAATAAGAATGGTAGATGTTATTATTCGTGATGACGGTAGTTCTTATACATACCCACTTGATGGCAAGGGTATTATATATGGGGAATACGATACAAATGTTCAGGGCGGAGTAGACAGCATTACAAATAATAATATTAGACTCGTTAGAATTACAAATGGTTTTTTTGATGACACAAGTTTCAATTCCACCTCTTATAACAGAGGATGGGTAACTATTTGGTATGAGTAAAAATAAATGAAGATAATAAAACCAGTAAAAGCAGATATCAATTCAAAGTTTGGGGAAAGGCTTCACCCCGTAACGGGGGAAGAGTCTTTCCATTGGGGCGTTGATTTCGCTTGTGAAGAAAAAACGGAAGTCGTTGCCGTAGAGGATAGTAGCGTCTGTGTTAAGAAGGTTGAACAAAAGGCTGGAAAAATGCTTACTCTTTACTGTAAAGTAAATGATACCAAGTATTTTTTCAACTACTTCCATTTAAGCGAGGTTTTTGTTAATGTTGGGGAGGAGGTAAAAAAAGGCGATGTTATAGCGTTATCTGGAAATAGCGGTATAGGAACAGGACCACATTTACATTTTGAAGTATGGGAGAATACAGCAATAAAAGCTGACAGGGAAAGCAACTGCAAGAACCCTGAAAATTATTTTAAGGAGACATGTTAAATGGAATTTGGATTAAAAAACTTAACTGATTGGGTAGTGCTTAGATTTGATTGGGCAATGCTTGGCGGAGCTGCTTTGTTTAGCGGTGTATTACTTCGTTGGGCCGGAATTAAGTTTAGAGAATATATTGTAAAGATGGTACAGAAGGTAGATAAAGAAATTGAGAAAATAGATAATGAAGATCTTGAAATCGCCTCAAGGCAAGTTGTGAGATATATAGCGCAAAAAATGCCGGATGCTGATAACAGTATAAAACTGCAAGCTGCGATACTTAGAATTAAACAGATTGTACCTAATGTCGTTATCTCTGACGATAAAATAGAAACATTTATCGAGGCTGCTTACTTAGACTTTAAAAGAGAGCTTAGTAAAATCTAATGTCCGGCGATGAACTTTCAAAAACCCAATTACTTGAAGTTCAAAGATTACTCAAAGAAGAATTTTCAGAATTCAAAAAAGACTTAAAAGAGATAACTAAATCCAACAAGGAAGCTATCTATAAAGTACACCAAAAAATAGACGACTCAAATACATTCATGAACAAAGTAAACAACAAGGTAGCCTCTTTAGAGTCTAAAAACATGATGGTAGCTTCTGTTTTTGGGTCTATAGCAGCGGTAAGTATGAGTTGGTTATTGAAGAGATAGCAATGCCTCGCTATATCCATTCTCTTTTTCAAACTGAGTCATTTTGACTTTTTTCAAAATAACTTCCCCGTAACTGTCTATCTTTATAGATTGCTTAATCCATCCACCATTAACGAAGATAAAAATAAAGTTATTCATACTTGCCCCTTTATGTCTTGATATTTTTATTATACCCTAAAAAAAATAGATGTAAACATTTTTTTGTTATTACTTGACTATTTTTTTGTTACGCCATAATATTTACATAATGTTTTTAAGCAACCTGAATAATTGTTTTGTTTATGAGGCTTAGCGATATTCAGAAAACAAAAAGCGACGCGATTCGCAATTATTGATTTGAAGCGCAAAGAATTGATATAAACACTGAATCAGACTCAACGAAGTCTACAAACCCTAGGGAGTTGTTTTTGATTCAGTGATTCGTAATTAAAGATATAGCTTTACCTATTAGTAGGCCAAGTCCAATAGAACCACATATTATTGTGGATACAAGTGTTTGCAGCTTAATTGTAAAATAACCTGACTCATTGTGATCTGATTCTAGTATGTAAAAAAAAGCTGGTATTAAGATAAGAGCAAAAATAAAAGTGTAGAAAAATCTATCCATAAAAGAAAGTATACTTTATCACACTACGATTATAAACCATTAAGAAGTGCAATAAAAATTAGTATTACCAGTATAATAAACGTAGCGTCGCTATATTTCTTTAACTGGCTCTCAGGTTTCTCACTAGTATAAATAACTTTAGTCTCAGGCTCTTTATTTTCTCTGAGCTTATCTGCGTGTTCATGCTCTTTATTAATCTTCTCAATACGTTCTTCTAAGAACTCATCAGATACTAAAGGATTGGCCTTTTTCCACATTGCCTTGAATACTGCTATTGCTTTATCTGTTAATGCCATTTTTATTTATTCTCCTTTAAAGTTATCCAAGTGCAAAAAATTAAAGTCTTTTTCCCCTTGATACTTCCAAGCTACGCCTTCCTGAACCATAATATCATTAATGTAGGTATTATGGCTATTTCTAATATACCCTATTATACGCCCATACTTTCCTTCCTTTTCAGTCCGGCATATAAATTCATCATCATTTTTAAACCATTCCTCTAGGTATACCTTAGCTGAATAACCATACTCTTTTTCTAGTGGATTACGAGTCCTTGTTGCTGGCGCATCAATATCAGCTAGTCTTACACGTTCCTTTTTGTAGAGTCCGAACCCTAGGTCTAGGACCATGTCAACGGTATCCCCGTCTACAACTCTTACAATTTCTTTTACTTTGTATTCATACATGTTTTTTTCTTTCGTTTTATATCACTTTAAAATCGTACTCTGGCGGTACTGGTGGGGGAGCTTGTTTTGTTGTACTTGTGTCTAACTCAACCTTATTAAACTCCCTCTCCATATCGGCCCTTTCTTGTGTGTATTTTTCGTATACATTAATTTTATTGTGGTACAAAAACTTTTCTCCGCACCTAGAACAAGTAACAAGGTCAACATTTGAACAAAGCTTCTTAATAACCTTTTTGTGTTTGTGAGATCCCAATAATAGACAAGTTAGTTTTTTAGATAATTCAAAGCTCAATATCCTCACCAAATACTGCTTATCAATATCCTTGTTGTGTTTGTTGGATACCAATAATAGAGATATTGCTTTTTTTAAGAATTGACTTATCAATATCCTACCAAAATAATACTTCAACGTCTTTGCTGTGAGCTTAGTTTTCATTGTTAAACCTTCCTGTACTTCAAATGATTACACCGCATACCCTAGCATCATCGTATACCCTAGCATCATCGTATACCCAAGTATCACCGGATACCCAAGCCTTACCTGATACATTAGCATTAGCGGATACCCAAGCATCACCGTATACCATAGCATTACCTGATACCCTAGCATTACCGAATACCCAAGCATTACCGTATACCCTAGTATTATCGTATACCCAAGCATCACCGTGTACCGTAGCACTACCGAATACACAAGCATTATCAAATACCATAGCATTACCTGATACCCTAGCATTATCGGATACCCAAGCATTACCGAATACCTTAGCATCATCGTATAGCCAAGCATTACCATCGTGACTTAAGTTATCTTCTTTTTCTATATACCCTCCTAGCTCTCCCTTTTTAACTTTGCTAAATTCTTCTACACACTCTATTCTAAAAAGTGTTAATCCGCATACTTCTATTTTTAAATCTTCTCTTAGTTTGTATTTTCTCATTTACATCTCCTTTTTATCATAGATATTTAAACCTTCCTGTACTTCAAATAATTACACCGCATACCCTAGCATCATCGTATACCCAAGTATCACCGGATACCCAAGCATTACCTGATACCTTAGCATCATCGAATACCCTAGCATCATCGTATACCCAAGCATTACCGTATACCCTAGCATTATCGTATACCGTAGCACTACCGAATACCCTAGCATTACCTGATACCTTAGCATCATCGTATACCCAAGCATCACCATCGTGACTCAAGTTATCTTCTTTTTGTATATACCCCCCTAATTCTCCCTTTTTAACTTCGCTAAATTCTTCCACACACTCGATTCTAAAAAGTGTTAATCCGCATACTTCTATTTTTAAATTTTCTCTTAGTTTGTATTTTCTCATTTACATATCCTTTTTATCATAGATATATAAGCCTCTGCTTTATGGTCGTTCTTTAAACACTTACAACACGAGTATTGGTTGTCTATAATATGGTAAAACATACCGTCTTTTTCTTTATCACATGAACAGCATCTTATAGGTGTCTGTTGATATATTTTTCTTAGTTTCAAAACATTACCTCCTTAATTGTTACTATAATAACAAAAAATTGTTACTAATTCAATATACTTTTTTTATAACTTTCCAATACTTGCCAGACTTAACAGCGTGTATTTCTTTCGGTTTTCTGTATACTGATTTTTCAATAAGCGCTTCTGTTACCGTTTTCGCGCTACCTCCCATTTCTTTTATTTGTTTTCGTGCCTTTTCTCCGGCCATTCCAAAATGCTCAACACATACCCACTCATTGAATATTTTTAAATATGACCAGTAAGAAACTTTCAAGCTGTCTTTCTTGCCCATTTTGACGTGCCTATTGTATGTGACATCTGTCACCTTAAATACCTGTGGTTTTATCTGGCTAGATAGAATAGCCCCGTCATACGCCTGAAAATCGTGATTAACTTCTGAATTATCAGGAAATTTAAATCCGCACTCTGGACATTCTTTTTTTGATGCATGGACTATTTCGTGGCAATTCCTGCACTCCTTCATAGGGGCTTCTCCGGGTTCTGTCGATTCACTCTTAGCTCGCTTTGTGGGTATTGCGTCAATTGGTCCGTGTTCAATAACATTATTCCCGTAATCAAGAAACAAACAGTTTTCCTTTCCCGGATATAGACGCATCCCACGGCCTACTATTTGCACGTAAAGCCCCGTGGATAACGTTGCCCTTACCATAGCTACTAAATCGCAAATAGGAGCATCAAAACCAGTAGTTAAAACACCTATGTTAATGAGGCATTTTAAATTTCCATTCTTGAAATTATTTGTAATCTTGTCTCGCTCTATCTTCGGTGTCTTGCCCGTCAACACCTCAACACTCCTTATTCCATTGTTTAAGAATTCTTCTTTAAGAAGCTCTGCATGAGATAGTCCAGAAGCGAACACAAGCCATGCTCTCCTGTCTTTCCCGTACTCTATTATTTCAGATACTACAGACTCGACTAAATCTTTTTTACTAGCTGCTTTGTTTAAATCGGATTCAAGGTACTCGCCACCTCTTTTCTTGACAGAAGTTAAGTCTATTTTTTGAACACCCCCTTTTGTAATAACATTGCACAAGTACCCGTTTTCTATAAGGTACGATATCTCTATGTCGTAAGATATGCCATCAAACAAACACCCCTTACCGTAAAGCCTTCCTGAATCCAGGCGATATGGCGTGGCGGTCAATCCTATAAACTTTGTTTTAGGGTTCATTAATAATAATGTATCCCTAACTCTACCGTATCGAGTATCCGCTCGTTTTGGTATCATGTGCGCCTCATCTATTATCACGATATCAAAAGGCTCGAATTTATGAATAGCCGTATCGATACTCTGTATACCAGCGAATAAAACATTTTGGAGCGTGTCTTTTCTGTTAAAACTAGCTGAGTATATTCCCGTATTGCACTCTGGGTATAGTTCATGAAATTTTAAACAGTTCTGTGAGATAAGTTCTTTTACATGGGTTAAGTTTAGTATTCTAACTCCCTCGTAACTAGTAACTAGGTGCCTACATATCTCTGCCATGATAATACTTTTACCTGCGCCGGTAGGTGCAACTACTAAAGGATTATTGCCCCTTCCTTTACTAATGTAATCAAAAACAGAATTTACTGCTTCTTGTTGATAGTCTCTTAGATGTATCATAAAACTACTAGGTTATAATATTTAAACTCAATAGGTGTTAAATCAAGTGTGTTATCAAACAAAACAAAATACTTGCAATTTTTTAAAGCGTCTTTAATAGGCAGGCTTAAATTGATATTGCATACTCTGTTAACTTGTCCGGTTAAATGCGGTTTGTCCTTAATACATACCTTTGCACCTTCCATTTCAGCAATTCTTTTTAACCTGAACAGCTTCAATTGGCTTTTTGTTTTAATCATTTTGAATTCCTTCATCTAAGTACCCATCTGAATACAATACATTTTTACCTTTTATTAAATCTATTGGAGTTCCTATAAGAGTAGGTAAGTACCTGTGATCTGAACATCCCTTTTCCTGTTCTTCTTTTGTGATGCCCTTGTTAAATTCCTCGCAATACCATCCACCTGTTTTTAAAGGTGTCGAATGCGCGCAAGTCCTGCAATTTCTTATAGGCTTTTCTTTCTTGTGGCAAACCTTTGTATATCGACACATTTTACACATATAGTAGTCCGGCGTGTCCGATATTCCAGGCGAGGGCGCATAATCAAATATGATATTTTCAGCTTTCTTTAAGAGCTTATTAGCATATATCTCATCAAATTCAATTCTTTCCTGGTAAAGCTCGTCATCATTTTTGTTTACAGCAAAGTAAAATCCTCTATTCACTCCAAGCCCTAACATATAAGTTTGCATTTGCGCGTAATGCGTGGGCTTTGATTTCTGTACACCATGCTTTTTTAAATGCTGAAACGATTTATCGTTGTGAGTTTTGTACTCTACTATGTGCCATGCTTTTGGAGCCTCTAAAAATCCTCTTCCTACTCCGTCTACATTCCCACCAAAGTGACCGCCTAAAAGATCAGTCCTTATTTGCTCACCTTCTTCTGTGAACGACTTCAACTCAATGCCAACTCGCTTTAAATCTCGTATAAATCTTTCTTCCTCGTCCTGTCCTCTCTCGAATAGTTTAAGCATTTGCCCAACTTGCTTTGTGCTTCTTTTAGGTACTTCGAATTTAGACGGCACTACCCATCTAAATGAAAGCCACAACATTTTACTGCATTCTTCCCCTATCTGAGATGCGCCTAAGCGCACCCCAAATCGTGGGTTTTCGTTATCTTCGTAGCTCTTATATATTCTGTTTATCGTTGAATCAACCACATTAGATATGTCCACCATTTTTTTACCCCTTTCCTTAATTTACTTAGACATCCAGCCTGGTTTCTCCTTTTTATCGCTTTGAGCATTTCCGCTCGCTGTCTCGGTGTTAACTTGCTTAGTATCTCCTGCATTTTTATATCCCTCATACATAAAATGTTTTTTTACTTTATTAGAAGCTTCATACTGACCACTTGCCGGCTGAATGCCAAGAGATACAGTACAAATCTTATCAATCAAATCTTCCGTCTTAGAAATTTTAGTCATAATACATTTAGAGATTTCACCAAGAACACTAAGCCCGATTTGAGTCGCTTTCTCGCTCTTGTTTTGAATGTTGATATTTTCAAAGAAGATGCGCCCTTCATAATCGCCTTCGATGACTTGCCACTTTAGGCTGAGGTACTTGCCTGTACCGTCGTTTGTTTCTCTTAATTCGCAATCTGATATCACACATAGGTATTCACCTACGGGAAGCGGCGAAAAGTCGCTTGTTCTTTCTGGTAATTCCTCTGGTAAAAATTGTTGTAAATCCATTATTTATTCTCCTTCTATTTGTTCATTTCCCATTAAAGCACTCATAAATATATTGGCGTCAAACGGTATCGATTCAGGCATACTGTATCTGTTCTTAGCTATTAAGCTAGGGGTCTCAGATAAGTAAAGCAATGTATCGCCTCGTTTCTTAGCTACTGCCTTTTCGCCTAGTTTTTTGTCGTCGATCTTTTTAATGAAAATCGGCATCGATGCAAAGCCGACAATGTCAGACTGCTCACAAAAGAACTTAGACGGTAATTTATGGAGTTTAATACTGTGCCTATCATACGATTCTGTTTCAGGCGATTCAAACCTGACCACGTCTGAATGAGCGATAAGAACAACCATTTTAAATATGCCTAGGTCTATCAGTTCACGACATGCCCTATTGATATTATTCCAGTAATCTAGGGCATAAGTATACCCTTTGCCATAGCCTACGTCTTCAATGTTTTTCTTACCAAGATCAGTTGAAACTTGTCTCCAGATAATTGGCTCAAGAGAGGATAACGAGTCAATAATTAAAGTATCGTATGTATCTTTCTCAAGTTCAAAACACGCACTTATTGCCTGCTCTACATCTGTCCATGATTTGCATGTCGGGAATGCGTCTACTTCATTTGAACCAAGGCCACCTTGATCAGTTACTATGAACAATGGCTTTGGGAGCTGACTACAAAATGTAGTCTTCCCGATACCTGGTGTGCCGTGTAGAACCATGAGCGGTGTTTTTGTTCCTACATTCTTAGCAATTGATTTTAAATCTATAGCCATTATCTCACTACCCTTTCAACTTTAACGTTAATTTTTCCGTCTTTAAAAGAAACAGCATCTGATACGATTTCAAATACTTCTTTATTGGCAATCTGTAAACCTTTGTACGCTCTAACGTCTAGCTCAACCTTTGACTTCACGGGGCGAAGTTCAGGTGCTATTTTTCTTCTGATACTTTCCCATACAGAAAGGTCTAGAGAGTAATTCACTGGTTTTTTAACTTTAACTTTAAAGTCTTCGTTATTAAATGTTTTTTCTCTGCCTCTTTCAAGTACGTAGTACATAGATATATCTGCCATAAGCTTTTCTTTTTTTATGCTTAAAATTTGCTCGTGTGATTGAATCTGCTCAAGCTCGATAAGCATATCATTAAGTCTCTCCTCTCTTTTTTCATCTAACATTTCTATAGTCATAAAAAGACCTCCTTGTTTATTTGTTAATATAATAACAATAAAATGTTACAGTGTCAACAATTAATAATATAAACAGATACACTTTTTTTCCCTTTTTTATCAGAGGACATAATCACGTCGCCTGACTCTATAAGTGTGTTAAGTATATCGTTTCTTTCTTGCCGTCTTAGAAACTGTGTTCTTTTCGTTATTTCTGACTTTGTAGCGCCTGTACTGCCAAACAACTTTAATATACGCACAACTGCTTTTAAATTCGATTCAACGGTATTATCCGAAACCCGATCATTCGATCTGTTCATTAGTACGTTGGCTGTCCACATTGCTATTTCAGCAGCCCACCCAAGCGCTTCGAGATCTATTACCGGAACTTCGTGATTGACACTAACAGCGTATATTAGAGCAAGCTTTGCTGCGTTTTCAGCTACTCTACTATAGAGAGCTGACGATATAGGGCATTTCATAAGGTCCGTGCAATGCTCGTCTAGTTCCTCCCACAGTTCATACACACCCTCGTCCATTTTAACGGTCTTTGGCTCTATCTTAATACTTTCAGTATTTAAGAATTCCGATAAATCGCCCCCGTTGTGACTATATGATGCCAGGTTCGCTATCCTAGCTGCGAGCCCCTTTGTCTCGTAGTTCAAGTCCGGTCTTTGTCTAGGTGGCCGGGAACTCGAAGCCTCAAATAACAAGAACCTTGATAAAGTTCCGTTTACTGATTCTGAACTTGAGAGAGCTTCATAAAACTCTGATGGTACGGTAGTCCCGTATATGCACGCATTCGGACTTTCTATTTCAATTTTTGGCTTGTTCTTTTGATCTGCGTATTCTTTACCTGAATACACTGATCCTGCTGATGAGTATAACACAAGTAACGTGGTAATGATTTCTTTCATGTGTGCAGATGCCTTGTGATCTGTTGATGCCTTGAGTTTTCTACCAAACTCATCCAGCATAAAGAGTTGAGACGGGTACCGTTGCATAGCTGCAATAATCGCTTGACCACTAGCAAAGTCCTCACCGCCGATATATTTCATAACCCCGGCCTGGTGTGCGAGTTTTTTAATGATCTTTCTAGCGTGGTCTTTACCAGCTCCAGACTCCGCTATGCCGACAACGTATATATTACTTCTGATGCCTGTCTCTGTCTGATACTTACAGCCAATCAAGCTACCGAGAAACGACACACTAGCTGCGACTGCAAGCTCTGGTTGAGGGCGAATACTAGTCGCCATGATATAGTTATAAATATCACGCATGATACCCCTGTTAGGTACTAACGTATCAGGTGGTGCAATATCGATAGGTTCATACGATTCCTTGATTATATTCGCGATTTCTTTTTGGCTAGACTCTATTATCAACTCTGCCAACTGAGACCCAATCTCAATATTAGGATTTTCCCAACCGCACTCATTAGCAAATTGGAACACAGTGTCGAACGTTACTACCTTAGAGTAGTTATGGCCTCTGCGTGATAAGTTACGCCACTGATTCTCAACACTTACAGAGTCATACGCCTTGGACAGCGACGACCACCAATCCCATAATTCAAACCCATTCGGCGACGGGTCAGTATAGTGTATCGCCATGCCTACACGTATCCATGATTCATATGAATCCGCCATGCGACTACACGCTTCTAGGGCCTCAATGCCGAATTCCGGTATGTAGCCGTCTGGATTCCATGATGGAACGGTGATAGCGCGCTCTGTATCATCGACGCTTATTTTGTCTGTAAATACTTTAGGCGCTTCTGATATTTCGTTAATATCAAATTCACCGGACGCTGTATCGAAGAAATACTCTTTACCAGATGCATGTACAGATGGGGGCACTATAATATACCCACCATCGGCCCGTGAGTCGATATTCTTAAATATCTCTGTACCTGTTTTGTATTTACCCTCTTGTGGGTATTTATAAATATAGTGAACACCACCGCCTCCAGTTTCAGAAACTAGTGTTTCAGGTAATTCTAGGGCGTTATACTCGAGTACATCATTAGCGGTTTTAAATCCCTCACTAACGTCTATATCAATAACAAGTATTCCAGACTCCTTTCCTGTTACTACGGCTATGTTAGAATCCGGCCATACAGACCACCATTTACTTATTGTATCCGCATCTTTAGACGCTGACTTAAGACCAAGACTAGTTCTTGGATGCTTGCCTTTTCTTTTGCAATTTACGCCCTGATAGCATGAGCACTTACCGTTCTCAACTGAATGAACCGGAAATACTAAAAGCCCATTACTCGCATAATGAAGCGCTGCCCCTAATTTGTCGTTAATCATCTATTTCCAAGTACCCTTTCAATTTCGTAATCGTTGCCAATGACACGTTTGCCTTACCTCTACAAATTTTAAGAATTGTATTGTAATGCACGCCGGACATATTACTGACCATCTTTTTATTTAGCCCATTTAGAGCCGCTTTTATTTTATTTAAGTCTTTTTCCATACTTAACCTCCGTGTTGATATTTTTTATATTATCACTGCAACATTTTTTTGTCACTATCAATATAAAATTTGAAAGATTTTGAAAAATATTGAAAGATTTTGAAAAATAGGAAATAAAAAATACCGTAGTTACAGTCAAAATGTGCAATCTTTCAAATAATTCAAGAGAACAATAAAAATGAATTTTTTAAAAAATAACACTTTACAAACTTAATTTTTAGACATAAAATGGACTGCGTCCTACAGCGCATCCATTTTATTATATTTTTATATATCTTTTTATATTAAAGCGCGTACGTGCGAGGACTTTTTTCTCTTTTTTTTATTTTTTATTTTTTTTAAGAAATCGTTGAATTATTTGAAAGATTAGTAATTTTTACCGTACTTACGGTAAAAAATAATTCCTATCTTTCAAAATCTTTCAAGAAACTTCAAATAATTCAATAATTTTAATGAAAAATACTTTGAAAAGTAACAGTAAAGTGTTATTGTTATGACATAAAATTATTAAAGGAGTAATAAAATGATTAAACTAACAATGGTGCTTGCAATATTGCTTGTAACAGCTATGGTAGTAACTAGTGCTAGGGGTGTTTTAGGTGGCACACTAGAATATCTCTATGCAGTTATTATATCTAGTATGGCCTTAGGTGTTTCTATAGCTTTGTTTAGGGAGGCATTTAAACTAGATGTCTAATGAGACTTCAGAGTTAAATAAATGCATGAAGGTATTGGAGCGATACGGGATATTCGCCCAAAGAATGAACACGGGAGCTGTCAGATATAATGAAAGATGTCCTTATTGTAAGAGGAGGCCAAGGCAGGGGGGGACTAGGTTTGTGAGATATGGGCAGGCAGGTAATCCCGATATATTCTGCAGGATTCCTAGATATACTAATGGATTTGCTATTCCTTTGTATTGGGAATGCAAAAAAGATGATGAAATAGGGTTAAGAAAAAAGCAGTCGGAATTTATAGAGGAAGCTATTAAGGATGGGTGCGTCGCAGGGTATGGCACATCTGTAGAGCTAGAAAAGTTTTTAATAAGTCTAGACTTATCCCCCATAATTTGATATATTGCGCAAATCAAAGCTCATTTGCCCCTAGCTTTGTCACAAAACAACACCAAGGCCGTCACTAGTTGGCGGTCGTTTTGTTTTTGTGGTAACATTTTCTGTAAATCAGAATCTAACAGGGAGCATAAATGCCTAAGTTTAAACCAGGTGAATCCGGAAATCCAAACGGCAGACCACCAAGAGATCAAGTCCTAACAGACTTGGCTAGAAAAAGGGTAAATCAGAAAGTTGTTATCACGACTGCCGGGGGGGAGCAGATAGAAACAACTGCAAAAGAGGCCATAATTGAGAGAGTTATTGAAATGGCAATGGCTGGCGATAGGTGGGCAATATCGCATCTATGGGATAGGATGGAAGGGCAAGCAACGCAATTTATAATCGGAGATATGGTTAACGATAACCAGGAAGACAAGCAAAACGTATTGGAAAAATTAAATGCACTTGAACAGGCAGTTAAAAGTAGTAAAAGAAAGCTTAGAGTTAAATCTAATAAGCCCAGCGGAAGCAAGTAACCTAGTTAAGGGGATTCGGAAAAACTATACTGAATCGGACATGCTTAGGTGGGGGAAATATTATTTCCCTCATAAGTTCCCTAAAGAGTTTTGCTGGGATTTGCACGGGTACTTAGCGTCTATAGTGCATGAAGGGGAAACATTTACATTGGCACCGCGTGACCACGCTAAGTCAACAATAATGTGTTTCCTTGCGCCTATCTACCTGGCTCTAGTCAAGCCATTAATGTATAGGCACTTTCTACTAGTTCAGGAGACATCAACGAAGGCCAAGGTGACGAATATGAATATACGCCACGAACTTGAGACTAACGAAAAATTAATAGAGGATTACGGGGACCAGATAACCAAGGATAAGTGGACAGAGAAGCAATTCATACTTAAAAATGGCTCGATATTCTCTTGTATTGGCGTAGGTGAATCGTGTCGGGGTATTAACGTTAGGAACATGAGGCCTGATTGGGTAGTTGTCGACGATATCTATGAGCTTAAAGACTGCGAGAATAGCGACGCTGTTCGTAAAAAAGTGGCTTGGTATGACTCTGATTTAACGCCAGCTCTAGCCGATAGCTCTATAGGGCAGCCCGTATCACTGCATAATATCGGGACAGCTATAAACAGGTCGGACCATATACATAGAGCAGAGAAAGAAAAACACCCATTCTTTAAGAGGTTCCAAGCCGTTATAGATACAGAGAAAAAGAAAACGCTTTGGAAAGTCTTCGACTGGCTTATGGATAAGAAGAAGCGCCTAGGCTCCATTATATTTGCAAGGGAATTCCAGAATGAAGTTCGTGACGATGAATCGGCTATTATCAAGTACGGAGACATTAAATACTATGATGGACGGTCCTTCCCTACAAAACAGGAAGCTATCAATATTCAGAAGATGGAGAGGTTAGAAGAATTACCGGAGCATATCGTGTGGAACCGTGGAGCAGTTGATCCTGCTGAAAAAGAAAAAGAGGTCAACGACTTTACCGCAAGGGCAGCTGTTATACTTACATCCCTAGGAAACTTCTATATATACGATATCGAGAATGTAAAGCAGTCTTTTAACAAGAACAAAGAGGCGTGTGTATCATTCTATAAGAGAAACAACTTAGACAAGATGATAGTAGAAACAAACAAAGGTGAGGCTCTATATCAAGAGATCAGGAGAACCACTAATATAAATGTAAAAGGGAAGCATGAAACACTTGACAAAATAACTAGAAAGGTTAAACAATCAGGTAAATTTGAAAATGGCAAGGTGTTTATTTCTATGCTTATAAAAGAAGAAATTAGAACAGAGCTGGTTGAACAGCTCACACTTAACAAGCCAAATCACGATGATATTTCAGACGCAGTTATAAATTTATTAGAAGAATCTGATAAAAGGGGCCTATACATTGGATAGGAGTTTTTAATTGGGAATTTTTGACAGGCTTTTTAACCGTGATTACAGGAAAGCAGCACAAAATGGGAGCCCTTACAATGATTTATCATTTGGTCCTGGTAGCCGGGTAAAGAGCCTTAGCGAGCTTAACACTTCCAGCATGTCTGAATATGTTGGTCAAGTTCCTTGGGTATCTATTGCAGTTGATAAGATAGTTAGTAAGGTAGCGTCACAGAGATACAAGTTTGTAGATTATGAGAGGCAAGAAATTGAACCTAGGCGCCTGGATGAGAATGTTTATTTACCGTTTGAGATGGGATGGGCTGGACTTTCATTTAATGACATTATTAGGTTTTGCTTACCTAACTTACTTATGCTTGGAAATGCATTTATATGGAAAGCGACTGGAACGGCGTACGGTAAGTTAAATAATACCAAGGACTCACTGATACCATTGCCGACAGGTAAGGTCAAGGTCGTTATGGGAGAGAATAACCTTTACGTTAAAAATTATGAAGTTAATTTTGGCAATGGGGTAGTATTTCATGTTAATAAGGAAGACATGATTCACTTAAAACAGAATACGATATTTAATCCTTTTATCGGCGTAGGGACGCTTTCGAAAGGCCGGATATTATTTGAAGGCGAGGTTGCTGCGTCGGAGTATGTGAACTCGTTTTTGTCTGAGGCTAGGAATATGCCACTATCTACCGTTATCGATAAGACGTCAAGAACGGATGACGATATCGAGCGCGCTCAGATGATATTAAAACAAAAGTATTCTGACAAAATTATGTACATGAACGGTGAAGATATCGAAGTCACACACTCATCATTGATTCAAAAAGACTTTAATTTTATAGAGATGAGGCGAGACGATAGACAAACAACGCTCAGTTTGTTTGGAGTTCCTCCAATTGTCGCCGGTGTTCCAGATAGCACGAATAGAGCCAATGGACGCGAGCAGTTTAACGGGTTCCTTGAGCATACCATAAATCCGCTACTTATAGATATTGCTGACCAGATAACAAGGCAGCATGTGAAACCACTAAATCAAAGCGTCAAGTTTGAGTATGACCTACACACTGTGTATAGCATTGATTACGTAATTAAGAAATTGAATAACGGTATCATCACACCAAACAGAGCAGCTGAACTTTGTGGGGAGGAGCATGACGAGCTAGACGAGTTAAGAGAGCAGTATTATCTTCCTTCAAATTTAATGCCGCTTGGCTTTCTAGATCAGGAAGAGGACGAGCAAGAAGAAGTTATTGAAGGCGAAGAAAATGAGGATGATGATAACGACGAAGGCGAAGGTAAGACTTACGATAAAATGAAAGACATTCGCAACTATAAGCTTATCGTCGAGGACTTCAAAAGAAGGTCAAGAAAAGCTAAAAAGTTCCAAGCAAGATACTTAGTAGCTTCGTTCAAGTCTAGGCTACAGGTAGAGGACAGATACGTCGGTAAGATATCAAAGTATTTTGAAAACCAAGAAAAGCGCGTTATCGAGAGAGTTAGAGAGGTTTTAGAAAAGTCTGACAGAGCTAAGATAGAGAACCTTGACGCATCATATATATTTTCTCTTGAAGAAGAACAACAAATACTTGAAGCCGACATGAAGGCTTTGCACACATCTGGTGTTCAAAAGGCTATTCAAGATATCAACGGAATAGTAGGTAGCGCTGTAAATTACAACACGTCTAATCCTATGGTTGTTACTATGATATCCGCTATTGGTAAAAAGGTAACAGGCAAGATACAGGAGACTACAATCAAGGAGCTTCGCACACTTATCGTTAAGGGCGTCAACGAAGATTGGAACATTATCCAGTTTCAGGATGCCATTCAGAATAAGTTTAAGCAGTTCCAAGGCTACAGAGCTAGGATGATAGCCAGGACAGAGGCACGTGCTGCATGGGATGCGGGTGCTGTAGTTTCTTATGAGGAGCTTGGAGTTAAGACGGTTGATGTCGTAGGATGCACCCAATTTGAGGATGACTCGGACTGTGGGAAGCAGAATATACCTATACAGAATGCCAGTAGTTTGAGGTTCCACCCAAACCACATTGGCTCTATCTTGCCATCTGAGGAAATTTAACTTAATATAAAAATAACAGCGAGCACTTTGGGGCATACTTTTAATCGGAGGTTGCCCCATTGTCTAAGAATGAAGATCACAAAGTAATAGAGATTGTTGACTTTAAGTCTGAAAAGACTGAGGACGGCCACTATATTACAGGTTACGCGAATACCAAAGGTAAGGCAGACGCCTACGGGGATATCCCCACGAGTCTAAACGGGAAACCGGTTTATGACCTTTCTAAATTCAAACGAAATCCAGTAGCGCTAGTAGATCATCAAAATAGTGTTGGTAATATTTTCGGTTCTTTCATCATTGGCACTGGCGCCACAGAGGAAGATGAAAAGGGACTTAAAATTAAGTTGCGTTTGATGGATAATCCACAGACAGACGTTGCTAAACATGCCGTTGAGGCTTATAAGAGCGGTTTTGCCCGCGCATTTAGTATCGGCGGACGCTGGTTGTTTGAGAACAAAGACAATCCGGCGCATTTAACTAAGGCTATTATTAGTGAGATTTCAGGTGTTGCTATTGGCGCAGATAGCTACGCACTTTCTCGAGCGGCTAAACCTAAGATGGATTCAAAAATGACAGAAGCGGAAAAAACGCAGAACGTCATAGCTGAACTTGTAGGTGCTTACCGCAAAACTAATGATGCAGCAATATTAAATACTATCAAGATTTTAAAAGAAGGGATTAAAGATCATGGATAAAAAAATTCAACAATGGATCGAAGAAGGAAAGACTGACGAGGAAATCTCGGCTTTACTTCTTTCTGAGGAAGAACTATCACAAGACGTAAAGTCACTAACAGAGGACGGTGTCGCGGATGCTATTTTAAAAGGCCGTAAAGCTGCTAACGTAGCTTCCAGCCTAGCTAAGAAAAAAGCAGACCAAGCAGAAGCAGACAAAAAAGCAGCTGACGCAAAGGCGCTCGACGCTAAAGTTTCTGACGCTGTTAACGATAAGCTTAAAAGCTTAAACATAGACCCAACAGGCAACGTGGCTCAAGCTCCTAGAAGCCTAAAATGGTTCGACCCGGTTTCAAAAGAGTTTAAAGCCCACGCAGAAAAGCCGACTGAATCATACGTTAAAATGAATGAGATGCTTAGTGCTATCGTTGACAAGGATCATGCACGCGCTAAATCTATCTCTAACGAGATTGACCAGCATAATGATCGTATGTCTGCTATCCAAAACGGTAAGGCAACACCTTCTGTTTCTGACGTTGACTCAAGAGGTGGATACGCTATCCCTACAGAAGTAGACAGCATGATTCACCAGTTAATCTATAACGAATCTGCAATGCTTGGATTAGTAAATCAAGACAACATTATTTATGAGTCTAAGATTTACCCATTAATGTATGGAATGTCTGTTGTAGACATCGCTGACCAGTCAACAGCTCTTACAGAGAAAAATCCAACATTCAGTAATCCAACTGTTAACATCGAACGCGCAGGTGCTTACAGTGTTATTTCAAACACTATCATTAGGCAAAAAGGTGCGGATATCGTTAACGCATTCATCTCTGCTTACACGTCTGAGTTCGCTAAGTTCTTAGACTTCCGCTTATCAGTGGGTAATGTTACTGGTGAATCTCACTTAGTTGACGGTATCGTTTTTGACGCTAACACGTCAACTCCAACTGCAATTGCTCTTAGCGCACTTTCTTTATCTACTTTGGAAGATATGAAAAATACGCTTGACGCTTCAGCGGACATGTCTAAAACAGCATTTGTAGCTAACAGAAAAGTTGTAGGCAAGATTGGTCAATTAGAAACTACTGCTGGTCAATTGTTATTCCCTGGATACTTAAACGGTGGGTCAATTTCTCCATTCGGTATTCCATTGGTAACTAACTCGCAAATCATCTCTACGCTAGATGTTGGTGGAGACGCTCACGGCGGAACTGACGACGTTCTAATCCTTGCGGACTTCTCTAAAGTAGTTGCTGGTGTTACTCGTGAAACTCGTATCGAGTTCAGCGAACACTATCAGTTTATTAACGACGCATTAACAATCCGAGGCATCAAAGGGTACGGACAGAAAGTGATTTCTGGTTCTAGTACGGCTGGTGTTGTTGCAGTTGCTCAAGAGTTAACTAACTAGGAGGGTAAGCAATGAGTGAAGTTCTTTACGAAATAATTGATGAGAACGGAATTCTGTATCACCCGCTAGGTTCTGACGGAGGCGCCACAGAGCGCCTCCCAAAGGGATCGAAGATCACAAGCGCTGATATTGAAAAGGGGTCGTTCACGTTCTTAGGTTTGCAGAATTTAGAATCTAAGGGCAGAGTAAAAAAAGTCTCTGAAGAAAAAAAGGCTGCTAGTAAGTCTAACAAAAAGGCTCCAAAGCAAGAGAATAAAAAAGAGAGTAACGACGGGTAATTAACACAGATAACGACTACGTCGAAATTTCAAGAAGCGAAAAATAATAGGAGAGGATACAATGGGAAAATCAGGATTACAAGTAACAACACCGGGGAAGGCTACAGTCGCAGCGACTTCTACTCTGGTGCTTGCAGCCAATGAAGACAGAGAGTTTATGTCATTTACTAATGATAGTGATGAGGTTATGTATTTAACTTTTAACGGAATTGAGCAATCGGCTGCTGCTGTAATGAATGAAGGAGAACCATTGTACCCTGCGCAGACAGTATCGTTTAGTGTTCCTGTAATTCCTAAAGGGAATGTATACGCTATATGTTCGTCTGGTTCTAAGAACATAACAACTTTCGAGGGGACCTAGATGAATAAACACACACAACCATGGAGTGGGGACGCTGAATTATTAGTATTATCAACAGGAGGGGTACCTAGCGCTATACAGACTGAGATTGATGCTAAACAAGACATATTAGCAGAGGGGGCTTTTGTTGACGGAGATAAAACAAAGCTTGATGGAATAGACCAGGGCTTATCCACAACAGATGAACCATATTTTGATCGTGTTGATATTGGTGTTAATACCGAAGCTTTATCAGCAAATAAAACGCTCACAACAACGGATAATGGCGTACAAGCTCTTGACCCTAATGGATCAGACAGAGATGTTATATTGCCGAATGAAGCTGATGGTCTTATGTTTACCATTTTCAATAATGGATCAGCAAATACCTTGATCATTAAAAATGATGCAGGAACACAGCAGGGTAATCCGGTGGCTATAGGGATTTCTGTTACTATCGTATCAGATGGGACTGGCTGGATTTTTATATAATGGCTACACCTTTACTACTTCAAATATCTGCAAATAACAGCAATTCATTAAAAGCTTGGCATAGTTTCTATTATCCAGACTCTATTACTCAGTCGGGAACAGTTACTAATATGCTCGATTTGTCTGGGAATGGCAATGACTTAGATGCAGGAAATGCACCGTCTTATGTTTCAGAATCCGGAAACTTTAAAAGTGGAGCTTATTTTGACGGAGTTCAAAACTATTTAGAGACAACAGGCACTATAGATTTCAGTGCAAACAATGCTGCTACTATATTCTATGTATTTCGATATACAGGGAATCCAAAATCAGTCTCAACTAAGAAAATAATTGGTTCTCAAAATGACGCAGATTCTAATAATATTCTTTCAATAAATACTACAGAAAGGTATGGTTCGGAGGCATTTGGATTAGCTAGTGAATCTTACCAAAATATAGATAATAAAACTCATGTAATGGCTATTAAAGCATCTTCTTCAAGTGGGGAAAGAGAAATGTGGATAGATGGGACAATGGACCATTCAACATCTATAACATGGGCGAATGGGAATGGGGAAATAGGAATCGGGCGTGACATAAATGCTCTTAGCAATTATTTTGATGGGTTTGTTTTTGAATTTGCTGTGTTTAATGTAGCTCTTACAGATGATGAAATTATTTCTATTTCTCGTGATATGGGAACAAGATATAATGTAAGCGTAAACAATGTTCCAAGTGATGCTTTTTACTGGTTCGATACTGACTCTACCAAAACAGAAACGCTAAATGGCTCAGACTTTTCAGCAATAGCTAGTCGAGTTGGGTCTTTATCTGTCTCTCAAGCAACCGCTGCTCAACAACCTACAAAATCAGAAGGATTGCTAAACGGTTATACAGGGGCAACGTTTATTGATGCTGATAATACGGTCCTTGATAATGTCGGATCTGGGAGTACGTCTAACAGCTTCACTGGTTTTGTTGTAGGTGCCGTTGATAATCAGGGTGTATATACAACATATACCGCAAATTCAAATGGAAATTATGGCTGGACCTTAGTAAAAACAGAGGATGAAGAATTGTCTCTCCGAATTGGAAATGGGTCGTCACTTAGCGACATAAAAACAACTACTGAACTATCAGCGGATGACTTCAAGGTTCCTCATGTTATTTCTTTCACATTTGATGGTTCGTCCGGGAAATTGTATTTTAATGGAACACAAGTTGCTTCCGGGACTAAAACTATTGCATTTTCAACTCAAGACATTCTTTACGGGTCGTATGACATGAATGGGAAGCTTGGAGACAGCTTATACTATGAGAGGGTCCTTTCTGATACCGAACGAAAAAATGTGGAGAATTACTTAATTAATAAGTATGTCAATCCGCTTGTTACGGTAGATTTGGATTACTTTTATGACATATCAAAACCAAAAACATTAACATTTAATGGAAGTGGAGTTTCGGGTATTGTAAATATTGAAGGTACTAGCACTTATGATTGTTCTCAATCAACAGCATCTGAACAACCGACGTTTGACGGCTATGGGCTAAAATCGCATTCTGCCCTAATTACAACAAATGCTAATGATCAAGCGTTTACCTTTGCAAATGGGACTTTACCTCAGCCTACTAACGTTACAATATATGTTGTAAGTAAAGCAACACTTGACGCAAGTATAACAAGGATGATTGTTAGAAATTTTTTAGATTCAAAAGGGTATAGAGTTGGAATATTATCTACAGGCAGATTGATGATGAGAATTGGTACAGACAGCGGTGCAATTAATTTTTCCTCAGCCATATTAAGTTATTCTGAATTAGCTAAGCCTTTTGTTGCTTGTTTTAGGTATGATGGGTCAAACATGAAGATCGATTTTAATAACGGAGGTCTTAGTTTTTCAGGAACAAATGCTCATACGGGCGATATTATTTATGATTCACCAGCTTGCAGTATGTTTAGTAGTGGCGATGTAGATGCCAATACATCTCTAATTGCTTCACATGGCGTCTCTCATGATGATGATACTGTAAAAACTAATATTAATTATTTATTAAGACAATTTAATATAGGATAGGAGTTTTAAAATATGACAACTGTAACAATAATTGACACGGACGGTAACGAAATTACGGGGAGTTTAAAATATAACAATATCGAAATTGGTGACTTGCTGTTTTATATAGAATGGGACAGTGAAGACGAATTTGATTCTTGGCATGGTACGATAGACACGTTTGATAGCACTGTGCAAGAAGGTACTATCAACGCACATTTTGGCGTGCCTGGAGGGGATAAAAATCAAACATTAAATTGCGTAGCATTTAATCCTCACCCATTAAACGGTAAAGGGTATAGTACATTTCATGCAAATTTTCCGGACAATTTAAATCCAAGCATAACAACAATTACAGGTGCGAGCATAGTTGAATATGATTATCTTGTAGAACAAAATTATTTTGAGGAAGAAGAAACT
>Ga0208763_1000038_pt1 | contig 32841 bp, 25 predicted proteins | sample ETNtaG_20_FD_185756 | JGI IMG/M metagenome (GOLD analysis project Ga0208763, IMG submission 185756) | Marine microbial and viral communities from oxygen minimum zone, Eastern Pacific Ocean - ETNP201306PF45B (SPAdes) (version 2) | ecosystem: Environmental > Aquatic > Marine > Oceanic ... | reverse complement strand
GTGGATTCATCATAACTATTCTACGTCCAGACTTTATTCCACGATATCTATCTTGATCAGAATAAATCGTTGTGTTATATTGGTCGTGTGACCTAATAGTCATCATAATCAACTCATCGTTTTCAGGTTGCAAGTAGGATACTGGATTGAATATGAAATTAGCTTTGCCAGAATCAGTTCTAAATTCTAAGTCATCTCTAGGTGGATTAGGTAAGTAAAATCCGGATTTGTTCTTAATTCTCTCATTATAATCCTCAAAGCCATCTATAGTGGATTCAATTAAACTTCTTATCTGGTTATAATTATTACAAAGTTCAGTCCAATTTAGCGTGCTAAATGCCCTTCTGATTTCCAAAGCATTAGCAATACCACAAACAATAGCAGGTTCTGAAAGTAAATCCGTTGATGTAGGTCTCATGTGGCCTTGTGAACTGTGGACTATACCCATAGAATTTTCAACGGTAACAAATTGTTTACCTGATGATTGATTGTCGATTTCAGTGCGACCTAAGCAAGGTAAAATTAGAGATTGATCGCCTGTGATTAGGTGATTTCGATTCAGTTTAGTGGAAATGAAAACAGTCAGTTTACAGTTATTCATCGCCTTTGAAATAGATTTAGTATCTGACATTGCTGAAAGAAAATTACCACCCATTGCAAAGAATATTTTACCTCTTTTTTCAATCATCGCACTTGCAGCATTTACAGCATCGAACCCATGGCCTAAAGGCACATCAATACCTGTTGTTTGATTAATTCTAGCTGCAAATTCGGGTGTAATAATATGGTTAATTCCAACAGTCCTATCGCCTTGCACATTGGAATGACCTCGGACAGGGCAAACACCTGCTCCTTCTCTACCAATGTGCCCACCGATAAGATGAGTATTGACAATTTCTTGGATAGTCTCTACTGAGTTGTGATGTTGGGTGATGCCCATCGCCCAACATGTAATCATCGATTTAGATTTAGCAATAATATTGGCTAATGTTTGTATTTCTGATTTAGTAACGCCGGATATTTCCTCGATAACTGACCATTCTACCTCTGAAATTGACTCTTTATATGCATCAAAGTTTGAGGTGAAATCGTCAATAAAATTTGAGTCATACATTTCGTCCTTCAACAATAGATTGTTGATGCCTCGGAATAATGCTAAGTCGCCGTTAATTTGGACCCTAACATGTTGGTCTGCAATTGATTTACCTGAACCTAGCATTTCGAGGGGGTTTTGAGGATGTTTGAATTTTTTCATACCAGTTTCTATCAATGGATTTATCGAAATAATTGTTGCACCATTTTTCCTTGCATCCCTTAATGCGGTTAACATTCTGGGATGATTAGTCCCTGGATTTTGACCAACTACTAATATCAAATCAGCCTTGTTGAAATCTTCCAATTTGACAGTACCTTTACCGATTCCAATAGAATCCGATAGGGCAAAACCAGATGATTCATGGCACATATTAGAACAATCTGGCAGATTATTGGTACCGAAACCTCTAGCCAGAAGTTGCCAAAGAAAAGCAGCCTCATTACTGGTTCTCCCAGATGTGTAAAAAATAGCATCATCTGGTTCCTTAAGTGAGCACAATTCATCAGCTATCATGTCAAAGGCTTCATTCCAACTGATTGGAGTATAGTTATTACTCCCCGATTTAAGAATCATCGGAGAAGATAGCCGACCCTGGGAATTCAACCATTGATCTGATTTTGTAGATAATTCTTGGACGCTGTGTTGGCCAAAAAATTCTGGTGTAATTGTTTTCTTTGTGGCTTCGTCCGCCACTGCTTTTGCACCGTTCTCACAGAATTCGGCGATCGTTCGGTGACCATCTGGATCGGGCCAGGCACAACCAGGGCAATCGAATCCACCGAATTTATTGACTCGATTGAGAGATGAAATGGCACCAGTAATTCCGGATTTTGAAATCCCATGTTTCATTGTAGAAATAATGGCGGGCACTCCTGCAGCGACATTAGACGGTTTACCTAGTTGGGGCGGCTGATTCTCCTCCGGAGGAGTTTCAAGGGCGCCTCTACTCACATTGAATCCGAATTATCATTTATTCTTCATTCTGTTGGATTATAATGTGGGAAAGTACTGTTCTTTATCGAATTCTATTTGGAGCAGAGTGAATAACCATAGAATCAGTTCTGAGGAATGAAATCAAAGTCAAATTAAATTCTCTAGCCAATTCTACAGCCATCGAGCTGGAGGCTCCAACAGAGGCTAGGATAGGGAAACCAGCCCTGATCGATTTCTGTACTAATTCGTAGGAAGCCCGACCGGAGAGATGGATAATTGCTTCACTCGCAGGAATTAGTTCCTTTACTAACATCATTCCAATCAATTTGTCCAAAGCATTGTGCCTTCCCACATCTTCTGCAGAAGCGATTATGCCTCCCTCCTGATTAAATGCAATTGCAGCATGAGATCCACCAGTGATTTTGAAAAGAGGTTGATTTGACATCATTGACTTTAGATTACTGGATACTTGGTTATAATTCAATTGAATATTATTATTCAGTTTTGTACGTTCTAATTTATCGAGGTTAGATAATGACTCTTTGCCACAAACTCCACACGCAGATGTAGTCAAATCTTGTCTAGTATGTAATGAAGGATTAAATTCTACGGATTTTTTTAACACGATGCATATTTCATTCTCACCAGATTTTATTTCTTGTATATCTGTAGATGCTTCTATTATCCCTTCGGAATATAGAAAACCGATGACAAGAGAATCGTCATTTCCCGGAGTCCTCATAGTCAACCCCATTGAATACTGAATATTTTCATGGATAATTTGTATACTAAGTGGCGATTCTATTGTTATGTGGTCTATTTTACCTTCTCGGAGACCTTCTGAGACTCTGACTATATCAGACTCCCTAGACCCGTTCATAGGCCCCCTAGGAGCAACTAATCTATTGGATTGCCGGCTAGACTGTCTAATTCAGGAATGGTTGATATATGGGTGTCTCCAGTTGATATTTGTGGCAATAATCGACGGCGCGGGTTTTTCTTTACCAATCGCTAATGTTAGTGAAAGAGTAGATGTATCAATCGATGTTAGCGATGCAGCCCGAGCCGCAGTCAAATCAGCAATCGGCGACCAAATGGATACACATGTGCTAATTATCAGCGCAAAAGCCGGTGGTTGTTCCGGATATCTGTACGACATGGTCATCACTGAACGTCCTAACGAAAGTGGATTTCAAGTAATTGATGTTGACGGAGTTACAATTCTAATTCACGATGATGATAGCGCATTACTGAATGGACTCAAATTAGATTTCAAGGATTCACTGATGGGTGGTGGTTTCCACATGGATAATCCTAACGCAGATCGTGCATGTGGATGTGGCCAATCCTTTGGATAATTTTGTCGATGGGGCATAAAATGAATACCCAGAGGCCTGAATACGTCCGAATCCCTTCGGCAATTACCCTAGTTTCTGGAGAAACCGCTAGAACTCATCTTAACCGATTGTTGACCAGCAACATATCTAACGATCGATTGTTCTCGCGAAGACATTCTGTTATTTGCGACCTAAATGGAAGAATTTCGAGTTATCAGTTACATGCGGATTTAGGTGATCAGATTTTACTGGTGCACGACGATTCAGTCTCAGAAAATTTGCGAAACAACTTGACTACAGGTGTATCATGGAATGAAACCGTCAATGTCTCAATTGGCGATGGAGCAATACATCGCGTGTTGGTTTATGGCAAAGGAGCAGAAAATGTAATCATAAAACTCGGAGTAAACGTAAACCATCTCAATTCAGCTAATTGGGTTGAATATAACGACTCTATGATATCAGTTATTGACGCTGATGATGGCACTCCTATCTATGAGTTATTAGTACCAACCAGAGAACTTTCTTCTGTGACTATGAATTTGGAGGACATCGGAGTTGTAGAAGGAAAAAAAGATACAGCTATGGCATTACAATCTTACAAAGGCATCATAGATTCCTCAATTAATCTTAGTGGCAATAACCCCCTCCATCTCCGATTGGCAGAGATTGTAGATTTGAAGAAAGGCTGCTACCCTGGGCAAGAAATACACGCAAGAATGGAGAGTAGAGATGCCATAAAAAAAACATTGTCAAGTTTTAGAAGCAATAGTCAATTATCAATAGGACGGCATAAAACATCCAACGGTTTAGGCGTTGAGGTAATCAGTTCCGACCAATTTGCGGAAGAATGGATAAACTTGATTGTACACTCAAGTGACTTGAATGTCTTTCCTGGCATTAACATACAAATTGAGGACGAAAAAATTAGTTGCCACCTTGTTTGAGTTTATTCAAATCATTCAAATTTATCCTTTCTCCTTGTTGGACCCATTGCCTCAAAGTCATCAACCTAGATATCTTTAACATTCCTAAATTCCTTGTAAACAAGTAAAGTTGTGGATCAAATTCTTCTATGATTTGATCTTGAAATGTTTTTCTAATATGTTCGGCTCTTGATCTGAAAAATGAGATTTCTACGGCCACGCCAATCATTGTTGCAGTGTAAAGAACTAACAAAATTGCCAACGAAAATACTACAGGATCTCCAAACATTTCTCCAGAACGCAATTCAGTACCATAGAAAATTTGTCTCGAAATTAAAAATAACAGACCTACGCCAACCCAAGGGCCTAACATATCTTCAACAAATGTCCCCATGGGTAGTAATCTTCTATTGCCCGTATCAGCAAACACCATTGTGCTCAACGTGCCAGCCCTAATCACTGAAATGAAAGCAACCAGAATTATGTAAACTGCGGCCGATACTAGTAAGACTGTTTGTGTGTCTAAAGGCAAATATGTTACAATTAAGAAAGCGAATAATCCTAGGAAGACAGTGATTGGCATTCTGTTAATTGATGCTAAAACTAGATCAGGATTTTTCATTCCGTCCTCTACTCTTGGTATCCCAATAATTTCCCATCGTGTTATTCTTTGAACTGTTATACCAATCCACAGAAGTACTCGCTTTTCTATCAATAGCCATTCAAATAGTCGTAGAATAGGCATAAGTGGAATTGCTAGTAAGGCGGCAAATAATCCTAAGAGCGGCCAAACAATTAATCCCGGCATTAATAAAAAATGCTTCACTTGCATCGGGAATAATAAATCCGATTCTATTCGTGATTGCCTTTCAGGATCGATGTTTACCACTCTAGCCTCGGCATCGAGTTCTTTTCTAAATCGACTAAGTGGTAAACCCGCATCTAATACCAATCGAACTTTCTCACGATAGTGTACATGTTCGGGTTCGGTTCCAACCCACCATTTCCAGCCTAAAGATAGTGGGATGGCCAGAAAAACCGGCGATAATAATATGAGAATGGCAGTCAATAGGGATTCAAAGCTGGCTGCCATGTTACCTTCGAAAATTTATCACGTCATGAACCAAACGGTTCATACGATAAATTATCATAGAAAATATACCAATTCGTCAAACACCATTTCAGAATATTCGAGAATAATGTTCATCATATCGGGTTGCACCCATGAGTTGTGGCCAACATAGCGGTTACTGATGGCATGGACCCTGTAGCGATTAACAATTTGATTAATGCTGGTCATAATGTAGTAGAACAGCATTATACACAAGAAGAATTGGCTTCTGGTGCTTTGGCGGATTTTGACGCGGTTGTTATTAGAAGTGCAACGAAATTGAACTCAGAAGTAATTGAAAAATCTTCTAATCTAAAATTCATAGGTAGAGCAGGTGTTGGGGTTGACAATATCGATTTACATGCTGCGACAAAATCCGGAATAGTTGTTTGCAATACACCCCAAGCCTCAACCAATAGTGTAGTAGAACTTACCATAGGGCATCTTCTAGCATCTTGTAGACATATTCCAAGAGGCGATCGTGGGCTTAGAAATGGATTGTGGGAAAAGAAATTACTGAAGGGGACTGAATTAAGTGGCAAAAGATTGGGACTGATCGGTTTTGGCAGGATTGCACAAGGGGTTGCAACAGTCGCATTAGCCATGGGTATGGAATGTCATGCATACGACCCTTACCTTCCAACAAAAATCGCAAATAAATTTGAATGCAGAATGCATGATGATGTAGATTCGCTTTTTCAATTATGCACCCATATCTCTATCCACTGTAATCTAACCGAAGAAACCCACCATTTGGTAAATCATGAAAGAATAGTAATGATGCCCACCTCGGCACCTAACGGAGTTAGTTGTGGCAACCACATTGTCAATTGTGCTAGAGGTGGAATTGTTGACGAAGACGCAGTTCTAAATGCATTAAATTCAGGTGATTTAAGCAGTGCGGCTCTGGATGTTTTTGAAGTGGAACCTGCTTTAGAGAATCCGCTAGTTCAACATCCTAAATTTCATGGAACACCACATATCGGTGCAGCAACACTAGAAGCACAAGCTCGAATTGGGGAAGAAATGGTAACTTTATTGATTGATTTTTTCCAAGGTAATAGGCCACATTCTGCCATAAATTAGGCCGGTAAGTTCTTCTTGTGAATAATCTAGTCGGAAACATGAGAGCGTTTGTCACTGGAGGTAGTGGCCATGTTGGGGGCAATTTAGTCCGTGAGTTGCTTTCTAGAGATTATGAAGTCGATTGTTTAGTTCGCTCTGACACTAGAGCATTGGACAACTTAGATGTTAGTTTGGTAAATGGAAATTTGTTGAATCCTTCAGAAATGATACCTCTTATGGAAGATTGTGATGTAGTATTCCATTCGGCAGCGTTTGTAGCAGTCGAAAAAGTGCAAGAGGATTTGATGAGGAGAATTAATGTTGAAGGGACTAAATCAATTGTTACTGCAGCAATAGATTCTGGTGTCGAAAAAATGGTACATTTTTCTAGCATCCATGCTTTCGAACAACAACCAACTTCCGAGCCTTTGATAGAGAATAGACCTCTGGTTTCTGACCCTAAAGCATTACCATATGATAGAACTAAAGCCGAGGCGCAGAAGGTTGTAATGGATGCTAGTGAACAAGGATTGAAAGTAAATGTACTACATCCAACCGGGATAATTGGGCCGTATGATTTCAAACCAAGTAGAATGGGTAAAGTATTGAGCGATATAGCTCATGGGAATATGCCCTTTGCTATCAATAACGGATTTAATTGGGTAGATGTGCGTGATGTTGCAATTAGTGCTGTAAATTCTGCAGAACATGGAATTGATGGTCAAAACTACATTTTACCTGGTCATTGGGCCTCCATGCCTGCCATTTCTTCAATTGTGAAACAAATAACAGGAAAGCGGACCCATCTTGTCACCATACCATTTTGGATGGCTTATCTTGCATTGCCATTTGCCACAGTTAATTCTAAAATTACAGGCAAAAGACCTAGTTTTAGTAAAGGTAGTTTACAGGCTTTGGCAATACAGTGTAGGAATATTCCCGGAAATTTAGCCACTGATCATTTGAACCATTTACCTAGACCAATCGAGGAAACTATAGAAGATACTATTACTTGGTTGGCTCAAAATCAAAAGTGAGTGATTTGATGTCTTTCTTAACTGATGAAGAATACAAAATGGCATGTTATATGTGGCTCACTTTAGCACTTATTGTATTCTTCATTTTGTTATTTGTCAAGGCTCCTTACGGGAGGCATAGAAGGAAAGGATGGGGTGTTGAAATGTCAGCTAGAAAGGGTTGGATAATTATGGAATCTATCCCAGCGTTATTGTTGACTGTAATCCTATTCTTAGGTCAATACAGGGATTTTGTAGTCCTATTTTTCTGGGCAATTTGGACTGCACATTATGTTAACAGGGCTTGGGCATGGCCAAATAGAGCCAATATTAATCAGAAACTAATGCCGGTAAGTGTAGTCCTTTTGGCGATATTATTCAACACCATTAACTGTCTATTAAATGGCATTTGGTTATTCGAGTTAAGCGGGGGTTACAATTTTTCTTGGTTTAAAGACCCCCGATTTATAGTTGGAATCTCCATATTTTTCTTGGGAATGATAATCAATATCAAATCTGATGATATCTTATTTTCATTACGAGATGATGGAAGTACTGGATATAAAATTCCGAGAGGGGGATTATTCGAAAAAGTTAGTTCACCAAACTATTTTGGTGAAATCATAGAGTGGATCGGATTTGCTATTGCTACATGGTCACTTGCGGGATTCACCTTCGCTATCTGGACCTTTTGTAACTTAGCCCCTAGAGCATTTGCACACCATCGTTGGTACAAGGAAAAATTCCCTGATTATCCAGAGGATAGAAAAGCTCTAGTGCCCTTTGTGATTTAATTTGTTAATTTATGCATCCTCTCTAGAGGTACTGAAAGCATGTGCAATTCTTCTGGGATTTGGACCCCGGAAATTTCCGAATTAAGTGAAAGCCCTTGTTCTTTTTTCAGTCTCCAAACTTCAGAATTAAAGTTCATCACAGTTTCTGATATTTCGGTCCATCCATCAGTTTCAAAATTTATTGTAAGCAGTGGGAAACGATCTGCATCTACTGCTGACCTCTCATACAAGGTGGATGAAAGGTAATGGCAGAAGAACGGACAGATTGGAGAAAATGCATCTAACAGGTCTCGTACGATTCTATGTAATGTCCATGATGCTGATTCATCACCATCGTAAAGGCGTGATTTTACCATTTCAAGCCAGTGACTAGCCAATACCCCTGTTGCGAAATTTTTCAGAGATTGAGCTGCTGTATAAATATCAATCTGTTCCCATGCACTCTTTACTCGTCGCATAACTGATTGAAATTCACTAAGAATCCATTCATCTTCAGGGGCCAAATCTGTGGGTAAATCTTCAAAATTATTGGGCACGGAAAATTGGCTTGAAAATCTTGCTACATTGAATAATTTTGTAAGAACTCCAAAGTATTTTTGTTCAATTTCTTCAGGGTTAATTTGGAAGTCATCTCCTACTTGGGCGTCGCATGCTTTCCATAAACGGAAACATTCTGATCCAATCTTATTTGCTCTTAGATTTACTACCTTGTCTGGACCCCGAACTTTCCAAGATCCAGTTCGGCCCCCCGCCCCGCATTCTAGGACGGAATTGGCATCGATGCCATTTCCAAGAGATTTTGACATCTTCCTTCCCCACGGATCCATACCCAATCCGTCAATCCAAATATGTTTGAAAGCAGGAGAATCTAACAATAATGCGCTCTTCAACAATGTGTAATACAACCAGGTTCGAACAATCTCCTTACCTTGTGGCCTTATTCCTGTGGGGAATGCGTTAGAGAATAATTGAGGGTCTGATAAATATCCAGATACATATAGGTTTGAATTGGAAGAGTCCATCCAGGTATCAAATACTTTTTCTTCGCCAATAACCTCTCCTAATTCAGAAGACAAATCATCCCAACTACCAAGATCTTCCCTGCTTTCCCTTTGTAAAACTCGGCTTCCAGAAGGAGGTCCTTCTCTCCAAGGCTGAACATAAACCCCAGAAGGCGGAGTTATGATTTTTGAACCGTCTTTTGAATACCATATCGGAACTTCTGTGTGGTACCATCGTCTACGACTTATTGGCCAATCTATGCTAATATTATCCATCCAATCCAATAAAAATTGTTTATTTCTTACGGGATGAAATTCCATCTCTTCTATTAATTCGCGCATACGTCCTTGGATGTGCGTTTGTTTGACATACCATTCCTTCAGTAGAATGATCTCTACAGGGTTTTTCCCTCTCTCGCTAACTGGAACATCTTGGTCTTTTTCTATGATGTTGACGATTCTATTTGCAGAATTTAAGTCTTCAATTACATTTTCCCTAGCCTCTACAACTTTCATACCTGAGTAAGGCCCTGAGACAGCAGTCATATTCCCATCTAAATCAATTGCTTGAAAGGGAGTCAACCCTAATTCCCTGAAAATTGATACATCGTTCTGGTCACCAAATGAACAGACCATCAATACGCCTGAACCAAAATCTGATTTCACGGAAGGATGAGTGGTTATTTCTACTGATTTGGTACGACCATTAGTTTCTACAGGTAGAATAATTTGTTTTCCTACTAAGTGCTGATACCTATCATCATCGGGATGGACTACGACTATCCCACATGCACAAATCAATTCTGGTCTGGTGGTTGAAATGACTACTTCAATACCATCTTCAGTCATCCATTTGACATCAATAAGTTTGGTTTTTCTTTGCAACCTTTCTACTTCAGCATCAGCTATTGTTGTGCCCTCGACTGGATCATAGATATTTGGTCGGAGATCCTCTACTATATCTCCCCGTTTGAATAGGTCAACAAATATTGATTGTGAAACACCTCTGTATTCGTCTGAATCGGTGAGATATTCTTTCTCGAAATCACAAGAAAGGCCAACCCTTGCTGCTGTCTCCCTCATAGCCTGGGTATATTCTTCTATAGTATCCCGACACAAATTCAAAAATTCTTCCCGCTCAAATGTTTTCATTTTCTTTCCGGTATTTTTCTCTACTGTAAATTCTATATTTATTCCATTCCGGTCCACTCCCCAGGGGAAGAAAACTTCCTTACCTAACAATCGTTGACTTCTGGCAATAACATCAATCATTGAATATTGAGCTACAGCCCCAATATGCCAGGTTCCACTGGGATATGGAGGAGGAGTATCTACTACGAAAATTTCCTTGTCAGATTTTGGGTTAAAACCATATCTTTGATTGTATATATCTTGGTTACTATAATGGTCTTCTTGGATCCTCTTCTCAAGGTCAATCGACCATCTCTTGTCTTCGATTAAGGGTTTACCCATGGACCCATCCACCTCACAATCTGCCTCCCCCTGAGACTTATTGTTCTTGACGGTTCCCAATCAGATAGTAACTAATGAAATGCAAATTACAGTCAACCTGAAGCCGTCGGGTTCAAGCACCTTCGCTCCCGACGAATGACTCAGACTAGGGAGGCTGCGACTTGTCAATGGATGATAACGGAGACAATTTCGTGACTCGCATAACGAAAATTGGTCAATCTAAGGGGAAAGAAATACTATCTAAACCCAACATAAACAGAACCACAGTAGAAAGTTATGGAAGGATAGGTAGGAACCAATTAAGGAGGATGTCATCTGAACTCAATTTTACAGATGTTCTAACAAAATTCCCCACGATTACAGTTGTAATATGCCTAATTATCACTGGTTTTTTCTCATGGGAATCAGGATTAGTGGATTGTAGAGATGATTTTTGTCCGATTGAAGGCAAATCCTCCATGAATGTTAACGGTGACTTGGAAGTATACCTCCCCCAAGATTCGGATGTTTCTGAGTTATTGGCTCAAGTTGAGAGTGTTGATAGTTGGACAACAAATGTCATGGTAATTTATGTTGAATCCTATGAGACTGAGGAGCAACCTTTGAGGAATATTACTGATCAGGCTGTACTCGAGGAAATAGAAAAACTCGAGAACATTATAAATCCAGTACAAAATGATGGTGGCGATGACAACGTAATTTACGTACTTTCAATTTCATCAGTAATTAAAGAAGTCAATTCATCTGCACCAAGAGTGCTAAAATCTTTCTTTTCAGGTGTAGCGACTGCTCTTGACAACGAAGAATTCTCGGAACAAATTGACGAAGTCATTGATGCAAACCAAGACGTTTTGGGTAATTATGCTATTCCGGACGACCAAACTAGAATCGATGATATTGTAGAAGAAATGCCTGAAAACGCCCTAGAAAAATTGGTAAGAGACGTTGGAGTATGGGAAAATGGTACACTCATCAAAGAGGAAGCTGGTGCTTGGAATAGGGCTGTTATTATCATTGGAATAAATAATGAACTTCGTGATGAGAATGGGGACAATATTACCGTCTCGGAATTTATAGAAAACACACAAAACAGAATTAATCAGTTATCCCTTCCTGTAAACGAGGGTGGTAATGGCTGGGAAGAGAAAGGATTGGTAATGACCCTAACTGGACCGGTTCCAATAACAAATGCAGTAACAGAAGAATCCTTCAATCTCTTTTGGGATGTATTTCCTACTGGTGTTGTATTCGTTGCTATTGGCTTATTTTTGTTCCATTGTGACCTATTACAAACAGGACGTATCAGGTTTGTTCAGGGTATCAAGGTACTAATTATCTCGGGACTCCCCACTCTATGTTCTGTGTTCATTACAATGGGAATAATCGGTTGGACTAATTATGAAGTTTCCATGACAGTAATTATTGTTGGTCCAATAGTCCTAGCACTAGGTGTTTCTTATGGTTTACACATAACGAATAGATATGCAGAATCTAAAGGCACACCACAAGAGAAAATGGCAGAGGCTTTGGAATCTACAGGGAGAGCAGTTTTACTTTCCGCGTTAACCACAATAATTGGATTCATATCTCTAGTATTCACCCCTATGAAACCGATACAAACGGTAGGATATTCACTAGCAATGGGTATAGTGGTTGTATACATAATGACCATGGTAATGGTTCCTAATTTAACGATGATGCTAGATTTGAAGAAACCATCACACCCCCCTCCTAAAGCCTTCGTCAAAGCAGTAAGTGTTCCGATAAATTGGACTAAACTTACCCTCACTATATTCGTTATAGCAATGTTATTTTCTGCTGGTATCAGTCGACCAAATGTTGAAGAAAATGTTGATCTGTTACAAATGGCTCCAGAAAATGTAGGGGCAGTTGAAAAAATGAAAACATATTCTTCTGAATTTGACGCTGGCCAACCAGGATTCTTATTGATAAACGGATCTTTCGACGCCAGTCCGGATATTTTCCAAGCTGAACTAAGGGACCCTTATGAGAACCTAAAAGGGTTAGAGGAATTAGAAGAGAAATGTAATTCTGTAGAACAGACTACAGCGGTGTCTATTGTTTTCCTTATGAAAGCAATATCAGTCACCGTAGATTTAGATGGGGAACCCATCCTTGATGCATTACCTGATGCCACTCCACAGCCGATTGCTGATGTAGCTGAACTGATTTTTAATCAGTCAGTTACAGGAAATGGTTCCTTTTGGCTAAGTCTAGCAACATTAGATAGACAAGACAATAATGGCGGCTTAGAAGCTCAAAACTTCATGTTGTATGTGTTTTATTCTAGTCTGACAGATGAAATGAGAGAATTATTCCTAGATGAGGAAAAGATGGCGAGTTTGATTTATGTTGATATGCCATTTATGGATGTTAAAAGTACTGAAAAAGCAGTTTCCCAAATAGATAATTATGCCCAACAGGACACCACCGGTGACATAACTTCGTCTAAGTTAGTAGGAGTTGCTTCAGTAACTATAGAAGTTAACAATCTAATAGTTAACTCTCAATGGCAATCTCTTGGTTTCGCTCTACTGTTCACCGTCTTCACCTTAGGTTTGGTATTCAGGGATGCTCAATATGCAATTCTTACTACATTGCCAGTGGCATTTACAGTATTCATGCAGTGGTTGGTAATGGACCAAGGCAACGTAGCATTATCATTGGTAACCGTAATGATTGGCTCAATCCTTGTAGGTGTAGGTGTTGACTTCTCAATACATATTGCTAATCGCGTTAAGGAATTAGGAGGGTCATTAGATGCCATTAGAATAGCTTGTGCGAGTACTGGAATGAGCTTGACGGAAGCCGTTACCGTTACTATTGCAGGAATGGCCTGTGCATATCAAATTCCAATTCCCGCAATAACACCGTTCGTTACAGTCATTATTGTATTGCTCATAGTAGCTGCTGTTTCTGCATTAATACTCCTTCCAGCAATATACGCTATACTAGTCAAAGCAAATATTTCCCTTACTGGAGGATCTAATACCATGGCTAAAGCAGCCGGTTTACGCAGAACCCTAACTAAGGAACAAGGCGATGTTATGGATGCAACCCTAGTAATGGAATCTCAGGATGCGTGGTGAAATTATGGTAAATTACTGGCTTATGAAAAGTGAACCTCATGTTTATCCATGGGCACAATTAGTTGAAGATCGAACTACCCATTGGGACGGAGTCCGAAACTATCAGGCAAGGAATATAATGCGTGATGATATGAAATTAGGAGATTACGTGCTATTTTATCATTCAAATTGTAAACCCCCTCATGTAGCAGGAGTAGCAAAGGTTTGCAAAGAGGGATACCCCGATTTCACCGCCCAAGACCCGAACTCAAAATATTTTGATGAGAAAGCAAGCCCAGAAAATCCTAGATGGATTATGGTCGATATAGAAGCTATTGTAGAAATGGAACCAGTTGGACTACCTGAACTCAAACAAAATCCAAGTTTGGAAGGGATGCCTTTGCTACAAAGAGGTCAAAGGCTATCGGTCCAACCTGTATCTGCCAACCACTTTGCAATTGTTTGCAAGATGGGTGGGTTGGACACATCTAATCTGTAGTGGTGTTTGCGTGACCTATTCCATTGTAGCAAAATGTAAAGAAACAGGTCAATTTGGTGTGGGAATTCAATCTCACTTTTTTGCATCAGGAGATGCCTGTTGGGCCAAAGCAGGTATTGGGGTTGTAGTAACTCAAGCCATGGCATTGATGGATCATGGACCATTAGGCCTAGAACTTCTAGAACAGGGGTTGTCCGCTTCAGAAGCGCTTGAGAAACGCTTGGATGCTGATTCGGAATCTGAAATTCGTCAAGTAGCGATTGTAGACAGAGATGGTTTAGTTGCTGCCCATACAGGAACAAGTACTATTCCATCTGCAGGGCATGTATTAGGAGATGGATTTTCATGTCAGGCAAACCTAATGTGGAATGATATGATACCGTCTAAAATGGCTGATGCCTTCTCAAATAGAGACGGAAAATTATCCGAGCGAATTCTTGCTGCATTACAAGCTGGTCAAGAAGCAGGTGGAGATTTACGAGGTATGCAATCAGCTAGAATTTTGGTGGTAAAGCCTGAAATAACAGCAAAATCATGGGAAGAAAAGTTAGTTGACATTAGAATTGACGACCATCCTGAACCGCTTGATGAGCTTGGTCGTTTACTCGAAGTACATTCCATGTATACCGAATTCCAAGAAGGCGGATATGAACTAGATTTAGAGGAGAGTGAAATGGAAACCTATCCAGAAATAGCCTTTTGGACTGGAGTGAATTTAGCGGTTAATGGTGATTTAGAAAGTGGAAAAAAACTAATCAATATCGCGGTAAACAATCATGATGGTTGGATTGAATTATTACATCGTTGCTCAGACATCAATTTCTTCGGTATTGATGAAGTATTAGTGCAAAATTTACTCAGTGATGTTTAGAATGTCCTTAGTGGGCACGTCCTCGGTGGACGATCGTCACCAACGATGAAAATTCCACGATCTCCTCAGCCCCGCTATCCCAAGGCATCCAGCATCCCCGGTCGGGCTGCTCGCTTCCGCGCCTGACCTGATTCCCGGGCGTAAGACAGTCGACGCTTCCCTTCGGAAGCGTTCTCCGACAACCTGGATCTCTTGGGGGCGAGGCGTCGACGTCAACCGCAGGGTCATCGTCGGCTCGTTTTCGCCGCCCTCGGACTTCAGGCCACCATTTTCGACGATTTGTGGATAATAGAACACGTCAACGCTCCCCCTAGCCCAACACTCCCGGGTAACGCTCACCTATGAACGAAACTATTGGCTTAATTCATTCAGTTTCATACTTTGAGGGGCAACCAGTTTGAATTTCATTGGCTTCGATATGCCATAGATTTCCTACTAGTGATAAATTACCTTTTACCGCCACCATACGGCCTTCTTCGAAGCCATCAGGGACGGCAATAGAGGCGAAAGAGACTTCAATCTGAGATTCTTCTCCGGCTAAAATAAATGTGCTAGAGGAATTGTCTAATGATTGTACTTGAACAATACCTCGGACATTAAGTTCTCCAGATTCATGACTTTCTGGCGAATCCATGACTTCATCCACTGTGTATTGAATTTCTGGGTCTACTGACAAAAACATCAGACCCATCAAACCCAGCATAATTCCACCAACTAAAAGTAGGCGAGTATGACGAGTGTTTTTCACAATGGGTTCGAGATAGAGGTTATTGAATAGGCTTACTCCAAATCGTTAGATTGACTTCCTAACTTCTAGAATATCCAACTACTTCCTGTATATCGCTGAAACCTTCAACTTTGAGCCTTTTATTGAGGCCATTTGTAATCTGTGACACCACAGATGGACCTTGGAAAACTAAGGCTGAATACAATTGTATCAAAGTCGCTCCGTTGCTAATCGCATTCCACGCCGTATCAGGAGATTCTATCCCCCCACATCCAATGATAGGAACTTTATTTCCAATTGAATCATATAAATCTCCAATACACTGGATAGATTTTTCGTGAAGTGGCCTACCAGACAAGCCTCCGCTCTCTGAAAGAAAATTTCGAGAACCTGTATTTTTCGGTGCGGGACGACTGATTGTTGTATTTGTTGCCACAAATCCATCAATTCCAGAGGATAATGCTGCCCCCGCACATGATAATATTGAATCTCTATCTAAATCAGGTGAAAATTTCAGTAGGATTGGTTTCAAACCAGCCCTTTTGTCTCTAATTGAAGTACAGGCATTGACCACTTCCCTGATGTGGTCTTCCTCTTGTAACTCCCTTAGCCCTGGTGTATTAGGAGATGAAACATTAAGGACAAAAATGTCAGCATAGTCATACAATAGATTGAATGTATCAGCATAATCATGAGGGGCTCTTTCGTTACTTACCGTTTTGGAACGTCCTATATTTGCTGCCAATGGGACATTAGGCCACTTACCAGACATTTCTCTTTGCGCTAATGTATCGCGGACACTTTGTGCACCTGGATTGTTAAATCCCATTCGGTTAATCAAAGCAGCATCTGAATTTGATCTAAACATCCTTGGTTTGGGATTTCCCTCTTGTGGATAACGTGTGATACCTCCGTATTCCGCCCAGGAAAATCCAAGGGACGGCCATGCACCTAGGGCCTGTGCAGATTTATCAAATCCAGCAGCAAGCCCTAATGGGTGTCGGAATAGTTTCCCAAATACATTAATTGGAAGATTCGGAGTTCTGTAAATAGAGCTGAGTAATTTCTGGCTACCTCTGTTTTCAGCAAATTTGGATAGGCTATTAACAGTTAATTTGTGTGCTTTTTCAGAGTCTAAAAATCGTAAAGAAGGACGGACTATGTATCGATATGGTATGCCCATCCTTCCTTCGGCTTGATGGGCATCCTTCAAATCTTGCGTGTATTACGATAACCATGAACGCGGAATTGTGTGCTAGGTCCATTCGGGAACTAGCAAGACGGATGTTGCGTTCTAGGGGGGTAATTATCCAAACACCCGAACACATTGACATAGATGATTCTCTATCACTCAAAATTTCTGACCTGGCACCTAGTCTTTATTTTGGGTTGGAAATTAAATACCATAAAAAAGAACAAATCGTAATTACAAATATCGGAGAGTCAGGCGGGCAAATTGGCTTTCCCGAACCACCAGAAACGGAAGTATGGGTGCCGCTAGATCTGCAGGTCGGGTTCGATGAATTATCTCAGGAAGTAATCAGATTTGCTGCCGCTGGTTACCCCGGTTGTGTTGGTTGTGGAGGGGAAGATGCTGAATTGCCCTGGCAAGAAACTGAAATTCGAAAATTGTTTGATTTACACTAGAACTGAATTGAGCCATTCCTCACGCGCGCGTACGTACAGGCATGCGCGCGCGCGCCTTGCATCGCTCTAACCTTACTCACGTTTATACAGTGTTCATCTCGCCACCGGAAATCGTGGTACGGCAATTCAGCCGTGTAACCGGACTATGGAAGTGGTAATATGAAGTTCATGATTTTAGAGTCCGGTGCCAAAGCCCGGACGATTAAGAAATACCTAGGTAAAGGTTGGATAGTTGATGCTTGCAATGGACACGTTCAGGACTTGCCTTCAAGGGGAGGAACCAAACATGACAATAAGGCAATGTGGTCTTCTAAAGAAGGTCAGTTACCTAATCCCCCATGGAGTTGGACTGAACGTGCTGAAAAGGTTGTAACCAAATTACGGAAGATAGCCGAGTCAAAGTCAGTGCAAGAGATTTATATTGCTACTGACCCAGATAGAGAGGGGGAATTTATTGCATGGAGGCTCAAGGAAATCTTTTCAGATTATGACAGGATTTATCGAGTTTCATTTAATGAAATAACAAACACAGCCGTCCAGGAAGCAATAGAAACTCCTAGGGAGATAGATATGGACTTAGTGGATGCAGCCAAAGTTCGAAGGTTTATGGACAGATTAGTAGGTTACAGATGTTCTAGATTCAGCCGATCTTGGAATCTTTCTTCTATGGGTAGAGTACAAACACCTACTTTAGGATTCATCGTAGAACGGGAGATAGAAAGAGAAGCTCATGTTCCAATCCCTTATCATTCAATTTCCGTAGATTCAAATGGAGTATCTTTCAAAGTCCGTTTCCATGAAAAGGAGGATGGAGACGCTTGGTTCGACGATGATGGGAAACATTTCCCCGACAGAACTTTTGATGGTAAATTAGCCAATGACACATTACTCGCATTACAGACCGCAGGTGAAATGACAATACAATCTGTTAAGGAGGGTACAAACAAGAGAAAACCTCAGCCTCCGTTTACGACAGAATCTATGCTAAGAGCAGCTAACGGCCGTATGGGTTGGGCAATAGGGAGAACTAGTAGAGTGGCAACAGCTCTCTATCAGGCAGGGCATATTACTTACATTAGGACTGATTCAACTAGAACAAGCAAGGATGCAAGAGATAGAATCCGTACGTTAATCAAAACAGAACACGGTGAAAATTACCTAGGGTCTGGAGCTTTGGGGCCTGATGCTAAAAAAGGTGCGAGTAACGTACAAGATGCCCACGAAGCGATTAGGCCAACACAACCAGAAATCAAGACACTAACTGGAGTTGATGAAGATCAACAAGCTCTGTACAGATTAATCTGGGGAAGATTCGCGGCCAGCCAAATGTCAGATTCTATAAGAGAAACACGGAATCTCGTTACTAACGTTAACAGCGTAGATAGGCCATTGTATGGGACTAGTTCTTGGAGAATTCATGCAGGTTGGGAAATTGTCTATTCGGCTGATAAGGCAGTTCCAACTGAACCTCCTAAAATTGGTTTTGATGTTGGATCGACATGGCAATTCTCGAAAAAAGAAGAGAACCCATTACTCACATCAGACGAAACTAAACCTCCTCGAAGATTCACAGAGAGTTCTATAATTAGAGAAATGAAAAAAGCAGACATAGGAAGGCCTTCTACATATCTCACAACTGTTGGCAAATTAGTCGACAGAGGATACGTAAATAAGGATGGAAGTTCACTAATTCCAACCGAAAATGGGAAATTACTCTGGATAGAAGTTGTGCCATTCTATGGCTCTGAAGATAACAGCTCCCAAACGATTTCAGAGGGTTTGTTTACACCTAAATTTACTGCTTTAATGGAGTCAAACTTAGACCGAGTAGAGCACGGAGACACGAGTGGTGCGAATATTTGGCACGTATTTGTATCAGATTTTAGAAATATGCACAATAATGCCCTTGAATTACGCAAAGAAAAACCTACAGTTAAACAAATGAATTTTATGCGAAATAGAATGTCTCGCATGGAAGAAGAAACAAAATCTAAGATTTTAGGTGGGAAAAAATTCGAAGAACTTACCGGAGAAGATGCAAGACGGATTATTGAAGAATTAAACAATTCCTCAGATGGTAATGTTCCGCCAAGTGAAAAACAGGTTGCATTAATTATCAGATTATCCGATAAGAACAAAGTGGATCTTTCTCAGATGTTATCTGATTTGGGGCACAATGATATCGATGAATTAACAGGCGGACGGGATGGTACTGCAAGTAAATTGATTAATGATTTGATTTCTATAGACAAGAATTCTCCAGCAACAGAAAAACAGGTATCCACTATTCAATCGATGGCCGAAAATCTAGACATGAGTATTGAAGATGCTATGGCACTAGCCGATACAACCACCATTGATGAAATTACCAAAAATGAAGCGAGCGGGCTTATTGGCACCATGAAAAAGATGATTCAGGCACGCAAGCGGAAACAAAAGAAGTGATATTCCACAGTCTAGACGCCGTCACCGTCCTTTACGTGTGGCATAGCGGGTGATGAACTTGGTTAAGCAAAATTACGACGTAATCATCATCGGAGCGGGGCCTGTTGGTGGCTATCTCGCTTGGAAGTTATCCCAAAATGGAATAGATGTCCTAATGATTGAGGAGCATGCAGAAGTTGGAAGGCCATTTCAATGCGCAGGCATGGTAAATCCCTCCGCAATGGAAAGGATTGGAGCATATGATACAGTTCTAACAAGAATATGGGGTGCTAGAATGTATAGTCCCTCTGGTACAGAAATAAAAATTGGGAATACGGATAGAACTAGAACTTGGTCGGTTTGTCGAAAATTGTTTGATGAAAGAGTAGTTCAACTTGCAATAGAATCTGGCGCCGATTTACTATTGGCATCGAAACCAACCAATGCCGTGGTAACGGAAATAGGTGTAGAAATCGAAATAAATGTAAATGGGGAAAACCAGCAATTTTTCAGTCGTATGATTTGTGGTGCAGATGGGGCACATTCATGGGTTCGCCGGACCTTCAAGATGGGACGGCCAAAAGAATTGATGATAGGATTCCAAATTGAAGTTACAGGATATCCAGGGGAAGAAGGTAGGTTAGATCTTTTCACGGGAGACGATATTGCTCCAGGCTTTTTCTCTTGGGCAATACCTTCGGGTGAAACCACAAGAATAGGAAACTGGACATTACCTGATAAATTGAACGAATACTCATGTGAAGATTTATTGGAGAGATTTATGCAATCTCCTATGTGGAAAAATAGGTTTTCCAATTGTAAGGAAATTGGGAGATTTTGTGGACCTGTACCTTCCGGTTTAATCCTAAAACCTGTTATTAATCGAGTTGCAGTATTCGGAGATGCTGCCGGTTTATGCAAACCTACTACTGGAGGAGGTATTGGGATGGGATTTGATCAAGTAGACTTAATGTTACCAAAGTTAGTGTCTACAATAATTTCTAATGATTTTAATGCTAAAACGACACAAGACCTTAACGCAACTCTTTCAAGTCTGAGGCGAAAACAAAACAAATCTAGAGCTTTAAGGAACGTTTTTCTTAGCGAATCAACTGATGAAGAACTAGATGAATTATTTTCAGTTTGGGCTCAACCAGAAGTTATAGAATTAATCAATCAAGTTGGCGATATCGATAATCCAATACCTCTTGGCATAAAGATGCTAAAGGAAATTCCAGAATTCCGTCGATTAGCAACAAAGGGCGCTACAGCATTAATTTGGGGTTAAAAAAATGGAATCTGTTCAAAGAATTAGATATCCGCCATTTGACCATGCCAATATTGACCCTAATTCTTTACCAATAACAGAAGTCATTCTAGAATCTGATTCGCCCCCACCCACCCCATTTAGAATAGGCTCAGAATCAGGTTGGTTTGTTGAATGGCGAAGGGTAACCGAAAAAGACCATCATTTACCAAGAATTCAATCCGTAACTACAACAGCAACTTTGCCGTTTCTAATGAGAACTAGAAATGGTTGGTATATTGAACCAGATCCATTACATGCTATCGCAAGGAAGTTGATTGCTCCGACAGTAATTTTACTTATTTTTTCATTATTTTTACACGCAATTGCTCCGGCTTTGGATAATACTCCAGTACTTTCTTGGATTACACAAGGATCTTACCAAATTGGACCGTTAGATTATCCTAAATTATTATTCTTGACATTTCCAATTTTTGTATTGCCAATAATTATCAGAATATATGCAAACACACGAGACATAAATCGACAAAACCTATACATTCAATCTCCAATTTCTGAACCTGAAATTGAATTCCAAATAGATGATGGTAACGCCAAAATTACAAAATTATTGTTACCGGATAACGTACACCTAATTGGGTCGAGAATTCAAGCAGGAATAGCAATACCAGAACGAAATACCATGCTTCAATCTTCCAATAGGAAAGAATTCGGTCAACCCCCCCCAGGTATGTCTACTCCATTGCCTGAAAAGAGACTGACTGGAGGAGAGGAACATGGAACCGGTGTTGGAGAATCCACACCATTAGCGGTTGATTACACACGAATATTACTATTGGAACCGATGAGAGTAAGAGCGAGAGGGGAATATAATTCTGATACCAATTTACCAATTACTCTGAACGGACCTAAGGAAAGGTGGCCTGGTTCGATTTACTCCTCTGTTATTGCATTACATTGGGAGTTGCATATCCATGTAACCTGGAATAATATGAGATTAAGATGGGTTAAACCATTAATTTTTCCTCAAACAGAAGAACCTGTTGAAATAGATGAAATGCCATTACGAGCAGCCCGCTCTGAAGAGTCAAAGGATTGATTATGCGGGTTGCAAAGGAGGGGGGCACGGTAAGACTTTTTCATTTTGGATTTGCGTGTCCAAATGCATGTAATTTGAATCCCTTTTTTGTGGAATGAAACCCGCACGTAAGATTGTATGTTGTAATTCATCTTCACCTGCAAGAGTTTTTGTGGTCCCTGAAGCTGATACCACATTTTCTTCCATCATTGTGGAACCAGCATCGTCAGCACCAGCGAATAACGCTAATTGTGCAATACCCATTCCCATCGTTGGCCATGATGCCTGTATGTGTTCGATGTTATCAAAAAATAGGCGTGAAATCGCAACATGACGAAGGTATTCATAAGCACCAGCCCCCAATTCAGTCTTATTTTGCCCCTTATTTCGTTTGCCAAATGAATTGTTTTCCAATTGTACTGGCCATGCAATAAATGATGTGAATCCTCGAAATCCTTTTGCAAGATTTCGGTCTTGCAATTCCCTAATTTTTTCCATGTGCTTTACGCGATGCTCATTACTTTCACCAAAACCAATTACATTAGTTGCAGAAGTTGTCAAACCAATTTGTTGAGCCTCATCCATTACCCTCAACCAATTATCTGCACTACCTTTTTTGGGAGAGACATCTAAACGTACATCATCAACAAGCATTTCTGCTCCTCCGCCGGGCAATCCATGCATTCCTGCATCCTTCAATCTTAGAAGGACCTCTTTGGTAGTAGATTCACAGACTTCTGCTATACCTTCAATTTCGATGGGTGAAAAGCAATCTAAATCAATAGTAGGATGCCTGACTCTCAGTCCTGAAATTAAATCTGTATACCATTCAAGTGGCAGGTCTGGATTAACTCCTCCCTGCATCAGTACTCTCGAACCTCCGATATCTTCTAACTCAGAAAATCTCGCACTGATTTGTTCGATAGTTTGAGTGTAGGATTCTTGATGCCCAGGTGGCCTATAAAAAGAACAAAATTGACAATTTATTGTGCACACATTAGTGTAGTTTACATTTCGATCGACAAGATAAGTGACTTTGTTCCCTGGCACACGTAATCTACGCATTAGTAAACCAGCATGCAATAGCTCATTCTGGTCTGCTTCATCGTACAGAATAATTGCTTCTTCAACAGTTAATCTTGGAGGGTTTGTCTCCAATTGCCCTTCAAGAATCGCACGCCAATCGGCCATTTTATCAAACCCCTGAGCCAACCAATGATTCAATTTCTGAAATTTGTTTTGGGCAATTTGATGTTAGGACGATTGGGCCTTCTTTTGTGATGACCACATTATCTTCTATGCGAATGCCGATTCCCGAGTACTTTTCGGGGATAGTGATATCTTCTCTCCAAGAACCAAAATATAAACCAGGTTCCACGGTAAGGACCATTCCTTCTTCCAATAGCCGCCCATCACCCTTGCCTTCAGGTCTAGTTACTCCAACATCATGTACATCTAAGCCTAGAGAATGGCTAGTGCCATGCATGAAAAATTGTCTAGTTTTTCCGTCTAAATCATCGCCCATAGCTTCTTCAAAAGAACAATCGAGGATACCTAATTCAATCAATCCTCTTGAAATTACTTCCATACTAGCTCTGTGTGAAGAATTCCAAGGAGACCCTATTTGGCAAGCTTCGATAGCTGCAATTTCGGCTTCTAGTACTAAGTTGTATATTTCTTTCTGAGCTTCAGAAAATTTACCATTAGCTGGCCATGTTCGGGTAATATCGGAAGCGTAACCATCTATCTCACAACCAGCATCGACCAGTATTAAATCTCCATCTTTGACAGATTTATTATTTGCATGATAATGCAAAATCGTTGCATTATCCCCTCCTCCTACTATGGAAGGATAACTCCATTGTGAACCTTTAGATTGAAAGTGTCCTTCAATGATAGCTTGTATTTCCCATTCTGCAATCTGTGAGTGAGTTTTTTCCATGGCTATGGAATGTGCCTCGGAGGCTAAATCTGCAGATTTCTTCATAATTTTAATCTCACTTGGCGATTTACACATTCTCATTTCGTCTAAAATTGACGAAGGGTCTACAATACTTGTAGGCCCAATTCCGTGAGTATTTCTTTGTCGGCTCTTTGAAGTTAATGAGCGATTAACAATTTCATCAATTTGATCATTTAATTTTTGTATAAGATAAACCCCATTAGAATCACTAAGCGATTTTTCAATGATTTGCTCTAAGTCTAATAAAGAATTTGCGTGATCAATAGGCCAGCCTTTAGCAGCCCCGTCAACTCCAATGCGTCTCCCTTCCCAAATTTCCGCTGTGGTATCTTTAGGCTGGACAAAAAGACTCACTTTCCATTCCTCTCCATCGTGTTGTGCCATGAAGACTGAACCTGGGTCACTCCAACCACAGAGGTACAACATGTAGGAACTAGCCCTGTATGGGTAGTGCACATCGTTAGATCGAATAGAAAGAGGATTGGTTGGAATAAGGACCAAACTATCCTTGGCAATCTGAGATAGGAAACGAGACTGACGTTGCTTATACTCTGCCACCTCAAATGGTAGTTTAGTCACCCCACCCATGTTTACCGGACGTGGAACCCATTCTTATTTCTGTGGTATGTAAAATACAACATCGTGAGGTAAAATTCAAGATTTCCACTTAGGAATTTCTAGTTCATTATTGGACTTGAATCGATTAATTGTAGCGTAAATGAGGAAAATTAGACATATTGCTGGAATAACCAGAATTATAGGTATAGGTTGCACTTCATTGGGATGGATTAGTATGACATTCAATGTCGAGTATTCACCATCATCATCAATCACTTCAAGTGTTAGTTCTGCCCGGTAATCTTCACCTTGATATTCATCCCAAGAAAAAGAGCGATTGCAGCCTTCATACAAAGGTACGTTATCTAACAACCAAACACACCTTAACCCAGGTTTATCATTGACTGAATCTGTACTTCCTGTTGCATCCAATAAAGTATCTGATGGATTTGTTAACTTAATTTCCTGATTATTTGATACCGGTTCTCCATCAATTTCTAATGAAATAATTGGAACTGTATTTGCAATATCAAAAATTACCACCTTTTCGGAATATTGGCCTCCTTCATCATAGACAGTTAAGCTAAGTGAATAATTACCAGATTTTGTACCAGAAATTGAGTAACTGGTTATGTCAACACCCATCTTTACATCAATAGGAGAAAAACCTGAATGGGATGTACGGTATAATGTCCAAACATAATACATATCAGTTCTACCCCAATATGGATCTTCGGTCAGTGAAGCATCGAATGTATGCCAGGTATCATCTTCAATTGCAAAATCGATACCAGAAATTTTTATTGTCGGCGGTTCATTATTAACACGAATAGAAAATTCTTGGATTGAACCTTCCAAGAAAGATAAACTGGAAGAACAAGAAATCAAATCTATCTTTAACCAACCATCAAGTTTGGAAGAGATATCGAATTCGAATTCAAACTCGCCATTAGCAAAAATTTCCGTATCGGATGTAACCGAGGGGGTAGAACAAGTTGTGGGTTGAGGAAATAGTTGAGCTTCAATTAAACCCTGAGTAATTGAAGTGATTATTTGAATCGTCACACTAGCCTCTGGATAGCTCCCCACCCAGCCCTTTACATTGACGCTAGAATCGATAAAATTGCCTGAAAGATCTTCATATAGCATGAAGCCAATTAGACCCGATGTATTTTCTGAGACCATGAAAATTACTCTTTGCCCTATGACTTCGTTAGAATTTTCATCTATTGTATGAATACTGACGTAACAAGCACATTCTCCGGTTTCTGTAATTGATAAACTGAATGACCATGTCCATTGAGTTCGACTACTTGTAGAAGGGATTTCTTCGAGATTCTGATAAAGTTCACCACCTCCAAATGTAGTTCCCTCTTTACTAACTCTCCAAAAGGATTGAGCCGGTTTGATATCATCTTCAATTATACCTGAGAAAATAATTGTGTCATTAGTATATGCACCATTTTCGACATTTATACTGATGAGCGCTGGGTCACTATCATCTGCCTGAACATTAGTGGAAAGCAATAAAATTGCAGCCATAGCCGGAATTATGGCTAACCAGCGTCTATTCATTGAGTATTGGATGAGTCCTTCAGTATTGAACCTCATGGATACGTGAGCCAATTATCTCTCTGAAATTTGCATTTGCCAGACCAATTCATCCAACCATGTACCTAGTGTATCAAGATCTACAAATTCCTGGCTTGCTTTTGCGGTTAAAATGCAGTCACAGGCCGCGGCTGCTAACAATCCAGCATCCTCCATTGGTAACCCATTTCCTAACGCAACCGCAAGCGCTGTGGCAGCAGCATCATGGAGACCTATCTGTTGCTTAGGAGCTGAAGCATAACAATCAAAATGGATAGTTTCTCCTTCTGATTGATATAGAGTCACTCCATTAACACCACCTAAAACCACTAAAGCATTCCAATCATATGTATCGATTAATTCTGATGCTGCGCTAGCCGCATCAGATGATTCTAATCTTCTTCGCATGAGTTCCATACCTCTCATTTCAACAAGAACCACCGTTGCCCCCCTAGACCTTTCTAGTCCGGTTAGCTTCGGGTCTACAATAACTGGAATATTATTTTTGGAAGCCTCGGCAATAAGGGTCGAGGCACTCGAAACTCTAACTGAACCGTTGTCATAATCAGAGATAACTAAAGCACAACTTTCCTCTAATGCTTTCATAGCATTATTTGTCAGCTTCTCGGAAATATACCTGTCAATTTGTTCTAATGGCCCTCTGTCAGCTTGTAACAAAATTTGGCTCTCATCGAGTAAACTCTCTCTACTTCCAAAAAATCGAATTTTGACCAGTGTGTGGCGATTTTTTATCGATTCTATTCCTTCAATTGAAATACCGTCTTGGTCTAACATATTCCGAATTGTTTCCCCTTCTCTATCATCACCAACATAAGTGTGAAAATCTACATCTAAACCTATGGAATTTAATCCTCTAGCAATATGTGCAGCTGCTCCGGGGCTTTCATCGGTTTGGAATATTTTTAGGACGGGAACCGGCGCAATTGAATTCAAATTGTTTGCATAACCATGATGGTATCTGTCTAACATTACATCCCCTAGCAAAGTTACTTGGGAACCTTTCATTTCATCCAAAGTTGAGCGTAAACGTAGTAGAGCTTCGGTACGGGATACTGTGTCTTCGTCAATCGCCATGATACTTCGAGGATGAGGAGATGAATGAGTTTTGGGGCTGAGAAATAACCACCAATTGACCGACGAACTCAAGCGAAGCGTTAGTTTCGGAGCGATATGGGCGGTACTCCTGAGGTCTGGGAATATGATGGTCCCGCCTCACAGAGGCTCTGGCAAAAGTCAGTAATTGGGAGACTTTTGAAAAATGGAAGCCTGGCTTTATCTCCTTCGGAGACACTTTTTGTTCACCACCACCGAAATATAGAATTGCCAAATAATGATTGGAAAACAGATGCACTTTCCATGAACGGTATGCTACTACAAGAGTATTGCATTCTTGAAGCTTTGAGAGTCCCTGGGAATAAAGTTGTACTTACGGGAAATCTAGATCTTTTTGATTTAGATTATCAACCTCAAACATGGGCATGTAGGTGGCCATCGGATTCTCACCCAAAAGATTCCCAACCAACTGCTGAAGTCAGATGGTTTTTAGATTCCGAAATGCTTAGCCCAGCTGAATTACATAATTGGGCTGTAGAGGTAAGAAACTCAAACAGGATTCCAGAAGTAATGATCGTAGATGAAGAACTTAGTGTCGTTAGTTACCAATTATCATCTGAATCTCCAATAGGTATTTTCAAAGAGGAAAGATTAGGTGAAAAATTACCAAATTTATCAGATGGAATTAACTCTGCGGACGGTATGATTTTCCCATCCGAAAATTGGGAAATAGAACAATTAGGCATACCTACTGAAGAAGGTATTTTTTTGGATACGATAGCCAGTGAAATTGTAGATGGTAAGTCACCACTCAGCCAGGGTGCTTTAATCCTCTTAGATTTACTAGATAGAGGTCTTGTGATTAGACCGGGATTCAAGTATGGTTCCAAATGGAGATGTTATGAAAAGCGCATAGGAGATGACCACGCTCCATACCTAGTAGTTTTACCAGATGAGGCGCCAAAAAACTGGGCTGGTGCCTGCCTAGCATCTAGATTGGCTTCAGGTGTTAACAAAATTTGGTTACATCCTGTAAATAATGAAGGCTCCTGGAATTACCTCGCAATAACAAGGCCACCTGCTGATTCACGTTGGACAAACCCAAGTAAACGGTGATAATCTGTTTCACTTTTACTTGCTAAAATAACTCTCTGTCTTCAAAAAGAAAGTGAAGCGGTTGAATTCGCCAAACAAATCCATGGGTAGGACAGTCGCAACTTGGAGAATGAGAGGAGAGTCTCGAATAGAAGAGTGGAGGCGATTCTATAGAACTCTGAGACCGCAAGATCGTTTGGCTTACGAATCGATGATTAGCGCTACAAGATCTAGAGCTGCTGCTTGTGGCATGATTCCAAACGTAGACCCAATTGAACCAATCCTACTTTCAATGTTAGTTGAGGCATATGAAAGAATTGAACAAATTGAAAAACAACTTGAGAGGTTAAGGGATGAATGAGGGATGGATAATCGACTGTCATTTAGATAACAAAAGTGAATGCATGTGCCTTTGGATAAAAATGGATGACGGAGAAATTAGACAAATCATGATCCCATGGTTCTTCACAATATACGTTAAAGGGGAATCACATAGACTTAGAGAATTGGCTGGGGCTCTTTCAAGACCGGAATACCAAAGGCCATTTGGTCCAATTTCATTAAAATTGGAAAAACATCGTACATCTCATGAATCAGAGAGAAAAGTTGAGGTTTTGGCAGTTAAATTGCAAAAACTATCGAAGATTGTAAAAATCGCTGAAATTATTGATGCAAATGGTTCTTGGAAAAATTTTGAAATTTTTTCTGTGGACCCAAAGATTTCCCAGAGGTTTTTGTTAGATCTCAAAATACATCCATTCGGAAGAGTACGGATTTGTGGCAAACGAATAATTCCTTTAGATACGAGAAACAAAGTAGATTGGGAATTTCCACCTTTACGAATAGTAGAGATTAGAGTTAATTGTTACGATACAAATGGGAAAAGGAAATTTGACGCACCGATTTCAAGCATCAAAATATTGGATAGAGGAATTATAAATTCTGAAAAACAAATCAGTTACAATTTAATTTCAGAAGCATATACATGTTCAGCACATATGTTGAATGATTTTCAAAAAAAAATGAAAGAAATTGACCCTGATATCGTAATAACCTATGATGGAGACAGTGTAGATATTCCCGCTTTGATTCGTCTAGCTCAAAAATCTGAAATGAATCTCGACATTAGTAGGAACGGAAGCGACAGTAGTCCACGAACAAAAGAAAGAGTAGATTGGAGTTATGGGCGCCTTATGAGAAAAGAAGCGTATCATCCCCTAGAAGGTAGATTACACATAGACATGAAGCGTTCCTTCATAGGTAAGGAAGGAGGTATAGAAGGGATAATCGAATTAGCAAGAACTTCCGGTTTGCCTGCCGCCGATTTGTCTAGACTCTCTCCTGGTTCCGCGATATCAGCCATGCAAATAAGACAATCAATGGAAGATGGTGTCCTAATTCCTTGGAAAAAGAACAGACCTGAGGATTTGAAAAATGCTGATGAATTAATTTTAGCAGATAGAGGGGGATTGTATCTCGACCCCATTATTGGAGTTCATGAAGGAGCAATAGAACTTGATTTTGCAAGTTTATTCCCTAGTATCATTGCCACTAGAAACATAAGTCCTGAAACTATGAATTGCTCATGCTGTAATCCAAAAATTGGAAATTACGAGATGAAAGATGGGAGATTACCACTGGATTTTTTAGCTGCCTCTTATGAAATTCAAAAAAGAATAAAAAATGACGAACATAGAAAATTAATTGCTCCCGAACTTGGATTACATGTTTGCACTCGTAAGCATGGATTCCTTGGAAGGGTCGTAGCACCTATAATCGAAAGAAGAAATTCTCTGAAAGCGAGAAGAAGAAAAAAAGGAGATTCATGGGACAGAAGGCAAAACGTCCTCAAGTGGATTTTAGTTACCTGTTTTGGATATACTGGTTATCGGAATGCCCGATTTGGTCGTATCGAATGTCACGAAGCAATTTGCGCTTGGTCTCGTGAAATTCTCCTAACCACAATTGAAGAAGCAAATAAGGAAGGGTGGGATTGTATACACGCGATAGTTGATGCTATTTGGATTAAAGACCGTGAGGATAGAAGTCAAGAAGAAAAGCGCAAATCATACCAACGCTTGATTGAAAGAATTGAAGCATTAATTGGAATACCACTAGAATTGGAATACGAATATGACTGGATTGCTTTTATCCCGAACAGAACTACAGGCGTAGGTGCCCTGACTAAGTATTATGCAAAGATAGGTGATGAATGGAAGGTCAGAGGTATAGAATTGCGTCAACATTCAACCTGTTATTGGATTAGGAAATTACAGGAGAATATGTTAGAGGACTTAGCAAATGATCCATTTGGAATTGGTCCCGAAATAGCTGCACAAAGACTTGTGACTGAAATTTCTCTTATGAAGCGTGGAGAAATTCCACTGGAGCAATTAGTTGTAGCTAGAAGAGTAAGATATGAAGCTGGAAATCATCGTGTTATGAATCTAACAGCAGGCGCTCTTCTACGTTCTAAGGAATTGAATCAAATCACACCTCCTGGAAGAAAAATACACTTTGCTGTAACAGGATGGAATAGGAAGAATCCTGTAGATAGAGTCAGATTGAAATCAGAAATAGAATTTTCGACAGATTCAATTTCAGAGGAGAAAGGAGATACAGAATTCTATACACGATTGGCAGTTCGAGCAGCGACAGCTATCCTTTCTCCATTTGGTTGGAGCGAAGAGCTTCTGGCTAACGGTTCGATGAGACAATCTAGCCTAGATTCTTGGTTATGACGAAACTCTAGAAGTGAAGTTTGACCCACTGGTAAATTTGCCCAAATAACCTCCTTATCAATGGAATGTAAATGCAGTTTTTTCCTAACAAAACTTCTATCACGGTTTTTAGATAAAAGATTGCTGATTCTCAGAGTGTCATCTGAAAATCGTTTCAAAATATGACGCATGTCCTTACTAAGAGGTGGTGATGAATTACGACTTGAAGTGATTATCACTAAGGACTCGGAATCCTTACTCAAGGCCCTGCAACGCTCAAGTGTTTCCGTTAACAAAGAGCGACCTTCTGGTTTCTTAAGTTGTGAGTCCATGAACATCCTTGATACTTCTGAAATAATAATTAGCCGACCGTTAATTATTCGATCAGGAGGAGGACTTAATTTAGCCTCATCAGCCAACCTCTTTACGATAGATACTGTTTGATGTGCTGTAAATCCTCGAGATATGTGAAAACTTCTCAGAGGATTTAGAGTGTCATAATTACGCATTCGTAACAGAGGAAGGAGTGGAGATGGATCGAATGACATACCTCCATCTATCCAGTGTACTGGTCTAGATGATTCTAATTCATTGGCAACCATTCTCAACAATACACTATGAAAATCCTGAGTGTTCTGATCAATGAGAAGAACGGACGACAACCTTGGCTTAGGGAATGAGAGGTCTATCGAACAATCTCCCCAAGAAACACCTGTAGTTTCCACCATGAATAAATGTCTGAATAAACGACCTATCAATGAACTAAAGGGACTGGGGTATTATGCGATATTAGTTAAAGTGTAAATCAATCTAATTGTGAGTCATTATCTTCTTGTTTTGTTGAAAAATTTCCACCATTAGGTTTCGAGTTAGAACTCGAAATCAATGATATCGCTAATAAAACGAAAATAACCGATATTGCGTTACTTGGTTGGACTAACCAAGCTAGTGGACTGTCCCCATTGAAGGATGATTGGGCGGTAAGAGTTACTGGAACTCTTGTCTCTAAGCCAAATGGATCGACGAAGACGATTTCTCCTTCAGCAATCATTCCAGGAGTCAATAAGCCATCAGGTGAAATTGCTAAAACCGCGGTAGGGCAGGCTTCTAACTCACCCCCATTTTCTGCTACAGCAATTCTTGAAAGGGCACCTTCAACGGCTATAGAATAGGTTCTAGATTCTTCGCCAGTGCATTTGGTTGCAAGGGTCAGTTGTGAATCCTTATCCCATGGAATAATTGCTGAAAGGTGCTCAGAGGTAATTCTATGTCCGACTGAAAACCAATCGAGGTCAATTAGCCAAGGTTCCTCCCCATCACACCCGACTGAACCCCTGAGATAGCCTGACCCTTGACTAATTTGATTAGCAGTTGCGAGTTCTATGATTGATTCTCCATGATCTATTGAAATAACTCTTAGAGAGGACCCCGCTGAATTAGTTGTGGTGGAAATATCAATCATTAACTGACAAGCTTTGTCTGAGATT
>Ga0208763_1000037_pt1 | contig 33412 bp, 33 predicted proteins | sample ETNtaG_20_FD_185756 | JGI IMG/M metagenome (GOLD analysis project Ga0208763, IMG submission 185756) | Marine microbial and viral communities from oxygen minimum zone, Eastern Pacific Ocean - ETNP201306PF45B (SPAdes) (version 2) | ecosystem: Environmental > Aquatic > Marine > Oceanic ... | reverse complement strand
AATCTTTTTGAAATAAATCCCCATTATAATAAAAAACTTATTTATAGGTACAAATGATAGCACCTATAAATTTTACTAAAAGTCTTTTGCTATAGTTTATTCAATTGTTTTAAAGATCTGTTTCATTTAAAAACAAATAGATTAAGGGATTTTTTATTTACTATATATTATAAACTATATTTATAGAATTATAACCCTAAAATACTTACTATTGTTTTACTTTTTAATTTCTTAAATTTTACTAGACCATTTTCAAGAGCATATAAAGTAAAATCTTTTCCTACACCGATATTTTCTCCTGGTTTGATAGTAAGTCCTCTTTGTCTAACAATAATTGACCCTTTTGTTACTTTGTGATTTTGAAAACATTTAACACCTAATCTTTTTGATACGGAATCACGTCCGTTTTTTGTACTCCCCGCTCCTTTTTTGTGAGCCATGTTATTCTCTCTCCTTTTATTATTCTTTTTTTAATTTAAGAATTAATTTTATTAATGAATAGCTTTGTTAGTTTTTGGCGATGGCCGTTTTTTCTTCTATACTTTTTCTTTGGTTTCATTTTATAAACCAAAATTTTTGGTCCTTCAAGGTGATTTAATACAGTTGCTTCAATTTTGGCGTTTTCTAGATATGGAAAACCAAGTTCCGTTTTTTCATTTTGATTAATGAGCAAGATTTTTTTCAAAAATAATTTAGTTCCCAGTTTTAACGGAACATGATTTATCGTATAATATTTTTCTGGTTCTACCCAAAACTGGCGCCCACTAATTTCGACAATAGCGTATTCCATAAAAACTCTATCAATTTTTAAAATAAAAGATTATTTCTAATATTATCGGGTATTTTAACGTTTTGTCAAATCTTTTAAGACTTATATATTGTTAATATATATAAGTTTATAATTTAGAAAAAGAATGGTATAATAATTTAGGTTAAGATTTTATTTTAAATTAAGATAATTATGTCAGCTATAAAATACTATTTTGTGTTAGCAAGTGAAAATTTTCTTTTTAATGAGGAGCCTTTAGAAGAAGTCCTTAGAGAAAGAGTACAAAACTATAATAAACAAAACAAGACATTAAATTTTTGGATTGTTCCCAACCCGGCTTTTTTAAAAAACCCGGAGCTTTTAACAATTAAGAATAAAAGCCCGCAAAAACCCGTCGCAATTGTTTCAACAAATAAAACCTTTATTACTTGGCTAAAACTAAGGTTAAACCATGTTTTAAGTGGTAATTTTGAGGTTGGTGATCAGAAGAATATTAGTCCATTAAGATTTTAGTTAATATAAAAATATAAAAAAGAAAGATTAAAATTAATTTTAATCTTTCTTTTTTATATTTTTATATTAACTAAAATACCAATATCGGGCTAGGAGGGATTCGAACCCCCGGCACTGTGGTTCGTAGCCACACGCTCTAGTCCACTGAGCTACAAGCCCTTAACTATTAATTATATTACCACAAGTTTTTTCATAGAAAAATAGACCTTGTTTTGTTTTTATAAAGTTTAAAAGAATTCAATTCTTTTAAATTCTAATTAAAAGTATTTAAATATTTTAGATTTAACTATTATAAGTCCGAGTAAAAAAAGAAAGTGGCTTAAATTGTTGATTAAAAGTCTTTATTTAAATTATTTACTAAAAGTAAAAAATTAACGATCGAGTTAATAATTTTTATTAAGGTATAAGCCGACTTTATATTATTGGCTTTGGTATTATTTGATCTTGGTAATTTTAATTAAAAAAACTTATCAGTTAAATAAAAAAACATGTTATTTTTTAGTTAAAAAGTAGTGGTATATATATATATAGAGTTGTTTTGAAATAATAAGTTTTTATTCAAAGCAAAAATAAAAACAGTGAATAAAATAATAAATTGTTTTTAGCAAAGAGTAACTGTATTTTGTTGTTTTTATAAACAATATAATTTGCATCTTATATCTTAATTAAAAATAATTGTTGATAAATGTTAATAATTTAATTATTAGTAACAAAAACAAAAAGTTTAGATTTTATACAAGAATTAACCAACTAAATTTTTTCTTAGACTGTACAACAACGTACAAAAAATAAAAAGGAGGAATACATGTCTAACAACGTATACGAACGTAATAGAATCAAAAATGATCGTTATGAATCTGGTGTAATCCCTTACGCTAAAATGGGTTACTGGGATGCTGACTATTCTGTTAAAGAAACAGATTTATTAGCATTATTCCGTATTACACCACAACCAGGTGTAGACCCAGTAGAAGCAGCTGCTGCGGTTGCAGGGGAATCTTCTACAGCTACTTGGACTGTTGTATGGACAGACCTTTTAACTGCTTGTGACGTTTACCGTGCAAAAGCATACCGTGTTGACCCTGTACCTAGTGCAGCTGACCAGTATTTTGCATACATTGCTTACGAATGTGACTTATTCGAAGAAGGCTCTCTTGCAAATATGACTGCCTCTATTATTGGTAATGTATTTGGTTTCAAAGCAGTAGCAGCACTACGTTTAGAAGATATGCGTATTCCTTACGCTTACTTAAAAACTTTCCAAGGTCCTGCAACAGGTATTATTGTAGAGAGAGAGCGTCTTGATACATTTGGACGTCCACTTTTAGGTGCAACAGTAAAACCAAAGCTTGGTCTTTCTGGTAAAAACTACGGTCGTGTAGTATACGAAGGTTTACGTGGTGGTCTTGATTTCTTAAAAGATGATGAAAACATTAACTCTCAACCATTCATGCGTTGGAGAGAGCGTTTCCTTTACTGTATGGAAGGTATCAACCGTGCTTCTGCAGCTTCTGGTGAAGTTAAAGGTTCGTACTTAAACTGTACAGCTGCTACAATGGAAGAAATGTATGAACGTGCAGACTATGCTAAAGCAGTTGGTTCTGTAATCGTCATGATTGACCTTGTTATTGGTTACACAGCTATCCAAAGTATGGCAATTTGGTCTCGTAAAAACGACATGATCTTACACTTACACCGTGCAGGTAACTCTACTTATGCTCGTCAAAAGAACCACGGTATTAACTTCCGTGTTATCTGTAAGTGGATGCGTATGGCTGGTGTAGACCACATTCACGCTGGTACTGTTGTAGGTAAATTAGAAGGTGACCCTCTAATGGTTAAAGGTTTCTACGACACTTTACGTGAAACTGAACTTAGTGTTAACTTACCACAAGGTATCTTCTTCGAAATGGATTGGGCTTCTTTACGTAAATGTTGTCCAGTTGCTTCTGGTGGTATTCACTGTGGTCAAATGCACCAACTTCTTTACTACTTAGGTGATGATGTTGTACTTCAATTTGGTGGTGGTACTATTGGTCACCCTGATGGTATCCAAGCAGGTGCTACTGCAAACCGTGTAGCTTTAGAGGCTATGGTTCTTGCAAGAAATGAAGGACGTGACTATGTTGCAGAAGGTCCTGAAATTCTTAAAGACATTGCAAAATTATGTGGTCCTTTAAAAACAGCTTTAGACTTATGGAAAGGTATTACATTTAACTACACTTCTACTGATACAGCAGACTTCGTTGAAACTGCAACACAAAACAGATAACTAAAAAAAAATAATTTATTATCATAGGAGCATTTGAATAGTGAGACTAACACAAGGCGCTTTTTCTTATTTACCAGACTTAACTGACGCACAAATCATCAAGCAAATTGACTACTGCCTTAGCCAAGGTTGGTCAGTTGGTGTTGAATGGACTGATGATCCACACCCACGTAACGCATACTGGGAACTTTGGGGTCTTCCATTATTTGACGTTAAAGATTCATCAGCAATTTTATACGAAATTAACGAGTGTAGACGTTTAAACCCGGAAGGTTACATTAAATGTGTAGCTTTCGATGCTAGCCGTGGTACTGAAAGTAGTGCATCTGCTTTTATCGTACAACGTCCAAAAGCTGAGCCAGGTTTCTACTTAGAACGTCAAGAAGTTGACGGCCGTCAAATTAGATACACAATTCACAGTTATGCTGTAGCTAGAAACCCAGAAGGTGCTCGTTACGACTAATAGGTATGATATAAATAGAGTTTTTCTAACAAATTATTAAATTATTTAGAATTTTCTATTTATTCCTTTTAAATAATTAATGCTAGGTTTTTTAATACTTAGCATTAATTATTTAAAACCAAAAGAAATATAAAGTTTCAACTATTTAAGTAAAAAAATTTCAAATATGAGCCAACAACTTTTAAATACAAACGATTTAGTGAAATTTGATCTTCAACAAGAATATGAAAAATCGGACATTCAATCTGTTATCAATATTCTAGAAAGCGAATTAATCGGTTTAAAGCCTGTTAAAAACCGTATCCGAGAAATTGCGGCTTTACTTCTTATTGATAAACTGAGAAAAAATTTAGGGCTTCTATCATCAAGTCCTGGTTTACACATGTCTTTTACAGGTAGTCCGGGGACAGGAAAAACAACCGTTGCTTTAAGAATGGCAGATATTTTATATAAATTAGGTTACAGCAGAAAAGGCCATTTAATTACCGTAACAAGAGATGATCTAGTTGGACAATATATTGGACATACTGCTCCTAAAACGAAAGAGGTATTAAAAAAAGCAATGGGTGGTATTCTTTTTATTGATGAGGCTTATTATCTATATAAACCGGATAATGAACGTGATTACGGTGCAGAAGCAATTGAGATTCTTTTACAGGTGATGGAAAATCAACGTGATGACTTGGTTGTTATTCTAGCAGGTTATAAAGAAAAGATGGAGAAGTTTTACGAATCAAACCCAGGCTTATCTTCACGTATAGCCAATCACGTTGATTTTCCTGATTACTCTCCTGATGAGTTGTTACAAATTGGTAAAATAATGTTAGAAGAGTTGCAATATGAATTGGCCAAAGATGCTGAAGCAGTCTTTTTAGATTATATTAAAAAACGGATGGAGAAACCACTTTTTGCAAATGCAAGAAGTGTTCGTAATGCAATTGATCGTGCAAGAATGCGTCAAGCAAATAGAGTTTTTGAAAGCACAGGTCGTGTTTTAACAAAAGCGGATTTAGTTACAATTGTTCCGGAAGATATTCTTAAAAGTAGTTTATTTAGTTCTTAAAAAATTTTTTATTTTCTAAAAAACTGCTTTAAAAGTTAAACCCTGATGCAATTATATTTTATAATAGTTGCTTGATTAGTTTAATATTATTTAATTTTTGGATTTAATAATTTGTAATAAAAAAAATAAAGGTTTTTTTTTTATTTTTTTTATTCTATAATAATTATTAACTGAGACGAGATTATATACTTTATCGTTAAAAAAAAATAAAAAATTATGACTGCAACTTTAGAAAGACGCGAAAGCTTCAGCTTATGGGAGCGCTTCTGCTCTTGGATTACTAGTACAGAAAACCGTTTATACATCGGTTGGTTTGGTGTATTAATGATTCCTACATTATTAACTGCTACTTCTTGTTACATTATCGCTTTCATCGCTGCTCCTCCAGTAGACATCGATGGTATTCGTGAGCCAGTTGCTGGTTCTTTAATGTACGGTAACAACATCATTACTGGTGCTGTTATTCCTAGCTCAAACGCTATTGGTGTACACTTCTACCCAATCTGGGAAGCTGCTTCAATTGATGAGTGGTTATACAACGGTGGTCCTTACCAATTAATCGTTTTACACTTCTTATTAGGTGTTGCTTCTTACATGGGTCGTGAGTGGGAACTTAGCTACCGTTTAGGTATGCGTCCATGGATCTTCGTAGCATTCTCTGCTCCAGTAGCAGCTGCTTCTGCTGTATTCCTTGTATACCCAATCGGTCAAGGTAGTTTCTCTGATGGTATGCCTCTAGGTATCTCTGGTACATTCAACTTCATGTTAGTATTCCAAGCTGAGCACAACATTCTTATGCACCCATTCCACATGGCTGGTGTTGCTGGTGTATTTGGTGGTTCTTTATTCAGTGCTATGCACGGTTCTTTAGTAACTTCAAGTTTAATCCGTGAAACTAGCGAAATCGAATCTGCTAACTACGGTTACAAATTTGGTCAAGAAGAAGAAACTTACAACATCGTAGCTGCACACGGTTACTTTGGTCGTTTAATCTTCCAATACGCTTCATTCAACAACTCTCGTGCTCTTCACTTCTTCTTAGCTGCTTGGCCAGTAATCGGTATCTGGTTAACTGCTTTAGGTGTAAGCACAATGGCGTTCAACTTAAACGGTTTCAACTTCAACCAATCTGTAGTTGACAGCCAAGGTCGTGTAATCAACACTTGGGCTGACATCATCAACCGTGCTGACTTAGGTATGGAAGTAATGCACGAGCGTAACGCTCACAACTTCCCATTAGACTTAGCTTCTAATGAAGTATTACCAGTTGCTGTAAACGCACCTGCAGTTCATGGTTAATTCCATTTAACTATATTTTATAGTTAGTATTAAGAGATTTAGTTTTTAAAACTAAATCTCTTTTTTTATTTATTTATCAAAATTCGCCTTCTTAATTTATAATCAAGATTTTTAATAATTTATCTAGTATTATACTGATTTGATGCGATATTTTTTGTTACTTCAATACGCCCTAATGGTCGTGTTATTAATTTTAAAATATCTAGAGAATTTGTAAAGCCATGAATTTGGGCAAAAGTAAACTCAACAGACCATTTTGTATTAATTCCTCTGGCTTCGAGTGGGTTTGCATTTGCCATTCCTGTAATAACTAAATCAGGTTTTAAATCGTGAATCCGATTAATTTGATTGTAGTTATCTGGTTTTTCGACAATCTTTGGTAAAAGTAAATTAAAATCTTTACATGTCTCTTCTAACAAAATTAACTCTCCTAATTGATATCGTCTATCCAAATAAGGAATACCAATTTCGTAGACGATCATACCACACTTGATTAAAAACCTAGCTAATGAAATTTCTAGTAAATTATCACCCATAAAAAAAACAGACTTTCCTCGAATTAAATCTACATAACTTTTTAAATTATGCCAAACTTCTTGTTCACGTTTTTCTAATCCTAACGGTGTGACTTTTAATGCAAGACAAATTTTTTCTACCCATACTTTGGTACCATCTGGACCTATTGGAAATGGGGCGCTTATAAGTTTACATTTTTTCCTTCTCATTAAGGTTGTTGCCGTACGACTTAAGAATGGGTTTACACCACAAACAAACCAGTCCTCTTTGATATAAGGAATTTGATCATAGCGTCTTGATGGCAACCAACCAGACACACTTATTCCTTGTTTATACAACTCATTTGTCAGTTGGTTAGTTACAGGTTCCGGTAATGAACCAAAAAGAATTAAAGGATTATGTTTAAATTTATTTAATTTGTTAGTTTTTTTAGGTTTTGATCTCTGAATTATGGCAGTTAAAACAGTATCTTCTCCTTGGGTAAATGCATAATCAAGACCATTTGCTCGTGCAACGACAATTGGTGTACCTATTTTAACCTCTAGTTTTAATGCAATGCCTTCCAAATCCATTTTAATAATCTCGGTAGTACAGGTTCCTATCCAAAAAATAACACTTGGATTTCGATCTTTTTTTATTTGTAAACAGAGTCTTTTTAATTCTAATAAATCATTCGTTTGAGCAGAAATATCACTTTCTTCTAATTCGGCCATTGCATAACGAGGTTCTGCAAAAACCATAACACCTAAAGCGTTTTGTAAAAAGTACCCACACGTTTTTGTGCCGATTACTAAAAAAAAACTATCTTCAATTTTTTGATATAACCAAGATACACAGCTAATTGGACAAAAAGTATGGTAATTACCAGTTTCACATTCAAAAACCAATTTTTCAATTGTTAAATTTGCCATTTTAAACTTTTAAAATTTAATAAATTTCAATAAAATTTAATTACCAATTAACTCAACAAATTTATAGTTAATACCACTCCCCGAATTACCTCTTTTAGAATTTGGGTTTAAGTAAAAATCAGATAAAAGACTAAATAAATCTCTATCGGCTGCTTCTTTTGGGACAACCCCCTCTGGACTTGCGATTAATTGATCGGCAATATTAAGATAATATTCACATACATATATAAGTGATCTATCGATACTTGCCATTTCAAAAAGAGTTTTCCCTTTTACTCTTGATACCCTAATATCTTCAATTAAAGGGAGAATTTCTAAAACGGGTATGGGAACTGTTTCAATATACTTATCAATTAAATCCCGACTAATACTCCTATTACCTATTAAACCAGCCAGTCTTAACGAATGTGTATTAGATTTTTCTCTTACAGAAGCAACAATCCTATTCGCAGCGAATAGCGCATCAAACCCGTTATCTGTTATAATTAAACAATAATTTGCGTAATTTAAGGGAGCTGCAAACCCACCACAAACAACATCACCCAAAACATCAAATAAAATAACATCATATTCGTCAAAGGCGTTTAACTCTTTCAGTAATTTTACCGTTTCTCCAACAACATAACCCCCACAGCCGGCCCCTGCTGGGGGCCCACCTGCTTCTACACAATCTACTCCTCCAAACCCTTTATAAATTACGTCTTCAGGCCAAACATCTTCATAATGATAGTCTTTAGTTTGTAAAGTATCAATAATTGTTGGAATTAAAAACCCTGTTAAAGTAAATGTACTATCATGTTTGGGGTCACACCCAATTTGCAAAACCTTTTTACCTCGGTGTGCCAAAGCAACTGAAATATTACAACTCGTAGTTGATTTTCCTATACCACCTTTACCATAAATAGCAAGTTTCATTTTTTACCCCTTAAAATTTAAAGTGGATTTTTCATTGAATCTTTAATAAAAGATTTCTAGATAAACTACCTTTGTCTTTGGATTATAATTTTTAATTACTTCTAATTATAACTAAGTTTTGGTTTTTTTATTAGAATATTTTTAAATTTAGACTGATTTAATTTATAATTAGTTTTAAAACGTAGTTAAATTTGGAATTTTATAAAATGCTTATTAATTTAGATAATTACCAAAATTTTTTATCAAACACGATTTTTTTTGATTTACTTTTAACAATGTCTTTGTATTGGGTAAGTTTAATCTTGGTTGATAATCCAGTTTTATATAAGGCGGCAAAATTGGGGGGTAAAACTTCAAACTTAATGTTGTTTATTTACTTAAGCTGGAGATGGTATAATTACGGGTTCTTTCCTCTGAGTAATTTATACGAATCTTTAATGTTCCTTGGTTGTCTTTTACTATTTTTATATCAGTTTATTGAATACAAAACAAATAGTAAAGTTATTGGAGCATTAATTTTACCGTTAATTGTTTTAATTCAAGGATTTGCAAGTCTTAGTTTACCAACAGCAATGCAAAAAAGTACTCCACTCGTTCCAGCTCTTCAATCTAACTGGTTAATGCTTCACGTAAGTATGATGATGTTAAGTTATGCAACATTATTATTAGGTTCTTTATTTTCTTTACTTTATCTTAATTTGTACAAAGATAAAACAGTTGTTAAAGAACAATCAGATTTTGAAAAAAGCAGTTCACAAAAGTATTTATTAAAGGTAAATGCAAGTACTCTTTCATTTGAACAAAGTTCAAACCTGGAAAAAACAACTACTTTAAAAAGTCGTAGCCAATTACTTAATAGTCTTGATAACTGGAGTTATAGAACAATAGGTCTTGGGTTCCCGTTTTTAACTATGGGTATTATCTCTGGTGCTGTTTGGGCAAACGAAGCATGGGGTTCTTATTGGAGCTGGGATCCAAAAGAAACATGGGCATTAATTACATGGTTAATTTTTGCTTCTTATTTGCATGCCCGTTTAACAAAAGGTTGGAGCGGAAAAAAAACTGCCATTTTAGGTTCTTTGGGTTTTTTTATTGTTTGGATATGTTATTTAGGTGTCAATTTTTTAGGGAAAGGTTTACATTCATATGGTTGGTTAAGCTAAACAATATAGAAACTTGTACTGGCGTTAAAAAAAATAGTTGTACAAAAAAATTTGAAAAAATATTAACAAAAAATTGTACAAGAAATAAAAACTGTTTAAAAGCTTGAATAGGTTTTACCACCAAAAGATAATAAAACAGATTAAAAAGCCCAGATATAGATATAATTAAAAAACACTTTGAATTGTTTCTCACAATTCAAAGTGTTTTTTAATTATAAGATTAGTTGTGAAATGAAAAACAAAAAAAGTTACGAAAAACTTTTTTTGTTATAAATTGAAAAAGCCTAAATGACATTAATAAGCTAAACCAAGACTTCGAGTTGTTTCTCCGCCTAGGTAAACGCGTACACTTAAAAAATCAGTTGGACATGCTGTTTCACAACGTTTACAGCCGACACAATCTTCTGTCCTAGGTGCAGAAGCAATTTGTTTTGCTTTACAACCATCCCAAGGTACCATTTCTAATACATCTGTAGGACAAGCTCGAACACATTGTGTACACCCAATACAAGTATCGTAAATTTTTACCGTGTGTGACATTTTAAAAAAGTCTCTAAAAGTTCAATTTTGCTTCCAAAAAATTAAAAAAAATAAATATTAAAATAATCTATATATTAGTATACTAATATATAAATTATTTTATAACAAAATTTCATAATTTAATAAACTAATACACTCTTAAATTAGGTCTAACCAGTTATAGTAACCAATCGTAACCACGTTCTTCAAGTTCTTTTGGTAAACCATCATTACCGGTTTTTATAATTTTACCTTCACTCATTACATGAACAAAATCTGGTCCAACATAATCAAGTAAACGTTGGTAATGGGTAATCATTATTATTCCTTTATTTGGTTCCATTAAACTATTGATACCTTTCGAGATTATTTTTAAGGCATCAATATCTAAACCAGAGTCAGTTTCATCAAGTATAGCGAGTTGAGACTCAAGTAATGCAAGTTGAAGTATTTCATTGCGTTTTTTTTCACCACCAGAAAACCCTTCATTTACATTACGACTTAAAAAAGCAGGGTCCATCTCAACTATATCTAACTTTTTAATAATAATTTGAAAAAACTCAAGTGGCTCCACTTCTGGTAAACCCAAATATTTTTGTTTAGCATTATAGGCGATTCTTAGAAAATCTTCGTTAGTAACACCACTTATTTCTAATGGGTACTGAAAAGCCAAAAAAAGACCAAGATGTGATCTTTCCTCTGGTTCGATTTTTGATATATCTAGTCCTTTAAAAAGAATTTTTCCTTTTGTTATTTTATAAGCAGGGTGACCAGCAAGCACCTTTGAAAAAGTACTTTTCCCTGAACCGTTAGGTCCCATAATAACATGAATTTCACCTTCATTAACTTTCAAATTAACACCTTTTAAAATTGGAATCCCGTTTACTGTAGCATGTAAATCGATAACTTCTAAAAGAATTTTTTTATTTTTAATCATTATCCTACACTCCCCTCTAATTTTAAACTTAATAAACGATCAGCTTCTGCAGCAAATTCAAGTGGTAATTTATTAAAAACATCTTGACAAAAACCACTAATAATTAAACTAATTGTTTCTTCAAGTGAAATTCCTCGTTGTAAAAAATAAAATATTTGTTCTTCACCAATTCTTGATGTTGAAGCTTCATGTTCAACTTTTGAAGTTGAATTTTGTACTTGAATATACGGAAAAGTATTTGCTTGTGAACAATTACCAATTAACAAGGAATCGCATTGTGAATAATTTCTACTGTTAAATGCTTTTTGGCTTAATTTAACAAGTCCACGATAACTATTTTTAGAATAACCAGCTGAAATACCTTTTGATATAATCTTACTTCGTGTTTTTTTGCCAATATGAATCATTTTTGTGCCTGTATCAGCTTGTTGATAATTATTGGTTAATGCAACCGAATAAAACTCACCCTTTGATCTCTCTCCTATTAAAACACAACTTGGGTATTTCCATGTTATTGCTGAACCTGTTTCTACTTGTGTCCAAGATATCTTAGAATTTTTCCCTAAACATAATCCACGTTTAGTTACAAAGTTATAAATACCACCTTTTCCAGACTCGTCACCCGCATACCAATTTTGAACAGTTGAATATTTAATTTCAGCATTTTCTAAGGCAATTAATTCAACAATTGCTGCATGTAATTGATTAGTATCATATTGAGGAGCTGTACAACCTTCTAAATAACTAACAAAGCTATTTTCCTCTGCAATAATAAGCGTACGTTCAAATTGCCCAGAAAACTGGTCATTTATACGAAAATATGTAGACAACTCTAATGGACAAACAACATTTTTAGGGATATAACAAAACGAGCCATCACTAAAAACAGCAGAATTTAGCGCGGCAAAAAAGTTTTCTCCTTTAGGAACAACTGTGCCTAGATATTTTTCAATTAACTTTGGGTAGAGCTTTATGGCTTCTGAGATAGAACAAAAAATTACACCAAACTTGGCAAGCTCATCCTTAAAAGTTGTTGCAATAGATACACTATCAAAAACAGCATCAACTGCTACATTTGCTAACCTTTTTTGCTCATTTATAGGAATTCCTAGTTTTTCGAATGTTCTTTTTAGTTCTGGATCTATTTCGTCAAGACTGCTTAATTTTTTTTTTTTCTTTGGTACTGAATAATATACAATATTTTGATAGTCAATATCTGAATAGCTCAGAAGCGCCCACTCAGGTTTTATCATATTTTTCCACCTATTATATGATTTCAACCGAAAATCTAACATAAATTGCGGTTCTTGTTTTTTTTCTGAAATTAACTTAATAATTTCTTCATCAAGCCCCATAGGGAATTTTTCTTTTTCAATATTTGTTGAAAAACCATACTTATAGGGTTGACTAACTAATTTTTTCAAATTATTTTCTTCCATAATTTGGTTTAATTTTTTTTTAAGTTACTATACAATATATAATGTTATAAAACCTAAAAAAAAAGCGTACAAAAAAAAGTACCTTGTAAATTTAAGAATAAAAATAGATTAGAATAGTTTTTGTACATGGCAGAGTTTTTAGAGGCACCATAATCATAAACTAAAAAAACAATTTTATTGTAGAAGTTTAAAGCCCTTTTTACCCAAAACTTTCAAATAAATTTTGCTAAAATATTTGATAAACTCTTATAAGAATTTAAAAATTTTTTATTTATATATATATATATGACTCTACTAGTTATTGGTGCAACCGGGACTCTTGGAAGACAAATTGTTAGAAAAGCACTTGAAGATGGGTTTCAAGTAAAGTGTTTGGTTAGAAACCGAAAAAAAGCTAATTTTCTCCGTGAATTAGGAGCTCAATTAGTATATGGTGATTTAACAATGCCTGAAACATTAACTTTATCTTTTAAAGGTGTTACTGCAGTAATCGATGCTTCAACAACAAGACCGGATGATATTGCTAATTTAAAACAAACTGATTGGGAGGGGAAACTAGCTTTGATTCGTCTTGCCAAAATTGCAAAAATTAAACGGTTTATTTTCTTTTCAATTTTAAATGCAGAAAAATATCCTTATATACCACTTATGGATACAAAAGTAAAAATTGAAGAGAAGTTAAAAAAATCTGGGGTACCATTTACAGTTTTTAGGCTTGCAGGGTTTTATCAAGCACTTATTAGTCAATATGCAATACCCGTATTAGATAATCAACCAATTTGGATCACAAGCGAATCTATACCAATATCTTATATTGATACACAAGATGCTGCTACAATATGTTTAAAAAGTTTATTAATAAAAAATGCTGAAAATCAAACATTCTTTTTAGGTGGACCAAAAGCTTGGATTTCAGAAAACATTATTGAGCTTTGTGAAAAATTATCTGGTCAAAAAGCAAAACTGAATTTAATTCCTATGTCAGTTCTAAAACTTGCTCGTCAATTTACTAGTTTATTTGAATGGAGTTCTAACATTAATGAACGTCTAGCTTTTGTTGAGGTTTTGGAAGAAAAAGAAAACTTTTCAACAAATACTTTAAATCTTTATAATACTTTTGATATTGATGAAACCAATTTTGTTACACTTGAAAATTATTTACAAGAATATTTTGAAAAAATACTTAAAACTTTAAAAGATTTAAATTACGAGCAGACATCTAAGCAACGTGATTTAACACTTTAAGTATTTTTGAGTAAATAATCATAAAAGTATGAATAATTCGATTTTTATTTTAAAGCTTATTGAAGAGCCAACTCAAAACTTTTATAAAAATCAAGTGAAGTTAGTTGAATTAAAAACTGCTTTTGCTTATTTTCAACAACAAATTTATTTCGAAAAACTTAACTTATTAGTATGGGGAAACCTAAGTGATGATCTCATTAAATATTATCGTAAAGGGGACTATATTATTGTTGAAGGTTTTTTAACAACAGTTTCTAATTTTGATGTCGCTAATTTAGAAAAAAGAGAGAGAAAAGTTTTTGAATTTACAGTTTTAAAAATATATCCGGTTTTTTAGATAAAAAAAATAATTCTAAAATTATCTGGAACTATTATGTATAATTTTGGTCATATTTTACTATACTTCTTAATAAAAAACGTTTCTTGGAGAAAAGTTTCATGCTAACATTAAAAATTCTTGTTTATACAGTTGTTATTTTCTTTACTTCCCTTTTCGTTTTTGGCTTTTTGTCTAACGATCCATCTAGAAACCCTAACAGAAAAGATCTGGAGTAATTAAAAAAAGGGATCTTGAATTGCATAATAATTATTATGCAATTCAAGATCCCTTTTTTTAATTACTCCAGATCTTTTTGATTTAAAATATATAATAAATATTTAAAAAATCTAACTGGAGCATGTAGCTCAGTGGAAGAGTGGCAGACTCCGACTCTGTTGGACGAAGGTTCGAATCCTTCCATGCTCAAGTTTGGGTAAGGGGCTGAATGGGTTCGACATTTAAGTAATTGCCTATTGTAATACAAATCTTTTTTTTTTTAAAAATAAACGCAAACAATATTGTTAGTTTTAATCGAGTATTTGCTTTTTGCTAAACTAAAACTTTGCATAAAAAATTACCAAAAAACTTTAATAACCACTCTAAACTGACATAAATAGAGGTGGTAAAATTTTATTGTCTTCCCTAAAAAAGTTAAGATTTTAATTTATATTGATTTTAATAGTCTTTTATAGTTAGAATGTATTCTATAAAATAAGTTTGTGAAAAAACATGAAGCATGTTCTTAGTTGGAAGTGGGTTCAAATCCCACCAGCTCCATAACTTTTTTGCATCCGTGGCCGAGTGGCTGAAGGCAACGGACTCATAATCCGTTTTCTTTTTAAGACATCACTGGTTCGAATCCAGTCGGATGCAATTTATTTTTAAATTAAGTTTATTAGTTTTAATATTTTTGTTTTAATCTTGTTGCTTTACCAGATAAATTACGTAAATAATAAAGTTTTGCACGTTTAACTTTAGCAGACTTTTTAATTTCAATTGATACAATACGTGGTGAATTTATTAAAAATAAACGTTCAATCCCTATTCCCTGCATAACACGACGAACTGTTATTGTTTTATTAACACTACTGTTTTTCTTAGAAATTGTTACACCTTCATAATATTGTGTACGTTCTTTATTTCCTTCTTTAATTCTTAAACCTAAACGAACTGTATCTCCTACTTCAATATTTGGAATATCTTTTTTTAAGTAGGCTTGTTCAACTTTTTTTATTATTAAATTAAATATAGTTAAATAGGGAATCATTTTTCATATCCTAATTTTTATAGATTGTATAATTATTTAAAGATTATATTTAATTAACCTTATATCTCAGAAATTTAATTATTAAAAGAAATAATTTTCTTTTTCATAAAATTTTCTTTTGAAAGTTAATTAAAATAACTAATTTTTATTAAAATTCAATAAAGGGTGGAAATAATGGCAATTTTTTGGGAAAACGTTTTGCGATATCCAAGATTTTTTGTTAGTACAATGATTGGTTTGGTATCAATTATATTGGCTCCAATTATTTACTTATACAAGGAGTCTCCAAACAAAGTTATTACAATTTTTTTTGTTTTATTACTAGTTGGGTTGTTGATCTTTACTTTAAAAACTATGATAGAATTTTAAAACTTTCCACTAAAAAAAATTAAGTATGTAAATTATATACTTTTATGAAATAAAAAGAGGAAATAATATATTCTTTCCTCATTACTATAAAACTTAAAAACGGGACTGACGAGACTCGAACTCGCAACTTCCGCCGTGACAGGGCGGTGCTCTAACCAATTGAACTACAATCCCAGAGAAATATAAACTTGTATATATATATATATATATTAAATTATAAAATTTGTCAATATATTTCACCTAATTTTTTTAAAATTAAAAAAATTAGATGAAATATAATCTATTTTAGTTATTTAAAACTTGAAGCTACCTCTTCGTTAGCCTGTTGTAAAATTTCAATTCCAGTGTCACTAAGTTTTTGAGTTGATTGAATTTCTTTAAAGAATTCTGGTTTTGACATACTTAAGAATTCTAATAAGCTCTTAATGTAACTTGAAACTTGATCAACTTCAATCTCATCTAGGTATCCCTTAGTACCTGTAAAGATAATAGCAACTTGTTCTTCCACAGAATATGGTGCACCTTGTGGTTGTTTTAATAGTTCTCTTAAACGTTTCCCACGTGCTAATTGTTTTTGAGTATTAACATCTAAGTCTGAAGAAAATTGAGAGAAAGCCTCTAGCTCATCAAATTGTGCTAATTCAAGTTTTAGTGTACCAGCCACTTGTTTCATTGCTTTAATTTGAGCAGCAGAACCTACTCGTGAAACCGAAATACCAACATTAATAGCTGGGCGAATACCTGAGTTAAATAAATCATTCGATAAGAAAATTTGACCGTCAGTAATCGAAATAACGTTTGTTGGGATATATGCAGAAACGTCACCCGCTTGTGTTTCAATGACAGGTAATGCTGTCATACTACCACTTCCTAATTTTGAATTTAATTTGGCTGCTCGTTCAAGTAAACGTGAATGTAAGTAGAATACATCACCAGGATAAGCCTCACGGCCTGGTGGACGTTTAAGTAATAATGACATTTGTCTGTAAGCTTGAGCTTGCTTAGTTAAATCATCATAAATAATTAAAGTGTGTTTACCTTTATACATAAAGTATTCAGCAATTGCTGCACCTGTATAAGGAGCAATATATTGTAATGTTGCTGGGTCATTTGCGTTTGCTGCTACAATTACAGTATATTTTAATGCGTCTTTTTCTTCTAAAACTGTAACAGCTTGAGCAACAGAAGAAGCTTTTTGACCAATTGCTACATAAACACAAATTACACCTTCACTTTTTTGATTAATGATTGTATCTAACGCAATTGATGTTTTACCTGTTTGTCGGTCTCCAATGATAAGTTCCCTTTGTCCACGACCAATTGGAATCATTGCATCAATAGCTGTAATACCTGTTTGTAATGGTTCACAAACTGATTGACGACTAATAATACCCGGTGCCATTGACTCAATTAAGCGACTTTCTGTAGCTTCGATTGCACCTTTACCATCAATTGGTGCTGCAAGCGGATCTAAGATTCGACCCAAACAACCATCACTAACTGGAATTTGAGCAATTTTACCTGTAGCTGTAACTGAACTGCCTTCAAGAATACCAATACCGTCGCCCATTAATACAGCACCAACGTTATCGTTTTCTAAATTTAATGCAATCCCAACAGTTTTTTCTTCATCGTCAAACTGTAATAACTCACCTGACATTACTTCGTCAAGACCGTAAACACGAGCAATACCATCACCTACTTGAAGAACAGTACCAACATTTTCAATTTTTTGCTCACCTGTATATTTTAGGATACTTTCTTTAATAATGTTGCTAATTTCGTCTGGATTTACTGTTGCCATAAATCTAAGTTAAGTTTTATTATTTTTTTTTAATAATTTCTTCTTATTGTGAAATACCTTATTGTTTTAATATTCTAAAACAGTAGCTATTCGTTTAATTTTACCAGCAATTGAAAAATCAATTACTTTAGAATCTGTTACAAAATTAAGCCTAAATCCACCCAGTAATTCAGGCGTCTCTTTTATTGTAAAGATAACAAGTGGCTCCTTAAAACAACTTGAATTAATTGTCTCTACTTGACTAGATTTTGAACTTTTTGTAAACCAATTAGATAAAACAGTGTTTAGTTTCTCTATATCCAATTTATAACCCTCAACAACGGGAATTTGAACTTCTACAATATGAGAGTCCGTACTTTTTAACAAAATGTCTAAAAACACGTTTACAATTGATGAAATATAAATAATTCGTTTTGTATCACAAAGCAAATTTAAAAAATTCATTATTATAGGATTTAGAGACGTTCCAAAAAAGTCATTTAAAAACTGTTTTTTTTGTTTTGTAGAATAAGTTGGGTTTGCTAAAAACTCTTCTATACTTGGACAAGTATTAAAAAGATTAGCAAAATCTAACATATCTGAAACAATACCAGTAAAACTAGAAAAGTTTAAATCTTTATATAAAACCTTTAATAGCGCATAAGCATAAGCGTCGCCTACTCTAGAATCTAAACCCATCTATCCTTCTCCTATCAATCTTTCTAGTAAAAGAATACTGTAATTCGAGTAATTTTCTTGGAATTTTTTGTTATTCACCAACTTAGTAAAAGTACCATAAACTTCAAGTAACGCTAATTCCATAACATAGTTTCTTACTTGTTTTTGTACTTGTTCATTTTTTAAATCTAATGCAACTAATGTTGAAAAATACTCTCTTAACAAGGCATCCTTATTTTTTGAATTTTGCGCTTCATGAAAAGCATCAATTTTTTGATATGTTTTCTTTTCTAAATTCTCTCCAAAAATATTTGCTTGTGACCATTGAACGCGGGCTTCAAGAAAACGCTTATCCGCCTCATTTACTTTTTTATCAGCTTCTTCAATTTTATCAAGAATTGACCTTTGACGTTCACTTAGTGTTGAACCTAAGAAGTCTTTACCAACATAAACAACTAAACCTAGAAGTAATACCAAGTTAATGATATTAGTTTCAAAAATATCTGTATTTATGGCAAAACCTTCATGTTCATTTGCTAAAAATAGAAAAGTACTTATAAAATTTTCCATACTTATTAATAATCAAAAACTATTTAAAGAATTAAAAATTCCTTAATTTTATTTCGCAATTATCTGGTTAATAATGATAGCAGCAATTGTAGTGCTGGCACTTTTTGCTTTTTCATTAGTTGATAATTCACTAATTTTTTTATTTATATCTTGTTCAGTTTCAATAATCGCATTTGCTGAACTTTTATTTATTTCAATTAGACGGTTTTGAAAAGTGTCTTGTAATTGAACATCATCTTGCTTTAATAAAATGTCAATTTTCTTTTCAACGCTTGAAACTTCTGTTGTATAAAGGTCAGCTAAATAGTTGGCAGCTGAAAGTGTTGATTCTGCTTTTTCACCTTTTTCTTTTAGGTTTTCAGCTCTTATATTACCAATTTCTGAAAGAGGTTTATATAAAAACCGTTCTAAGATAAACATTAACCCTAAAAATTGAAAAATTGTTAAAGGTAAAGTACCGTCGAAATCAAATAAACCACCACTTTTTTCTTCAACATTTAGTAAAAGAAGGGAAAAATTAATCATTTCGTTTTCTAAAAATAATATTTTATTAAAACCATTTAATTTTTATATATTTAAAAATGGTTTGAAAAAAGCCAAGGTACTTTTTAGAGCACCTTGGCAAAGTTTTACTAACTAGTGAATGGGTTTGCGAATAACAGAGATAATGCTACTACTAAACCATAAATTGTTAAAGCTTCCATAAATGCTAAACTTAAAAGTAGAGTACCACGAATTTTGTTTTCTGCTTCTGGCTGACGAGCAATACCTTCTACAGCTTGACCAGCCGCGTTACCTTGACCAATACCTGGGCCAATTGCAGCTAAACCTACAGAAAGACCAGCTGCAATAACAGAAGCAGCAGAAATGATTGAATCCATAATTTTACAAGTTAAAACGTAAAAAAAAATTAACAGATTTCAAAAAAAATTTTAAAAAGATTTTAAAAAATTAAAAATTTTTCACTAATGCCCTTCAAGCGCTTCACCAATATAAGCAGCTGCTAATGTTGAAAAAATTAATGCTTGAATCGAACTTGCAAAAACCCCTAAAACCATAATTGGCAAAGGTATAAACAATGGAACTAACATAACCAAAACTGATACAGTTAATTCATCTGCTAAGATATTACCAAAAAGTCGGAAACTTAAAGATAGAGGTTTCGTAAAATCTTCTAAAATATTAATTGGTAAAAGAACAGGTGTTGGTTCTAAATAACGCTTAAAATAACCTAACCCTTTTTTGTTTATACCAGCATAAAAATATGCAAAAGATGTTATTAAAGCAAGTGCAACTGTTGTATTAATATCATTCGTCGGTGCTGCTAACTCACCTTCTGGAATTTCTATTAATTTCCATGGAATTAATGCACCAGCCCAATTACAACCAAGAATAAACAGGAATAATGTTCCAACAAAAGGGATCCAAGGTTTATAAGCACTTTCACCTATTTGGTCTTTCGCAATAGTTCCTGTAAACTCTGTAACAAATTCCATTAAATTTTGTAAACCTTCAGGAACTGTCTTAACATTGCTCGTACCTAAAATTGAAAAAATTAGCAGTAAAAAAACTACAAATAAACTGACAATGAAAACTTGTCCGTGAAATGTAATACCTGCTAATTCCCAATAATAATGTTTTCCAACTTCAACGCCAGAAAGTAGTAATAATGAATTAACGCTATTCAAATTCATAATAAATTCAGCTTTTTATCCTATTACAAAAAAAATATTTTATACGTCTTAAATTAGATTATACTTTATAATCAGAAAAAAAAGCTTATTAAAGCCAAATTTTTATAAACTAATTGTATTGGCCTAAAACAAAACGTGCAAACCTTGGTACTTTAATGCTCTCACCTAATTGTGCAATAGTTTGTTTTACAAGCTCTTCGACTGTAATATCCTGGTTCTTAATAAAAGGCTGGTCAAATAGACAAAGACTTTTAAGTGCTTTTTCAACTCGTCCGTTAACAATTTTCTCTATAATTTCTTCAGGTTTACCAGCAAGATCTTCTTTTTTTAATTCAATTTCTCTTTCTTTTTGAATTAATTCGGAAGGAATATCTTCATAAGAAACATAAATAACAGAGGGTGAAGCTGCAATTTGCATTGCAATATTTTTAGTAAGCTCTTGAAACTCAGGTCTTCGAGCAACAAAATCTGTTTCACAATTTACTTCTACTAGAACAGCTAGTTTACCTCCTGTATGTATATAGCTTTCAATTAAGCCTTCACTTGCTTGACGACTTAATTTTTTATCTGCTGAGGCTAAACCTTTTTGACGTAAATGTTCAATTGCTTTTTCAAACTCTCCACCTGTTTCTTTTAGAGCGTTTTTACAATCCATCATCCCTGCACCTGTTTTTTCTCTTAATTCCTTAACTGTTTTTGCATTTATTTCCATATTAAAATCTTTTTAACTTTTATTTTTTATTAAATACTTTTCTTGATCAAACCAAACCTTTTTTTGATAATACAAAAAATCTAAATTATTTAGCCTATTTTGTAGATTCTGCAAAATTCTTGTTTACTTGACCAGTACAAATGTGATCTACTAGTTGTTGAATAATAAATTTAATAGATCTTAAAGCATCATCATTTCCTGGAATTGGTATATCAACTAAATCAGGATCACAATTTGTATCTAAAATTGAAATAATTGGAATCTTTAATTTTAAAGCTTCTTTTATAGCATTCATTTCGCGTTTTTGATCAATGACAATAATAACGTCAGGGCGCTTCGTCATATTTTTTACGCCACTTAGGTATTTACGTAATTTTTCAAGTTCCTTTTTAGCTAATGCCGACTCTTTTTTAGTTAACTTTTCAAAATGTCCCGACGCTTCTTGTTCTTCTAAAACTTTTAAACGCTCAATTCTACTAGTAAAAGTATTAGAATTAGTTAATATACCACCTAGCCAACGATGATTTATATAATGTGAATTACAACGTTTTGCTTCTTGAGCAACAATTGCTGCTGCTTGGCGTTTTGTTCCAACAAATAAAAATGTTTTACCATCTGCAGCTGCATTATTAACAAATTCACAAGCTTTTTTTAACAAATGAATTGTTTGAACTAAATCTAGAATATGAATCCCATCACGTTCTGTGTATATATATGGAAACATTTTAGGGTTCCACCGATATGCTTTATGTCCATAATGTACACCTGCTTCTAAAAGTTGAGCTAATTCAAGACCAGCCATAATTTTTTCTCCAAATTAATAATTTTTTAAATTAATATTTAACTTTATAAGAACAAAAAAATTGAATTTCAATTGCTTACCCTAAAACTTTGTATTATTCGGGCAAAAATTTTAATAGTTTTTCATTTATTTAAACACTATTTGCCTTAGTAAGCCCACTTTTTAACTTTGTTTTGGGTAAACGTACAGTTAAATCTGAAATATGCTCGTGAGAACTAAGACCTGTTCCAGCAGGAATTAATCGACCAATTATTACACTTTCTTTCAATCCTTTTAACCAATCAACTTTGCCCTCAATAGCAGCTTCGGCAAGTACTCTAACAGTCTCTTGGAAACTTGCAGCAGAAACAAAACTTTCAGTTATTAAAGATGCTTTAGTTATTCCTAATAAAATTGGTCGATATAAAATTTCTTTTGCGTTTGTCTTTTTTAAGACTTTATTTATATTGTACACATGTTGTAAATCAATATACTCACCGGGTAAAATTCCACTATCACCTCTATCATAGACTCTTACTTTTGATGTCATTTGTTTTACAATAACTTCAAGATGCTTATCAGAAATATTAACACCCTGAGAATTGTAAACCCCTTGAATAGAGTTTGACAAATACGATTGTGTTTTTCTTAAACTTCTATAAGCAGCTTCATAACGATCTAAGAATATTCTATAAAAATGATTTAAGTATTTTATCGTGACATGTGGATTACCAAGACGATAATTAAGCGGGTGCCCAACATTAATAAACATTTTAACCCTTGCATACAACTCTTGTTTATCTACAAGAAAATAAAACTTGAAACCATGTCTCGTAGCATAAACAAATTTAACGTCTTCACGTCTTTTTCTTATTATACTAAGTACAATTCCAGGATTTTTAGGGCTTTTTATTGGGACTTTTGAACGACGTGCTTCTAAAATTTCTTCAACTTTTGGTAAACCTTGAACAATGTCACCAGTTTGTGCTCGTTCGTAAAATAAAACACCTAATTCTTCACCTTCTTTAATAAAATCATGATTATACCAAAAAACCTCTGCTCCCTCAGAGAAAAGAAAAGCCTTTGCTTTACGCGTTTTTAATATATTTCCTCTATTTTTTATTTTTTTTCCTGAGTTTAAAATAATTTGTCTATTTCCCAGTGATTCACCTATTTTTATAAAATTACTTGAGTTTTTAATAAAACTTTTATCTTCTGGAAATAAAGTTTTATAATCGTTCTCCGAAACAATTAAAACACGCCGAGATTGTTGAGTTCTTCGCTCTTTTATTTTTTTAATTAAAAGTTGGGTCTTTGGTAAAATTTCAATGTTGCCAAGAATAGTATAAGGTTCAATATATTGACCATCTTTTAAAAATAATGAAAAGTTTAATTGATTTAGTTCTATATCCTTTGGTATATCTTTTTCATTAAAAATCTTTTCAAAAACATTACACTCTAACGAAACTCCTTTATTTTGTTTTTTTGTGAAATAAATTTTAGCTATTAAATTATCTTCATTATTTTCATTATTTGTAAAAATTAACTTTGTTTTAACTAAACTCAAAGAATTATTACCGTTAGTAAGAATTCTTTGACCATTTTTAAAGGTTAAAGAAGTTATTTCTTCAAATCCTTTAACATGAGATTTTTGTTTATATAAAAACTTATCTCGTTTTGTTCTTGGCAATTCATAAAGATAAACAGGTCTTAATAATAATAACAATCCATCCAAACTATTAAAAATTTCAGTATATGTTAATTGCTTAATATCATATACTCCTAAAAGCTGTTCACCAGGAAAAACAAGTCTTTTATGAAAACTCGAATCAATATCTAGGTATTCATTTTTCAGGTTTATATGAAAACCAGGCTTAACAACTATTTTTTTAACAATATTATTTGTTTCAATGACATCAATAAAACCAGGAGTTTTATTATAGATATTTGTTGCCAATTCTGTATTGTAATCAACCCAGCTTCCACCTTTTACTTTTAAAGTGGATATATCTTTGTTAAGTAAAAATGTTTCTTCTGGTAAAAACAATACGCCCCCACCCTGGTTTAATTCATAGCTTTTAGATTTACGTATTAATGTGCTTTCTTTTAATTTAACATAATTTATTAATCCGCCTGTTTTTGTTAAGTATTTTGTGTTTATTTGTTCCCCAAGAACTGATCCATTTTCGAAATTAAACTTTAGTTTTCCATTAAGGTAGAAAAACTTTTTTTCACCAGTCTTGATAATACAAAGGTTTTTTTCTTTTTTATTGGAAGATTTTTTTCTATAAAAACCTTTATAAAACTCTGAATTTTTAAGTGAAAAGTTTTCCACTAATAATTTTAATTTATACCTCTTTTTTTGGTTAATTGTTTGAATAGGGTTTATTTTAATTATGCCACTTTTATATGTGACCAGTTTTATTTTGGCAAAACTTGATAAAGGTTTTAACCTTGAAAACTTGTATTGAGTTACTTTTGCGTAGTGGGGTATATTAAAAACTTTTCCTGAGAAAACCCAAACTAATCCATTTTGGTTATCGTCAAAGGTGTTTTCTAGTAAATTGGTACTTTTATGTTTCAATTTTTGGTTAAAAAAGATTTCACCAGAAAAGTTTGAAAAAACACTTCTTTTCTCTCTTTTACCAAAACTCTTTAATGTTTTAGGTAATAAGGCAACTATTTCCCCTTCTTTAATAAAGTCTTTATCTTTAACAAATAAAATTGCACCTCTTTCTAAATGGATACTATAAACCCGGTTTTGAAAATCTATTATTTCAATTTTTGCATTGGATCTTACAACTAAGCCTTCATTACCGGTTGATGTTCTGGTCGTAGAAGTTATTATTTTACTAGGAAAAAAAACTCTACCTGTTACTTTTGAAAAAACCTTACCTCCAGATTTCGCGGTAAAAACCCCACCCGTATGAAACGTTCTCATTGTTAATTGTGTTCCTGGTTCACCAATTGATTGCGCAGCAACAATACCAATTGCTTCACCAAAATCTGCTAATTTACCTTGCGATAAATTCCAACCGTAACACTTTTGGCAGATCGATCGGCTTAATTCACACGTTAAAGGAGATCTAACAAGAACTCTTGGAACTTTTTCTTTATCAATTTTTTTTGCTAATGATGGACTAAGTTGTTGATTTCTAAACCCTAATATTTGATTTGATTGTTTCTGAAAAACATCTTGTGCTAAGATTCTTCCTAATAATCTATCTTTTAAAGAAACAAGCGTTTCATTACCATCATCTAATTTAAATACAAAAATACCTCGATTTGTAAAGCAATCTGTTTCTCGAATTAAAACATCCTGCGCAACATCAACTAAACGTCTAGTTAAATACCCTGAATCTGCTGTTTTAAGTGCAGTATCAACAAGACCCTTACGTGCACCATAAGAAGAAATCATATAGTCAGTAATTGATAAACCTTCACGAAAGTTTTTAGTAATTGGTATATCAATAATTTCTCCTGTCGGTCCCGCCATTAATCCCCTAATACCCACCAGTTGGCGGACTTGGGATAAATTCCCCCTTGCTCCTGAGAACGCCATCATATAAACAGGGTTTAAAGGATCAAAGTTTTTAAAATAACTAACAACCTGATTTTTTAGTTTTTCACTTGCCATATTCCAAGTATCAGCTAGTTGTTGGTATCTTTCTGCTTCGGTTAGCTCTCCTCTAGAACATTTAAACTCACTAGTTTGCATTTCCTGGTTAGCACTATTAACGGTTTCAGTTTTAAAAGGGGGTATTTTTAAATCTTCAATACTAATTGAAACTCCACATTGTGTTGCATAATAAAACCCTATATTTTTTAAAGAATCCGATAAAAAAACTGACCTTATCATACCAAAATTACGAAAAGACCAAAACAAAATCTCCTTTAAATATTTTTTTGTTACAACCTTATTTCGAAAAAATGTTTTTCGCGTTTTTATGTTTTTTTCCATTTTTTTTTCCTTAATAAAAAATTTTTTAAACACTTAAATTTAAAGACTGGTTAATAACTTTGTTGAAAATAAGACGTCCTGGAGTTGTTCTTATATAAGTTACAATAATTTTTCCATTACCATCTTCTCTAATTTGCTTATCTTTATAAATTAAAAGTTTAGAGTTTTTACAGGTTTTAATTATTTTTAGTGGCCGAGAATCATCCTCTAAATATCCGTTGTATCTTACCCAAATTAATGAGTGTAAATCAACTTTTTTATTCTCATATGCTAAAAGTACATCTTTAGTATTGGTAAAATAGTGACTTGCTCCACTTAATCCTGATAGATTATTATTTGTCAAATAATAACAACCAAGAAGCATATCTTGGCTTGGTATTATAATTGGGGACCCTGTTGCTGGAGATAAAAAGTTACAGGGAGCGAATAATAATGAAATTGCTTCAGATTGAGCTTCAACGGACAATGGTACATGTACCGCCATTTGATCCCCATCAAAATCAGCATTAAAAGCTGTACAAACTAACGGGTGTAAAAGTATTGCTCTACCACTAACCAAAATAGGTTCAAAAGTTTGAACTCCTAACCTATGTAAAGTTGGTGCTCGGTTTAAAAGGATAGGGTGGTTTTTAAGAATATTTTCTAAAAGACCCCAAATTAATTGTGAATTCTCATTAATTATTTTTCTTGCTGCTCTGATTGAACTTACAACCTCTTGTTTAATTAGTTCGTAAATTAAGAATGGTTTAAATAAATCAACAGCTATTTCATAAGGTAAACCACATTGGTGTAATTTTAAATTAGGACCGACGGTAATTACAGAACGGCCTGAATAATCTACACGTTTTCCTAATAAGTTTTGTCTAAATCTTCCTTGTTTACCTTCAATAGCATCAGATAGAGATTTAAAGGGGCGGCTGTTAATATCTAATATTTTTTCCCCCCTTCTGCCATTATCAATTAAGGCATCAACAGCTTCTTGTAAAAGTCTTTTTTCGTTTCTTATAACAACATCAGGTGCATCAATGTCAAATAGTCTACCTAGACGATTGTTGCGCATTATTACTTTTCTGTACAACTCATTTAAATCTGATGTAGCAAATCTTCCCCCTTCGAGTTGAATCATTGGTCTTAAACCAGGTGGAATAACTGGGATTATTGAAAGGACCATCCATTTAGGATTAGCACCGGTTAATATGAAACTCTCAAGAACCCGAATTCTACGAATTGCGCGTTCCCGTTTTAACGGGGATTTTTTTAGTAGATCCATTCGACTTTTTCTAATCTGTACATTTAGGTTTAGTTTAGAAAGTTTATCTCGGATAATCTCAGCACCATGTTTTTTTTTTTTTTTTTTTTTTTTTTTTTTTTTTTTTATTTTTTTTTTTTTTTTATTTTTGTTTCTTTTTTTTTTTTTTTTTTTTTTAAGTAGTTTTCTATAGAAAAGGTCTTATCAGTATAATTTTTATTAGAGTTGTCGTTTTCAAATTCAAAGTTTGTAAGAACGGCTTTAGGATCATATTTGCCAGGAAAAACCTCGTTATAATAAATTGTATTTTCAAGAGTTTTTACTTTGATGTTTAAAAGTAAAGAAAGATAACTTGGACTACCTTTTAAATACCAAACGTGTGTTACAGCCGCTAAAAGCTCAACAAAACCCATTCTATGTCGGCGAACTCTAGAATCTGTTATTTCTACACCACAAACTTGACAAATAAAACCTAATTTTCTAGCATGCTTATACAAACCACAATTACACTCACCACTTTTTATTGGACCAAAAACCCGTTCACAAAATAGACCTGTCATTTCAGGCTTAAACGTCCGATAATTTATCGTATCAGTTTTTTTAATTTCACCTACTATTGTCCCATCAGGTAAAATACGTTCTGCCCACAACTTAATTTGTTCGGGTGAAGCAATACTAATCTTGATAAAATCAAATTCTTCTGTTAATACTTTCATAATTGATTTAGATAGGGTTTTAAAAAGAAAATTAATAAACGTTTGAAAAAAATAAACGGTTTTTTAAGTAAAAAGATATTCGTCAAATTTAGTTTCATAAGTTTTCATTAAATCAACCTTGGAGCTTCTAATAGGGGCATTTTTTGCTTTGTTTAATTTATAAGTTTTAATATCTAATCCTAAAGACTGTAATTCTCTTATTAAAACTTTAAACGATTCTGGTATTCCTGACTTAGGTATACGTTGTCCACATACAATTGAATTTAAAACTTTATCTCGTCCTTGCATATCATCAGATTTTATAGTTAATAATTCCTGTAAAGTATAAGCGGCACCAAAGGCTTCTAATGCCCAAACTTCCATTTCACCAAAACGTTGCCCACCATTTTGAGATCTACCACCAACAGGTTGCTGAGTAATAAGTGAATAAGGACCTGTTGAACGAGAATGGATTTTATCATCAACAAGATGAACAAGTTTTAGAATATATGATCGGCCTACCAAAATAGGGTTATCAAACTTTTCACCTGTTCGTCCATCAGTTAATAAAACTTTTCCTGGTGAATAAGAGTTAAATAACCAAGGTTTTCCAGTTTTTGTTGCTGCCTCACGTAGTTTTTGGTTAATTAATACACGCGAAGCCTCGTTTTGGTACATTTCATCAAAAGGTACTATTTTAAAACGTTTACCCAAATTATCCATTGCCAAGCCCAACAAACATTCAAAAATTTGACCAACATTCATACGTGAAGGAACCCCAAGTGGGTTTAAAATAATGTCTACAACTGTTCCATCAGGTAAAAAAGGCATATCTTGGTGTGGAAGAATCCGAGAAATAACTCCTTTGTTACCATGTCGACCAGCAATTTTGTCACCCACTCTAATTTTTCTTATTTGTGCAATGAAAACTCGAATTAATGAGTTTACCTTTACAGGCCCTTCTGCTTTTTTCTCTTCTCTAAATATTTTGACGTCAATAACTCGACCAGAAACACCATTGGGGACTCTTAGGGAAGTATCTCTCACATCAGGTGCCTTATACCCAAAAATTGCTTTTAATAACCTGGCCTCTGGTAACTGGTCAAACTCTGTTTTTGGTGTAACTTTTCCTACTAAGATGTCTCTAGGTTGAACTAATGTACCAACGCAAATTACTCCATGTTCATCTAGATTCATAACATTTTTGTGATTAACAAAGGGTATGTCTGATGTAACCGTTTCCGGTCCAGTTTTTGTTTGTTGAACTTCAGTTTCATATTTTTCTATATGTATAGAAGTAAATAAATTTGCATAAACCAATTTATCACTTACTAAGATAGCATCCTCAAAATTATAACCTTCCCAAGGCATATATGCTACGGTTAAGTTTTGTCCTAATGACAATTCTCCTCCCTCAGTTGCTGGTCCATCTGCAATAATTTGACCAGTTCTAACTTCTTCCCCCACCCAAACTAAAGGTTTTTGGTTTATACAAGTATCTTGGTTAGAACGCTGGTATTTATTTAATAGATAAGTATTTTTTGATTTACCAAAGCTTTTTATTATAATTTTTTCGGATGAAACGTATTCGACAATACCAGGTTTTATAGCATTAACATTTAATCCTGAATCGTTAGTAATTTGTAATTCTATCCCAGTCCCTACTATTGGCTTTTGGGGGTATAAAAGTGGTACAGCTTGTCTTTGCATATTTGCCCCCATTAGTGCCCTGTTTGCATCATTATGCTCTAAAAACGGAATTAGAGAAGCTGCAACGGAAATGATTTGTATTGGAGAAACCGATACAAGCTCCACTTCTTTAGGTGGTGTAAGAACAAATTCTTGGTGAAATTTAGTAACTACAACGTCATCAATAAAACAACCCTCACTATTTCTTTTTACATCAGCAGCAGCAATTTTTACATACTCTTCTTCAGCTGCTGTTAAATATATAGGTGGTTGATCATATAAAATTTTACCTTCTTTAACTTTGAAGTACGGAGTTTCGATGAAACCATTGTAATTAACTTTAGCGTAAGAAGAAAGTGTTGAAACTAAACCAACATTCTGGCCCTCAGGTGTTTCAATAGGACATATACGACCATACTGGGTTGGGTGAATGTCTCGAGCAGCTAGAGTAACCCGATCAGCGTTTAATCCACCAGGGCCAAGTGCACTTATACGTCTTTTATGGGCTAATTCAGCAAGTGGGTTAATTTGATCCATATATTGCGATAATTGGCTTGATCCAAAAAATTCTTTAATTGAGGCAACAAGTGGACGAGGATTAATTATATTAGAGGGTCTTAAGGCTGCTTTGTCACAAATTCTTATTTTTTCTGCAATATTTTTTTCTAGTCTATTTAAACCTATTCTAAATTGATTTTCTAATAATTCTCCAACAGATCTAATTCTGCGATTTCTTAAGTCATCAATATCATCTGGCAAAAATGATTTAACACTTGAGAAATAATCTAAAATAGCAAAAATATCCTGAGCAGTAATTGTTTTTGTATCGTTTAAAAAATCTAATCCTAATCTTTTATTTAAACTTAAACGGCCAATTTTCCCTAGTTCATAAAATTTGACATCGAATAAACGAGAACAAATGAGTTCGAGACTTGCTTCGGATAAAAATTCATTTGGTTCTAGTATCTTTGAGTACTCTTGATAATCTTGATAACTCCTAAAGATGGGTTCAGATTTTAAACCCAACGCGATTTCGTCATCAGTTAAACCCATGGTATATAAGAAATCAAAAATAGTACTTTTATATTTTTTATCTACTCTTACCCAACAACCGTTATTATCAAATTCAAATTTTAGCCATGAACCGCGTTGTGATATTATTGTGATTGAAGACACAACGCGGTTTTTTATAAGTTCAGTTTTATAATATAAACCAGGACAGCGAATAATTTGATTAACTACTACACGTTCACAACCATTAACAATAAATGTACCAGTTCGTGTCATTAAAGGTAATTGGCCAATAAATACGTGTTGTTTTCTTCTTTCTTGATTATTTGATTTATTAATTACTTGTACAGGTAAAAAAATTCTTATCCCATATGTAAGATTATTTTGTTTACAACTTACAGGAGTTCTATTTATTTTCTTTCTTACTATGAACTCTTGTGTAAAAAATCTGACCTCAGCACCTGTACCATAGTCAACAATTGAAGGAAAAAGACTTAACTCGTTACTTAACCCGTACATTAAAAACCAACAAAAGCTAGACCTTTGTATCTCTAAAAAATTAGGTAAGGTTGATATAAACATATTTTTAGTCATATTAAAATTTTTCCTGAATGTATAAAAAGTGAAAATCAAACTTATATAATATTTTTAAAAGGAGCTTTGTTATAAAAAGCAAAAATATAAATCTTAATTAAAAAAATTTTTCTATAAAGGTTTTAGTAAACTGAAAAAAATAAGTTTTAAAAAATTAAAATTTCTCAGTTTGAGTGGAAAGTGACTTTTTTTAATAAAAAAAAATTTTCAGGTTTGTTAGTTTTGGTTTTTTTGGTCCTAATCCATATTTAGGGTTTTTATTAAATAACTAAGTTGGGGTTTATTAATTAAACCGAAAACCAGAAAAATTAAATCCAAGGGTTTAATAAAGGATTTAAAATTCTGGTTTTTTTTTAATTTTTTAAGGTTTACAATTGTTTTAAAGCGCGTCCAATTTGGGATTTTTTTCTTGCAGCAGTATTTTTATGAAAAATTTTCTTTTTCAGTGCTTTATCAATTTTACTATAAACTTTATTGCTAGTCTCTACAATAAGAGTAAAGTTTTCCCCAGTAGGATTTTCTTTATAACTTTCAATCAAAGAAAAATACTTTTTTGTGTAAGTTTTAACCAGGGATTTATATTGACGATTTCGAATTCTATTTCTTTCACTAATTTGTACTCTTTTTTGTGCTGATTTTATATTTGCCACAATTTATATTTTTCCTATTTTTTATTAATCAAAACTAAATATTTATTATCTACCCTCATTAAATAATAAGATAATTTTTTTTACAAGTTATATAAGACCTTTTTATAAAATTATTGAACCTTTTCTATTGTTCAGTTTGGCAAAAAACTTAAATAATAATTAGCAATATTTTTTATGATATAATATGAGTCTAAAAAATTAAAAAATTAAATTAGTATGGCTAAAAATAAAGGAAGTCGAATAATAGTTGTTTTGGAATGTACAGAGTGTCGTTCAAACGAAGAAAAAAGGTCAGCTGGAGTTTCTAGATATTCAACAACAAAAAACCGAAGAAATAGTCCTGGACGTCTAGAATTAAAAAAATATTGCCGTTATTGTAATAAACATGTGTTTCATAAAGAAACAAAATAAAAAAAACATTTATAAAATAAAGTTTAAGGAAACAAAATTTTATGGCTTCAATTAAACGTCATTTATCACCGCTTGAACCTGGACATGTAATTAGATACAAAGATACTGAACTACTTCGTTCTTTTCTTACTGACCAAGGTAAAATTCTTCCTCGCAGATCAACACACCTTACTGTAAAACAGCAAACCCGTCTTGCTAAAGCAGTAAAAAGGGCAAGAATGGCAAAACTATTACCTTATGTTATAAGAGATGAGGAGTAAGTTAAAATTTTAAAGTGTTACTTAAAATTAACTAATAAAGAAATTAAAATTTAATATTTTTAGTTAATTAATTACAATAAAAGGGTTAGCTTTTTATGGGAAGATCACAAAGAAATGATAATTTTATCGATAAAACCTTCACTGTCATTGCAGATATATTACTAAAAGTTTTTCCTGCTAGCAAGGAAGAAAAACAGGCTTTTTTTTATTATCGCGATGGTATGTCAGCACAATCAGAGGGGGAATACGCGGAAGCTTTGGAAAACTATTATGAAGCATTACAAATTGAAGAAGATCCTTACGATCGAAGCTTCATACTATATAACATTGGTTTGATTTATTCTAGTAACGGTGAATATATTAAAGCATTAGAGTATTATCACCAAGCTTTAGAATTAAACTCTAATTTACCACAAGCTTTTAATAATATTGCAGTTATTTATCATTATCAAGGTATAAAAGCTACTGAAAAACAAAATTTGGAAGTTGCTAAAGAACTCTTTGATAAGGCTGCAGATTATTGGAAACAGGCAATAACTTTGGCTCCAACAAACTATATTGAGGCACAAAACTGGCTGAAAACAACAGGAAGATTAGTTTTGAAAAATAATTATTAATTATTATAGAAATAAACAGATTTTACCCAGATCCGTTAACATTCCCAACGTTCTTATAATTGAGTTTTAAAAACCAGG
>Ga0208763_1000035_pt1 | contig 34417 bp, 31 predicted proteins | sample ETNtaG_20_FD_185756 | JGI IMG/M metagenome (GOLD analysis project Ga0208763, IMG submission 185756) | Marine microbial and viral communities from oxygen minimum zone, Eastern Pacific Ocean - ETNP201306PF45B (SPAdes) (version 2) | ecosystem: Environmental > Aquatic > Marine > Oceanic ... | reverse complement strand
TGAATCAATTGACTCTGATGGAGATGGAATAGGTGATAATTCAGATGTATTCCCTTCAGATTCTTCTGAATGGATAGATACAGATTCTGATGGTATAGGCGATAATTCTGACGCGTTTCCGCTAGATCACTTAGAATCAATTGACTCTGATGGAGATGGGGTTGGAGATGGTTCAGATAAATTCCCGTTAGATTCAAATCGTTATATTGAAGATGAGACAAATTACTCAATGTTATTTTCCATATTTGCCATGATTTTGGTTCTATTTTACATAATTAGGAAGTAAATCCTCATCCAATTTCTTATCCTTAACATAATAAGGTTCATCTCTGAGTCGCATTCGAGTCGTTCCAAGGACCCGTAGCTCAGTTGGTTAGAGCGCTCGGCTCATAACCGAGTGGCCATCGGTTCAAATCCGGTCGGGTCCACCATTTTCCATCGAAAATCCACTGTTTTTCTCGAAATTGATTTTATTATAATACTGCGATTTCATTATTTTTCCTTGCTCTAATAGTGAGAACCCTAAAATACAGTTTCACATGGGACTGATGTTATGACATCTGCCCGCTCTGTAAGACCTGTCCTAATATTACTGGCAGTTTACTTCCTGAGCATGTGGGCTGGTGCAGCAGCGGTTCATGCTCAAGGAGTTACTCCTGACGTATCACTTACCTGCGAAAATCCTCAACCTATCGAAACATATCCGGGTTCCACAAGAACCTCGATTGTAAACTGTGATTTAGAAAATCCGTCTGCTCACCAGATTAAGGTAGATATTGTAATACAGTCCGGTGCTCTTGTTTCAGCAGGGCCAGCTTCTCTTACAGTTGGTTCTGGCCTTCAAACTAGTTTCCAAGTGATTTTGAGAGGAGACTTACAGATGGCTGAAGGGCAACATCAGATTTCGATAACCGCGACTGTTTCACAGGCTAACGGGGTTGCGTATCCTGGAACACCTACAACTTACAAGGTTCTAGCAGTTGTAAAACAATTCAGTAGATTAAGAGTTGCTTCTGAACTTGCGTTCATCCAATTAAGGCCTAAAGTGGATTACATGGTTTCTTATGATGTCTACAATGATGGAAACGCACTTGACAGAATGAATATTGAAATTGCAAACTATGACGAACTTAGTGATGAAGGATTCACACTGAGCCTTCCTCTTGTTAACGTTGAAATCGAATCAAAGTCTCCACCTGAGAAAGTCAGAGTACAGATCCGTACACCTAAAAATCAAGGATGGACCGATAAATACTATAATTTACAATTTAAGGCTACTTCTGATTACTCAGTTCGGACTGAAGGAATACCTAATTCACAAATCCAGTCAGTTACTCTTTACATCCGTGGAGTCTACCTGCCAGGATTTGAAATAATCGGCACTACAATGATTACTGCTTTAGCAGCAGCAGCAATTGCTGGACGATTCAGAGTGTATGACAACGATGATGAAGATGACGATGGAGAACTCAGAGTTCTTGACTCTCGCATATTCTAAATATCGCTTTAATCATAAAATATTGATGATATCTGTCAACGGGTTGATAACCAATAATTTGTCGTGAGTGTCTAAAGGTGTATATTGGATGAGCGACAGCGGACTTTTACAAAAAGCGGCAGCCCAGAAATCTGAAGGCAATAGTAATGATTCATTAGTGGCTGCAGCCATTGTTGATAATGCAAATAAATCATCATTAAAAGATATAGCAATCGTCTTATCCTATGGCGCTCTAGCTCCATTTTTTGTTGTTATGTGGTTTGGAATATATCTAGATTTTATTTCTTTGAATATTCTTTCACCGATAATCATGATAGCTTCACTAGTGTTTGTTTGGTGGAAGTTAGATATGGGAATACCTGCATTTGCAGGAGGTAAAGGCCTAGATATTAAGAAATCATTTGCAATATTTGGAACATATATCATGTTGATTGGTCTCCCATTGGTTCTTTCCATACTTCTTATTGGAGATATTTCAGTAGGTGATGTTGAGTTTGATGATTCAGGAGAAGAATTAGAAGTAAAGATTCGTCAAAATGGAGGTAGTGGAAGCCATGATGCATTGGTGACTATTTATCATGGAGGATCATTCGCATGGTCAGATGAGATTAAATTCAATATAGATAAGAGCGATGGACTTGGAGATTACGGAATATTCACAATATCGACATCGGACTTTTATTCTGGAAATGCACTTCCTAATTCAGAATATACTATGGAAATAGATATTGATAATGGTGATACGATTGTCAAAGATATAGCCTTAGATTCCCTAGTACTTTCTCGAGATGTAACCTCTGTGTTCTCAAACGCCAAGCCTTCGATGTCAACCAATTCTGATGATTGTGGGTCTATGGATAGATGTGTATCCGGAGTTTCGTTATCTGTTTATGTTGGAATCAGTTCACTCGATTCAATTCCAGGCGCACTGCCGTATGCTGATTACTCTTTCACTACAACTTTGATGGCTGAAGGAAATGAAGTTGCTATCCAATATCCGGTTGTGTCAGTTGAAGGCGGATTTTCTTCTAGCCTAGGTCCACATGGACAAGCTACCTGGGATAGTATGGGGGGCCAATATGGGGGTGGAACTATGACCAATGTGGGGCTTTTCGGTTCTGAGATAAGCTTAATGGGCTCTGAGAGCGATGTGAATATCGGAGAAGGAAATATTGTTATTCCTAAATCAGATTGGTCTGAAAGTGATTATGGTTGCTATACTCTCATTGTTTCTGTTGATGATGGTTCCAGCATTACTGATCACCAATCTCACTATATTTATGACCAGTCCGAAAGTAGTGAAGAATCTTGGACTAATGTTAATGAATGTTAATTATTCTTCAACATTAAATCTTTGATAGACTTCGTTTGTGGTTTGAGTAACTCGAATGAAAGTTGTACACTTGGGTAAATCTTTGATTCTTCTCGCACCTACGTAGGAGCATGCAGAACGTACTCCACCTAGAATCGCTTGAATTGTCACAGATAGTGGTCCTCTGTATGGGACTCTAACTTCTTTCCCTTCTGGTGCCCTATGTTTAGCAACTTCACCATAATGTGTCTCCATAGCCTTTGAAGAAGACATTCCATAGAAGGACTTGTACATCTTACCATTTTTATCTTTAACCAATTCTCCGCCCGATTCGTCATGTCCTGCAAACATCCCTCCAAGCATTACAAAATCAGCGCCTGCTGCAAATGCTTTGGCTACATGTCCCGGAGATGAACATCCTCCATCTGCCATTACATGACCTCCCAGACCATGTGCAGCATCTGCGCATTCAGCAATAGCGCTAAGTTGTGGATATCCAACTCCTGCAACTTTTCTCGTCGTACATACTGAACCAGGGCCTATTCCTACCTTGACTACATCTGCTCCAGAAAGGATTAATGCTTCTGTCATTTCTCTAGTAGCAACGTTTCCTGCAATAATTATTTTTTCTGGGAATAGTTCTCTAGTCGTTTTTACAAATTCTAGAAAAACTTCCCTATACCCATTTGCTACATCAATGCAAATGAACTTGATATTATCGTTGGTAGCCATTTTTCTTTTTAGTAATGTTAAACTTTCTTCTGTAGACCCACAAGTTGCAGCAATGAAGTTAGGATCTACATCGTCTTCCCATGCTGCAGCATACTCTCTCGTAGCATAGAATTTTTGTAAACAGGTAATCATCCTATGTTCTTGCAATACCTTAGCTATAGGAAATAATCCTGTTGTATCCATATTTGCAGCAACTATTGGTACACCAGACCAAGTCGTATCGGAATGTCTGAATTTGAATTCTCTTTCTAGAGTTACATCAGATCTTGAAATAAGCGTACTGCGCTTAGGTCTTATTAGTACATCTTCAAAGGTTAGCTTAACATCTTGCTCTACACGCATTCGAACCTTACTACGCCAACGAAGGAACACTTATGACTATTATTATCGATAATTAATGTCATTTTGGTGCTCGTGCCGGGATTTGAACCCGGGTCGAAGCCTCGAGAGGGCTTCATGATGGACCACTACACTACACGAGCCTTGTAAGTCGTCGAGTTTACTTTCATTTAAGAAAAGAGTGGCCTGGAAGGTATAATCCAATACTTTCACTTTCACTTTCAGTGAGGCCTCTCTTGTGTTTATTCATATGCTAAAGTTCAAACCAAGTAACATGATAACCAGTATGAACAGTGAGCAGATAACAATTTTTAGGAAGAAATTAGATCCGTGTAAAATTGTTACTTTGTCTAGCCTAAATAAAACTGATTCAGGCGTAGTAAAAGATGTTGATGATAGGTTGGTTCACTATGATGGAAAAATTTCATCTGATTCGTGGATGCCCCTACCAACTAAAACAAAAGATATCCAAGTTAGTTCTTCAGGATGGGATGGATTAGTATCAAGATACAATAAATCTAAATTACAATTAATCGAGGTGGCTTAATGTCACGAACAAATCGTTTAAGGAATGAAGTAGAAACTTATCTTCATGATAACGAAACTGCAAATACAGTAGAAATATTTGATCATCTGAATAGTAGATTCAAATGGGGAGCAACTATGAATCAAGTGGGTAATATATTAGCTAAAGATAATAGATTTGAGAAAATCGGTCATATCAGAGGTCAATTTAGAGGTAGTACGTATACAGTTTGTGTATGGTCGCTGAACACTCAAATTGTGACAATGTGACTTCGTAACGGCGAAGCAGTCAAGTCATATGGTAGTGTAAGACAGTCATGAGTAACCAGTCCGTAGTAAGCTCATGGTTCACATTGTTTCGTATTGGAAACTCTTTAACAGGTCTCATAGGCGTTCTTTTCGGTTCATTATTAGCTTTAGGTGAAATTCCTAAAGGTGAATTTGCACACATATCTATTTTACATGGCGTATCTGTTTGGGCATTTATGTGCTCTTGGAATGCTTTAAACGATATTCTAGATGTTGAAATAGATAAACTGAATAAACCCAATCGCCCTATCCCTAGTGGAAATTTGTCGCTCTCTAATGCCAAAATAGTAACTGCGATTATGATGCTTATATCTGTGATATGCCTAATTTTTGCGGGTTATATCTCAACTTCAATAGAAAATGGCTTTGAAGATTGGACTCCTTCAATTATGATTTGGATATTGGCGATTTTACTTTTGATAAATTATGAATCTTCTAGCAATTATAGTTTGAAATTGAAAGATAAAGGTTTACCAGGAAATATCGCAATTAGCTTATCAATTGGTATGGTAATCTTATTTGGCGCAGCAGGAGTTTTTAACCCAACTCATCCTCGAGTTCTATCATTATTCTTTATTGGCTTTTCATATAATTTGGCTAGAGAAATAGTGAAAGACATCGAAGATATGGGTGGGGATGAAGGTCGAAACACTCTTGCTATGAGAATTGGGGTCGAAAAAACCCGACTATTCGCATGGATTATTCTATTCTTTACTATGATTATTTTGTTAACTCCATTTGCATTAGAAATATTTCCTTCTACTCATCTAATTTTTGTTTCACCTGGTTTATTTACTCTGCTCCTTGTGAAAAGAAAATTAGCTTATTCTGAAGATAGAAATGCACAGTTATTGATCAAAAAATCGTTGCAGTTAACGCTTTTAGGATTTATAATAAGTTCATTAATATAAGTCTCTATATGTTTCCCAAGCTACTGGATTACACATATATGTTAAGAGCGACATTTGTGCCCACATCCTATTTTCTGCTTGATCAAAAACTATACTATTCTTTGAGTCAATTACAGCATCTGTAACTTCTTCTCCTCTGTGGGCAGGTAAACAGTGCATGAACATGTAATTGTCTCTAGCATGAGACACAAGTTCCTCATTAACCTGAAAACCTTCAAATGCTTCAAATTTATTTTTTAGATGTTCTTCACCCATTGAAACAAAAATATCTGTATAGATTACCCCTGCATTACTTACAGCTTCAATTGGGTCGTTTGTAGCGATAACTCTTGCCCCTGTCTCTCTAGCTATATCTTTAGCTCTATTTACGACTTCTTGATTAGGTTCCATTCCCTCAGGAGTAGCATATTTAACATCATGACCTAAGATGACACCAGCTAGAAGTAAATCATGAAGTACATTATTCCCGTCTCCTACCCAGGAAATATGCCCATTCATGTTTTTCTTATTCTCAGTAATTGCCATTAAATCGGCAGCAGCTTGGCATGGGTGGTGCAAATCAGACAGAGCATTAATTACAGGAACTGATGAATTCTCAGCCAGTAGTTTCGCATCTGAATGTTTGAAGCATCTGTAAGTGATACCATCAAGATATCTTGAGAGTACTGCTGCAGTATCGGACACAGACTCACTTTTTCCTAATTGTATATCATTTGATAATAATGTAAGTGGTTGTCCTCCCAACTTATTCACACCTACCTCGAATGAAACTCTTGTTCTGGTAGATGGTTTTTCATAAATTGAACCAATAGTCATTCCTTCTAAAGGCTTGAAACCATCTGCCATCTCATCATCATTTTTTAGATTTATAGCCCAATTTATTATTTCAGGTAAATCTTCTCTAAAATCATCTATTGCCATTAAATCTTTTTTTTCATAACTCATGTTCAATATCTCCTTGAAAACCATCTCTTGAATCTGCCATTCCACCAAACAGTGATTGCGCGAATGTTAGTACATCGGCCAACCCATCTTCTTCTTCGCTAGATAATGGAATTAAACCAGGTTGTATTGAAGCATGTTGCATCATTCTCAGTTGCCCTATGGCAAATTCTGCTCTCTGACCTGTATGAGCTTGGTCAAGACTTTGTGCAGCAGATTCTTCATACAGCGCTGCCTCTAATACATCCAAATTTTCACTCCACTCTATGATTTTGTCTAATATTTCTGGTTCTAGTAAATCAGATTTAGATAGGAAATTTGCTGTAGGTAGCCCCAATCTAAAATGAACGATGGATGATAGAAGCATTTGTGATACAAATCCACTAGGAGTTTGTGATAACATTGGGTCGAAAAGGAATATTAGACAAGCTCTTCCTTGCCCTATAACCTGCACCAAGTGACTTGATGCTTCTCTAAATGCAAAGAGTTCAACTTGACCGGGAGTATCAACAACCAGTATATCGCCGGAAATGCCTTCTATTTGATCAAATACATCTTCAGCCTGAGCCGCTACTAAATCTGCTGCAAGAATTTGAGCACCATTTGGCCCTAAGTCGTATTCCGACATTACGTCTGACAGAGAAATCAAATCTCTGACATCAAACTCTGGGTCATAATGCACCCTTTCTGCACCAGGGTCGAGATTAATTGTTAGAGCATCGACTTCCAGAAATCTAGCCCAGCGCTGAAAAGCAGTTACCAAAGAACTCTTTCCTGCACCAGCAGTACCTACAACAAATATCACTGGAGGGGCTGTCGCGTCCTGAACACTCATACTAGACCCTGAGACAATTAATTATTCAACCATTCGTTTTATCTCTGTTTGAATATCTTTGACAAGGAATGATTAAACCATTCTAACCCACGTCTTAGTTCAACTCGCACGGTGTGTTTGGCATGTCTGATGATTTACCCCCTCCTCCGCCTCCTCCAGGAGGTATTGATCTTCCACCTCCTCCGCTCCCTCCAGAATTGGAAGAAAAAGAGATTGCAGACGTCCCGGAAGAGTCCTTTGAAGAAATTAACAATTCCATTGATCAGTTACTTTCAGGAATATCTCCACCCCCTCCCAATAGCGCGGAAGTTTCGGTATCTCCACCGTTACCTCCAGGGTTGGAAATTCCGGCACCTCCACCGTTACCTCCAGGGTTAGAAATTCCGGCACCTCCACCGTTACCTCCAGGGCTAGAAATTCCGGTAACTCCTATACCTCCTACTGGATCTGGTGTCAACTCAACTCCTCCTTCACCAGTAAATGTTGAAAATCACGTTAATTTAAACGAAATATCATCAGATATGGTAGATATAGAAACTACTGAATCCGATGAGAAATCTCTGTCAGATAATTTGGCAGTTTTTGATATGTCAGAAAATACGAAGTCTACAGAGTCTTCGAATCTAGATAAAGAATTACAAGATGAGCCTGAATCAATTTCTCCTCATCATCTACGTCCTTCTACTGAAGTTGATTCAATACCTGGAGATAAATTACATGCAATACTTAAGGAAAAAGAAAATTCTTTAGTGAACGCGAAAGGAGAGTCACTCAAACAAACTATTGATGGTGAATTAATACTCAAGAATCCTAGTAAGAAACATCGAGCATGGGATATTCAGGTCGAATTATCTAACACAGCATCAACAGATTTAGGTGGTAAGACAGTTACAGTGAGGGAGTTAGAGGCTACAGAAGAAACCACTATCCCATATAGTTCGAATGGACCAAGAATGATTAATGTAATAGAGACAATTGACACGGAACCTGAAAGAGATCAGGAATCCAGTCTTTCTCTAGTTTTTTCCAGTAACCCTCAAGAAGTTCTAATAACAATTGAAATAGAGAATATTTCATCAGTTTCTCTTACCGATGTCACTGTAAAACGTAACTTTTCTTCTAATTTTCAGATACCGAGTTCGCCTGAATATTCTATTGAAGAAAACTCAGTAATATGGGATATTGGCCGTATGTCTGTAGGAGAGAATAGGAAATTATCAATTATGCCAAATGTATCAATTAATTCTGTGGAGAAAATCCCTGCAGGTACCTCAGAAGTTTCATACAAAGCTGAATCAACAGTTTCTAGAATAGGTTTTGAAGATGTAATTAGTTCCGGAAGACAGTTTTCTTACGTAAATGCGTCTGAAGATGATCGACCTGGAGTTTGGCATTGTAAATGTATATTTGAGAACAAGTCTTCATTTGTGGTTTCATTATCAGGTGCTTCGGTTAGATTGGTAGGTCGTGAAACACCAATACTAGATTTGTCAGATTTAAGGCAAGATATTCCACCGGATGGTAGTTGGGAGTCTATGGAAAAAAGGTTAGAATCTGAAGATCAACCAAGTTTTACCCAAGAAGTGAGATATTCTATTCTTCCGCGGGTTTCCGTTGAGTCCTCAGGTTCGATTACTGTTTCTGAGCAGAATTTATCTATTTTAGACGCACAAATTCTAAAAAGATTCAATATTTCAAGAATTAAGTCTTATGTTTCAACAGATTTAGAAGCAACAATAACAATTGAGAATACTGGCTCAGCAACAATTAATGTCATGAGAATAATTGATGATGTACCTGGAATTTTCCTACCTCCATCTTTGGAGGATGTTCATGTTGAAATTGAAGGTTTAGACTTAAGTGTTGATCAATATCGTATAGAAGTCATAAATGGTAATCAGATTGAAGAGAAGTTAATTTCTCCAGATAACCCTGGTCATGCGTTGAGAATTACTGTCGGCACATCATCTAGATTGGGGCTCAAACCCGGAAAAACTTTGATCATTAGGTATCCACTCCATGCTCCTGATCCCTCACCCAAGAATGAATTACTATCTGCGCCAATTAGATCTGATTTTAGTATGGAGAGATTTGGGCCAGTGGCTACAAGAACTGTAGAAAGGCCCCCTATCGTTCGAGTGGTTCATCGTAGAAGAAAAATTAGCACTGGTAAAGAAGTATTTCCAGGTGGGGGCTCAGGGAGATATGAGATTTTGCTAATGTTCCATAACACTTCAGATAGTGCGCTTCAAGACTTAGCATTACATGATGTAGTTCCTGGTACATTCTCAATTGAGAGTTCTTCTGTGAAGTCCTCAATCAGTGGTGAGAAAGATTCCTCATTTACCAAGGAATCATCAAGAGATGGCAATAAAATTACTTGGGCAATTGGAAGGATTGAAACTAACGAGAGAATAGAAGTATTATATGAAATTCAAGGTGATACTGAATCAGAATACAAAGTTTCAGATGCTCAAGATTTCCATGGAGCCACTTTTGGTAAAGAGGTAGATGATGAACCAAATGTTCCAGAATGGGCCGATAAAGTATCAGAAACAAATCTTATTTCAGTGCCTATATCGAAGCCTAAAGATGAATTAATAATGATTGAAGAATCTCCTGAAGAGATTATTGAAAAAGAGTTAGTTACTGATATTGAACAATCTGAACCTATGAAATTCCCTTCAGAAGTTACAGATGAAAGTCACAATTGCCCTATATGTAATACAGGAGTTGAGAAAGGGACATCTACTTGTCCAGTATGCGGTTATTCCTTCAAGTAGTTAGTTCAAGTCGAAATTATTCAACCGAAGTATTCATTCAATGAGCATCAATCCAAGGGTCATGGTAGATGCAAGTCCCGGAGGCAATGCACAACCTGCTGGTATGGGTTCAGCAATGCTGCCAATGCTATTTCTTTTATTGATGATGATGTCATTGATGATGTTTCCTGGAATTAGAAACTCATTATCTGATGGTGCTGGTTCAGTAATAGAACCATTCCTCTTCGGAACATTGGGGCTTGAACAATTTTTCGTACCCACAGTTTTTATTCTCGGTTCGAGCATAATGATTGTTAATACGGTTATTCGATCATTTTTCATGGATCCATTGAAACAAGCTCATCATAGTCACCGAAGCAAGCAAATTAGTCAGCAGATGCGGGAAGCAAGAATGGCTAGAGATACAGCAAAGATAGATAAAATGCAAAAATTGCAGATGGAAATGATGCCCGAACAAATGGCTATGCAGGGTGCGATGATGAAACCGATGATGTTCACTATGATTTTCATTATCGGTATTTTCAGTTGGATGGCAGACACTGTGATTGAATTCAGAGTTGATTATGTTAGTTTACCTTGGCAACCTATGTGGGGGTTTGACAATAGAATAATGTGGATATTCCCTGCTTGGATTGCAACTTATATCACAATGAGCGCTCCTTTAGGTAGAATAGTAGATAGACATCTGAAATTAATTCAATATAAAAGTCATCCAGTTGTTCTTGCTGGAGAATTAATCCCAGAACCTTTACTACATCTAATTGAAGATGATAAAAGTAGTTCTAATTCTGATTCGCGAACTCGTAGGTCGCAAAGAAAAAGAGCTGGTCCTAGAAAAACAGGTATTCAGAAATCTGATTCCAAGAAACGTGCTAGTGGGAACTTGCAAGTAGCACCTCCAAAAATAGGGACAGTCTGTCCTTCTTGCCAATCAGATATGATAGTAAGAACATCGAATGGTAAACTACGTTGTAATGTTTGTAGAACTGAATGGCGGTGATATTCTGGTTAAAATCACTGTTAGCGGTCCTCCAGGTAGTGGTACTTCAACTTTGGTTGAAAAATTAGCAAATGAATATTCTTGGCTATCGTTAAATGGCGGAGATATTTTCCGTAAAGAAGCTAAAGATAGAAATTTGACTGTGGGGCAATTCAGTGAGCTTTGTAAAACTAATCTTGATGTAGATAAATCCTTAGATGAGATTCTTAAGAAAGAGATTGAAAATCCAAATGGTGCTGAGATAATTGAGAGTAGACTTTCAGGCTGGTGGGCGCACTTAATGGGAGTAGATTGTCTTAGAGTCTGGGTTAATGTCAGTCCTGAAGAATGCGCTAGAAGAATTCAAAAACGTGAAGGAGGGAATTTCGAAGATCGATTGGTTTTATCTCAACAAAGACAAATTGACGATAAAGAAAGATATAGAATTCTTTATGATATCGATTTAGATGATATGAGTCCTTATAGTCTAATCATTGATGCTGATGACATAGGTGCTGAGGAAGTGTTTTCCATTGTTCAATCAGAAATAGGTGTGTGAGATATTTGAGTGATATTATTTTTGACGAGCAATCATCCACAAATAACAAGTTTGGATGTAATCCTCTAGATAGGTCACTTGATGAATTATTAGATTCTGGCATATTATTGGTTAGAAAACCTCGTGGACCTACTAGTCACCAGTTAACTGCTTGGATTCGTGATATCTTAGGGATTAAAAAAATAGGTCATGGAGGTACTTTAGATCCAATGGCGACTGGTTTATTGACAATTTTATGTGGAAGAGCTACAAGATTAACTGACTTAGTCCTCAAGGGCGATAAAAGATATATTTCTGTGATTCGATTTGGTAGAGATGTTGAATCAGAAGAATTAGAAAAAATCTTGAGTGATTTGAATGGAGAAATCTATAATGTCCCTCCTAAAGAATCCGCTGTTAAAGTTCAAGTAAGAACTCGAATGATTAAATCTCTTAATTTAATAGATTATGACTTTTCAGCTAGAATTGCAGCAATTGAGATATTCTGTGTCGCGGGAACTTACATTAGAACATTAACTAGAGACATTGGTCTTCTATTAGATACATCTTGTGAGATGCTTGAGTTACATAGAGACAGAACGAGTATTTTTGATGAAACTATGGCATGCGATATGCATCAGCTAAAAGATGCGGTTTTTTTATGGAAAGAACATAATGATGGAACGGGTTTACTCAAACTCCTCACCCCTATTGAATCAGTACTTGGTGATCTCCCAAGTATCACTGTAAAAGATGGTGCCGTTGCTGCCATGAGTCATGGTGCACCTCTTGCAAAGCCAGGGATTATTTCTTCGTCTTCACAATTTAAATCTGGAACTACAGTGTTAATCAAGAGTTTGAAAGGAGAAGCAGTTGCAATAGCAGAAACTTTGGTCGATATTGAGAAATTAGTAGAAATGAAAAATGGTCATGTTGCAGTTGCTAAAAGTGTATTAATGCCAACTGGAATCTATCCGCAGAATTGGTCAAAGCAGAATTAAACGATTAAATCATTTCATGTTCTTCGTAAATCCATTCTTCTGTTTCTAAACGAACCTTAAGTTTCATCATAATAACACACACCACCGGACTGACCCTATAGGGACAGTGCGCGGTATTTCTAATTCGGAATAATAACTGATATAACTATTACTCGGATTAGTGACATTATCAGCCTTTAGAGTGCTTTTTATGATATTTATTTTCTTTTTTCATAAGGCTTTTTTATTTTCCCAGGTGCCAATTGCATAACTAATAGACCGATTAATATAATCACAAATGAAAAAATCATTATCATTGATTCACTGATTATGAAGCTAGTATCTTTATTATTTTCATCACTCGGTGAACTAATAAATAGTGAAATTTGATTCTCATTATTATCTTCATTTGATTCATCTATTGAAAATGTACTATCTACAAAGACTCTAACTACATTGTCTCGATTATTACCTGAAAGCGCAGTATCACATATTGTATTTATCAGTGAGCCAGGCTGTACAATGTCAATCCTTTTTGTATCAATTAGAATTTCATCAACATAGCATCTTACATCAACTCCATTTGCAGTACCTCTACCTTCATTTCTAATGTACGCGATAATTTCTACAACATCTCCATGTCTTCCATTAGAAATATCTAAGCCATTTTTTCTAACGGTAATTGTTTCTACCAATAAATCAGATTTAGCAGATACATCAATAGTAATATTTTCTGAAACTTGATTTTCACCATCACTGAATATTATATTGACAGTATGAATTCCTGAATCAATAGGCGTCAAGATAAGATTATTATTTTCATCTACCAATGCCCAAGATTTACTGGTTGTAATTTCTATCTCATCAGAGTCAACATCATACACATCCATCTGTATTGTTAGAGTATCACCCAAATCCATGTAGGAATAAGATGGAAGGTTATCAATAATTGGTTTATCAGATATTGGATTTACCGTAACTGTAAATATTCCAGTCCAAATATTATCCGAACTAGATGAACTGTCCATCACTTCAACAGTTACTTTTACTTCACCTGATGCATCGCTGACAGTTCGTAATTCTATGAAATTAAGATCCTGTTCTGGACTATACAATGAATCAACTTTAATTATATCATCATTGGAACTGGATGTTTGGACAACCAATCCTGATCTTGGGGTGATATCATCTTGACATGGCAATGACATTAGAAAACCACCTTCGTCTTCATTCATTTCTAAGTTTGCAATATTTTGGCATACTGGTGAGTAATCATAATCTAATTCAAAGCCACCTGTTATTGATAGTTCTTCTATATGTACTACAGTAGTTTCAGCATTGCCATCAGATGACCACTGAAATCTAGAAGCAATACCAATTGATGTATCACTATTATCCAACGGGAATGCGTGTCCAATTGGTACACTGAATGAAAATTCTCCTAATTCCATTGGTACATTTTCAACAAGATATTCTCCGATAGCAAATCTAATGTTACTTGCACTAGAAAGGTCGGATGTGGAACCTGATATTCTACCACTAACTACAAGATTTGGATCATTAACATCTACTCTCACGGCTCTAATACAACCATCAAAAATTTGAATCCTTACAAATTGTTTTTCATTAGGATTATCTATTAAATCTCCAGATTGCTTGGGAGAGTAATCACCATCTACACTTTCAGGAATTACACCTATACTGTAGTTCCCTGTACCAAAAACATGTATTCTACCCAGTTCTTGACCGTAGGGTGGCTGTACCTCAAGGTCCCAGTATGATTCGTTTGTATCAGTAGGAGTTAGGCCACACGACAGAATTTCTAAACCTTCAATTTCTCCATCATATGGTGTAAAATCAATTACCGGTAAATTTTCAATTTTTGATTCATGGTTCGCCTTAATATTTTCAAATGAATACCAAGGCATGTGATATTTTACACGTATACCTATAGAATCTATTCTGACTTCTGAATCATCATTGGAGCCTACTGAGACATAATCAATAGTAATCTGAGAGTTAACAATTTCATTCCATGTCCATTCATTTAAGTCATCCAATTCAATAACTAATGGATTGTTCATTCTGAAAATCCCAGAAGATGTATGTGCTATTGTTCTAACTAATCTATCTGCTCCAGTACCATCAAAAATAATTCGAACCGAGTCTTGGTACAAAGGATCTGGTATTTCAAAATGTAATACTAATGAAACATTCTCAATTTCTTTATCATACAATCCCGGATAGCTAAATCCTCCAACTGAAATCTCAGGCCCTTTAGACCATGTATAGTAACTGTCAGGGGCGCCTAGACTGTAGTTTGAGCCAGAAGAACTGCTACTAGCCCATGAATTCTGTGTCAAGAAGTTATCTGGTCTGATGTGAGTGAATGAAAGTTCGTCATCAGCAATCATCCCTATGGTATAGTCAGCTGGATTATTGCTGAACCCTGAAGTACTGGAAATATCCCACTGGCTAGGATCATCAAAATTTCCTACTGTTGTTATTTCGATAGATTCGGATGAAATCACAGTGTCCGCGTGAATAATTGGATACATAGGAGCGATTAAGAACATGCTAATGAGAAATACAGCAAGGCGCCCCGACTTCACCATCAATTGTCTGCGAAGTTAACTACCGCTTCAATGCGTTGGTGATATGATTATCATAGTCTTTCATTGGAACGCTTGAAATACGCCACTACTCTCGAGACAATTGCAAGACGGCTGTGATGGTGTAGAGGTTAGCACGGTGGGTTGTGGTCCCGCCGGCCCGGGTTCAATTCCCGGTCACGGCCCCATGTTATGTTTTTCCACTTAATTTCGTTTCGTCACTCGAGGTCACTTGACGAAATATGATGTCCCATTTTATCACCTTTAGTACGCAAGTATCCTTTATTTTCAGTTCTAACACCAACAATCAACGGAACTCTTTCTTCTACCTGAATACCAAGACTTTGTAATTTTTGTACTTTATCAGGATTATTTGTAAGCAAAGATACATTCGTTACTCCTATACTTTCTAAAATAATTGATGCAATGGTGTAGTCTCTAGCATCCGCAGGTAAACCCAGCATTAAATTTGCATCAAGAGTGTCTGCTCCCTTATCTTGTAAATTATATGCTTGTATTTTTGCATGAAGTCCTATTCCTCTTCCCTCTTGTCTTAGGTATACCAAACATCCCCACCCTTTTTCTTGGATTTTCTTCAGAGTATCATCTAATTGGGAGCCGCAATCACATCTTAAACTCGAAAATGCATCTCCTGTGATGCATTCTGAGTGGACCCTGACAAGAACTGGATCAGGTCCATTCATATCTCCGAGTGTCAATGCAACATGATCAAGACCTGTATCTTCTTCATGGAATACTCTGATTCTGAAAATTCCATATTTTGTAGGTAGACTTGCATCAGCAGGGACGTCAGATTTTTCTTTAATATTGATTTTTTCATTAATTTTCATGTTTAAACATCCTTAACTTGTAACTTCATAATCTATTTCTGTATAGTAAAAATGATTTCTCCGACTCTTTCTTCGATTTCGATTATTTTAGCCCCTAATCGGTTACACAATGCTGGTAAATCATGTTTAGTTTCTGGATCATCACAAATTACCTTGATGATAGTGCCTAATTTTCTTCTATCAAGTGCCTTACGAGTTTCATGGACAGGAATTGGACAGAAAAAACCGACTAAATCTAGTAACAAAATCTCATCTTCTGAAATCGATTCAGACATGTACCTACCTCATGCTTCTATTATTTCTGGTTTTAGTTTACGGCCGTTATATTCTCTTGCTTTAATGACATCAATTACATAAGCAACTTTTGAAACATGAACTTCAACCTCTGTATTATGTTCTCTTTGGCTAATTTCGCCTATTATAATTTCAGGAATTTTAGCCTGACTAGCTATCCAATCACTTAATTCTCTCTTGGTTGATTCATCGCCTCTAACCTGAAGATTAATTTTCACCATACCAAAAGAGTCGGCTACTTCATCCCAGTCGTCTCTTTTTCTAACTGGGTCCTTGGTGATTCCATTTGGTAATTCAGGTGTTTCAACAAACGGAATCTCAAGCCCCCAGGTAGAACTAATTTTTTGTAAATTTCCTTTATCTTCTTTGGATACAAGGCTCCATGCGTCCCCTTTTTTACCCATTCTTCCAGTTCTACCAATTCTGTGCACAAAAGCTTCTGTGTCATCAGGCAAATCATAGTTTACAACAACAGTAATGCCATCAACATCCAAACCTCTTGCTGCAACATCAGTAGCGACAAGTATTTTCTCATTCCCAGACTTAAATTTACTCAATATATTTTCTCTCTTTTTCTGAGGCATATCTCCATGGATTCCTATGGCTCTCATACTGAATTTACCCAACCTTTCTACGATTACATCCACCATTCTTTTAGTATTACTAAAAATTAGCATTTGCCCATCTTCTGACATATTTGCTATTATTCTTCCTAGAACCCATAACTTATTGGCTCTACCAATTTTTACTGCATAAAGGTTGATCTCTGGTATTTCGACTTCTAAATCGTCACTCATCACATGTTCAGCATCTACCATTATTTCGTCAGTAATGTTTAGTACTTCATCCGGGAATGTCGCGCTGAATAGTAGGTTCTGATTACGGTTGGGCATTTTCTCGATAATCCATAATATATCCGGGAAGAACCCCATATCCAACATTCTATCGGCTTCATCTAAACAAAAAATAGAAATTTGTTCTAATTTTAGATGACCTCTTTTTGCCATATCTATTACTCTCCCTGGAGTTCCTACAACTATATCGCATCCATTTTTAAGAATCTTAGATTGTTTTTCGATATCTGTACCTCCATAAATTGGAATAATTTGTAATCCTTTTTTCCCTTGTAAAATTTCTAATTCTTCTGCTACTTGAACAGCTAATTCTCTAGTAGGACATAGAATTATTGATTGAGGAATTCCTTTACATTCACATTTTTCAAGTATGGGTATCCCAAAAGCAGCAGTCTTCCCAGAACCTGTTTTAGCCTGTCCTACAATGTCTCTACCTTTGCGGGCAAGTGGAATGGAATCCAGTTGTATTTCAGTTGGTTCAGTCCAACCCCGAGATTCTATAGCATCATTGATATTTGATTCTAAATTCCACTTTTTGAAAATTGACATTTAATCGCCTCAGAAGGTCTCAGATTCTTTGATTTCCTTCTGTAGTTCTCCCATCCAGTATTTTCTACAATTTTCTTTTGTTAGGAATTGTTCTTTTGAAGAAAAGTTATGGTTGAAATGACCTTTGTCTGCTGAAGCAAATTGATCATTTGTTTTTTTGTGAAATTTTTGGAGTACATGTTGTTTCATGTATTGCTGAAATTTCAAAGACTTCTGTCTATTGATACCGTTTGGTGTTACGCCCTCCCAAAGGCGTTCAAATTGTTCGAGTTTCTCATCAAACTGTTCGCTCATCTCAAGTCCTCAGGTTTTGGCCGACTTGCCTTTCGTTTATCATGTTCACCCTTCGGCTCGTCCTGCTTGATTTTAATGTTCAACTCGTCATCATTAACTTCGTTGACCTTTTCAACAGGTGCTAAAAATCTATTTTTCTCACTCTCAGTTCCATCTAGTTCAATATCAATTGATAGAGCAGTAAGGCGTTTTCGAAGTTTAGGGTCTGTTTCTTGTCTCAGTAATTCTGCTGCATTTTCCCTTAATTTATCTCCTGTAAGAATGATTGATAACTGTCCAATACAGGCAGTTCTTAAATTTAAATCTCTTGATCTTGCTCCACGCAAAATCATATCTGTAACTCTCGGACTTTGCATATCTAATTTCTTCATGGCCCGGATTACAGAATTACGAACAATTGTATCATCATCATTCAATGCATGTTCAACTAATATTAGAGCAATTCTTGGCTCACTATTAGTTAAAGTAACCAGGCATTGTGCGGCATTTCTCCTAACTTGCGGATCTTCGTCTTCTAATGACCAACCAATTAAGTCCCATCCAGATGGCCCTCCTTTTGATGCAATATTCTTAAGAATTTTAGAACCTCTTCTTCTTAGGTCAACATCATCCTCTCTAATTAATTCATCAATATGTAAACAACCAGTTTCAGGCCATGCAATACTTGTCAGTTTTAGTGCTTCAAAGGCACTTTTTCTGTGATTCTTATCTTCATTTCTTAACTCTCTACGTAAGATATCTTCACATCCTGAGGGAAATATCGGAGACATTTTTTGGAGTGCTTGCATTGCAACTTTTCTCACATTATTATCTTTATCTTGTAATCTATCAGATAAATAAATCATTAGATCGGTATGTAATTTCAAAGAGAATATAGGCATTACTTCCAATGCTGCAATCCGGATTTCGGTTTCATCATCGTCCAATGCTTCTAGTAATAGTTCATGTGCCTTGGGAATTGAATTCTCATATACTCTTGATAGTGCTCTAATTCCGTCGGTTCTTTTCACAAATCCTCCACCATTTGTCAACGATAGCTCTAGAGTCTCAATTTTACCTTCCGCTAATTCTAGAATTTCAAAAATTGGAATTCTCTCCCATGCTCCACTGGTTGGCTGTAATGAACGGATGTCCATTTCAGCAGATTTTTGTCTTTGATGAATAATTTTCCCTGTCCTCGGGTCTCTGGCTACATATTCATCGGCCATATATTTCATTGCGCGGAAATGGTCAACCCTATTCAACTAAGGGTTCTAATGTTCTGTTATTATTGGAAAACAATGTATAAGTATCGTGCTCTCTAGTGCTGTAAATATGCTCGAACAATCTATTGAGGAGGTTCGCAAATTGATTTTTGTCAGTTTTTCAGAAGAAGAGAAATTGAGTATAGATAATATAATCCGATTATGGTCTCTTGAACTACAATGGATGGAACCTGAAGAAGCATCAATAATTGTTGATAAATTAATAGAATCAGGTTGGCTTAAGCAAGAAGAAAGCCAAGTTTCTCCCACTATCAATGTTAAAGAAATCCATCCAGATTTGGGTTGGCAACCGATGTTGAGATTATTATTATCTCCTCCAACTTTTAATTTCGAATCTAATACTATCGATGTGGAGAAAATCGAAATCAAATCAGAAATAGTGGTGGAAATTAAAGAATCTAAACAAACAGAATCTACTAGAAATTACCCACCTGACCGTTCAGAGCATAATATTCCGAATTTGATTAGATACATTGCTAATAAATCAAAAATAGAAAATAGGGAAGTAGTTCGGAGAGCTCAGAGGAAAAGACGTTCTCTTGGAGCTGTTACATTGTGGATGGCGTTAGCTCTAGTGGCCAGAGAACAAGGATTGGACATGGTCGAGGTTTCTTCTTTGATAGAACCTGTTTAGTTATCATTCGATGTTTTGACTTCTGCAGCCAAGAGTCCAGGTAGTACAAACAAGGCCAAAATGAGAGAGAACGCTACAGATATTGAGCTTACAATACCAAAATCCTGTATCACTGGAATAGGCGACAATTTTAGTACTAAAAATCCACAAATTGTTGTCCCTGCTGACATTATCAGTGCAGTACCAGTAGTTTCATACATGATTTTCATAGATTCCCAAACACCAAATCCTGCTTTTCGGTTACTTTCAAAACTTCTCCAAACATGAATGGAATAATCAATTCCTAATCCAACAGTGAGTGCTGTGATCATAATAGTTAGTACATTCCAATTTAATCCAAGAATTGCCATTGATCCGACTACCCATGAACCACTAATTCCAACTGGAAGAATTACTACCAATGACTGACCAAGTCTCCTAGTCAATACAAATAAAACCAGTATTGAAACTAACAAACTCCACCCAGTAGACTCGACTTGTGAGACTACTAACCCTGAGAAAATACTGTGAATCATCATTACATCTCCTCCTATGTGGGCGTCGGCATCGATATATCCTGAAGATTCAATCCAATTTGCTTGCTTTTCAAACTCAATAGCCATTATCGATGTTTGCTCGCTTGTCTCTGCGATAACGTCAACTCTAATTTTTAGATATTTCAGATTAGAATTTGTCTCATCTAGAGCAACATACATTGCAACTCTTTCACTCCATGTTTGCCCTCTAAGAGGCTCCCCTATTGTATTATTCAACATTAATGAGTTAATTGCGGCCGAGATATCTCCCTCTTCAAAACCGTCTCCAACATCTAGTCTACCATCATATATTCCTAGATTGAAAGTTTCACCGAAATTTGGATCTGTTTCAACAGCATCTCTTAGTATTGGATATAATCCATCGTAGGATGGACGTTGGGATTCAGTATTGGTTGGAATAACGACTCCTGATATAGTTGAGATTCTTATGTCTAACATGTCGAGACCTCTCAGAATATCCCTTTCTCCTGACAAATACTCTTCACCATCAGTAGGTTCGATAAGTATAGTTACTGATTTCCAAGCTGCAGCATCATATGATTCGTATATATCTCCTCTGACTTCCATTATAGGCATATCATCGTCAGAAAGAAAATCTGTAAGTTCAAAACTAGTTTCAAGTTTCGTTCCTGCTAAGAATACTGAGCTTGTTGTCAGTAAAACTACAACTAACAATATCCTAGCTGTGTTTCTTTTCTGAAAATTAGTTGCAATTTCACCAAATTTTGACAAATCAATAGTTTTTCTTTTCTTTTCTCCGGTTGTTTTTTCCACAACTACATGTAGTGCTCCAACAGTAACAGTACTTGCAATAAATGCACAAACTACTCCTAGGGCCAATGTTATTCCAAAAGTTCGTAGTGGAGGGAGGGGGGATAGAGAACTAGCGAGGAATGCTGATACTGTGGTGATTACTGCTAGAGTCAAAGCCATCCTTAGTATAGAAAATGACTTTATCCATGCTTGGGCTGCAGAATCTGTAACTTTTCTGGCTTCTTCATAACCTCTTTGAAGATGAATTGCATAATCAATCCCCAGTCCAAAAACTACTGGAGCTACTGCGACTTCGAGAATTGAAAATGGTCTACCCAACAAGGTGATTATTCCATATGTCCAAACCAGTGCTGCAGTTAATCCAAGTAAAGGAGCAGCAATCATTAATGCTGACCTGAAAACAATCGCTAGAACAAATACTACTACAACAATAGCTAGCATTAGAAGCCAAGTGAAATTATCCAATGTAGTATCATTGATATCATTACTAATTAAGTCATCAGAGATTACCCCATAGCTCAAAACCGTTTCAGAATTTGAACTAATGTTTCCAGTCAGAGTATTCCTAATATTTTTTGCAAGAATTTGCCTGTCTTTAGAGTCTAAGGAGCCATTTACTTCAATTACCCACATGGTACTCGATGAAATTGGTGTTGAAGCACCTTCTTTGGTCACAATCCAATCACAAACATGCATATAATCGAAATCAACGTTTAGTAATGCGTCGTTAGCGAATGTAGCAGATGCTATTGCCTGATCGTTTCCTATTGCATCCGTGCATTCTTCATTATCATCAATTACTGCAAGAAGAAGGTCATCCCATTCCTCAAAATCTTGAATTGTTCTACTTTGGTTATCTCTTTCTTCAAGAATATTTTGTAGAATACTTGCAATGTTAATATGAGAAATTATTTGTTCTCCAAACTGTTCATTAATTACGTTCAAATCACCATGTAATTGTTGTAGGGCTCCAATTTCCAGAACATTGGCTCCGTCTTCATTTGGAGTTACGTGAACGTAAATTCTATTTGGAGTATCGGTCATTACTAAGTTCATTCTTTCTTCAGCGTCTTTAGCATCATTTTCAGGTGCGAATGAAGAAAGGTCGGTGGTAAACTCGGGTAAAGGGACAAGTACTGAAGCAGTTATTACGGTCATCAGTAGGCTAACTATCAGTATTGAGGGGGCCATTTTCCCAAATACTTCGGCGAACCTTTGCTCTCTTGATTCGCCTTCCATTATATCGCCGGAATCAATATCGGTGTTAAACTTAGACCGTTCACTGTCCCTAAATTGGCCAGCATTCGAAGGCAAGCCCTCAAAAAGGAAGCGCTACTCGAACGGCTGTCTTATGCCAATCAAAGTCTTGAAAAACGAGGGTACCGAACTTCGTCTCAGAATAATCGGAGAGAGTCATTCAACATTGCAATTGTTTCGATCACGTCTCAATGATAGCAAAGACGTAGATTATGCTAATTACTTTCAAAAACATCCAGATTTGGATGAACCGGAACTTTATCTAAGGTGTGTCAAAGGTAAGAAAGCCGAGAAAGTATTCCGTGATCTTTGTTCCGATATCAATAAAGAATTGTCTAATCTAGAGATATAAGCGTTGTTAACATGGATAATAAGTCCATTGAAGAATACCTTGGCTTTGGTTCTGGTGCTGTCGATGGACATGGAATTGGCGGAATTCTGAAAGTTAGAGTAGAAGATTTCAGAGTTGAGGAAGTTTCACCCATTCCTGCACTTGACCCTAAAGGTCGTTTTACAGTAGTTAGAGCAACATTAGAAAATTGGGAAACAAATCGATTTTTGAAGAGATTATCAAGGGCATGTGGGATAAATAGGAACCGTATTTTTGCATCTGGATTGAAAGATAAAAGAGCTATTACTACACAACTCCTGGTAATTGATGCACCAAGAAAAAAGGTTGAGTCAGTAGATATACCAGATTCAACTTTAGAGGTACTAGGTCGAACCCATCAGAAAATTGGTATGTCTGATCACGATGGAAATCGGTTTACAATTACTGTTAGAGGTTGCTGCTTTGAGAACGGAGAGCCTATGGATGGGAAAGAGGCCATGAAGAGAGTTTTAGATATGATATCAAAAATGTCGATAAAACTTGGAGAGAATGTTTTTCCTAATTGGATAGGACCTCAACGTTTTGGCTCTACAAGGCCCGTAACTCCTGAGGTAGGCCGTGCGGTTGTTAACGAAGATTTCCAACAAGCCGTAAATCTGTATTTAGGAATGAAAGGATTGAATGATGGTATAGAAACAGAAGAATTTCGTGAAATGTGGAGAGATACAAAAGATCCTGACAAATGTCTCGACATTATCCCTAAACATTTAGGATTTGAGAGAAATATGCTAGAAAGCTTACAAAATCAACCAGAAAACTGGGTTAAAGCGTACAAAACTCTACCTCCATCACTTCAGTTACTAACTGTACATTCTTTACAATCCTTAGCTTTTAATCACTCTTTAGCAGGAAGAATTAGATCGGATGTTAGCATAGTCGAACCAGAAATTGGCGATTTAGTTGCTCCAGTTCAACAGAGTGGTAGAATTGATGTTGGTAAAATGTCGGAAGTTACTGAAACAAATTTACAACGTTGTCGGCGCAACTGTAGATTAGGCAGATTGGCTGTAACTGGCCCTTTGCCCGGGAATGACGCGCCTCTTGCTTCAGGTCGGCCTGGAGAAATAGAAAATTGCGCTATCAAAGATACTAATCTAGATTCTATAGACTGGAAAGTCTCAGCCATTCCCCGGCTTTCAACAAATGGTACTAGAAGACCATTATCGGTAATGTTCAGAGAATTTTCTGTAGAGGAAGTTCCAGAGATTAATGATTCATCTATATCGAAACGTTGGGATGATGGACCCAAGGAAAATGATAAATGGAACCCTGAAGGGTGTAGTATGAGAATGAAATTTATTCTTCCACCTGGTACTTATGCAACTGTATTAATGCGTGAACTAATGCGTTCGCCACTCGATCACTATTAGAATAGTAACTCAGAGACGTCCCATCTCTAGGGCTTCGATTTGCCCTACTAAGGGATTAATGGCTCTGACCCTCTCTTCGAATTCATCAACAATTCCCTCTCCTTCACCTAGGACTACCTGGACCTCGATAAACATCATTCCGAATGCAAGAGGTTTTATCTCAACTGCTTGAACTTCATTAAAAGAATCAATAGCTCCAGCAATTTCTTCATAATCTGGTGTTCCCTCTTCAGGATTATTAATAGTAACCTTATACTTTACAACAACATGACCCATTTTCTCACCTCAACTAAGGACCTTGGAAGCCACAATCAGGGCATATGTAAGGGACTGCCTGTGTTCGACATTGAGCACTTCTGCCTATAGAGTAACCACAATTAGGGCACGGAAACGCTGTACTTTTTTCGTCCACTAGAGGCACTCCTGACGATGTGCAAACTTCTGCTCTACTTCCCATTTTTGTCCCTCGGATAAGCACGGCGAGCCACCACCCCTTTTTAGGCTTGATTGAAGAGACAAAATAGAATATCTTGTATAATTGCTGTTATTAACTTCTAAACGGATATTTTGTAAGTGAAATCTTACTCCAAGGTTTAGTGATAAAATGTCCGAAGAAGAATTGTTTTTAGAAGGTGAACAAAGTGATCTTAAGAAATATGTTGAAGATGTGGGCGGAATACATGGACTAAGAGAAGTTCACAAGGTAAGAGGTTGGAATAACATCCAATATGGTGCTGGTTTATCGGGTAAAAATACTCCAGCTACTAAACTTTCTATGAATAAAGCATTTATCCCTCCAGGTGGTATAGCTAAGGCTCACATCCATGTCGACTTTGATGTGATGGTTTTTCTCCTAAAAGGCAGTGTGAGGCACGAGTTTGGCCCCGGATGTCGTAAATCTGTAATTCATAGTGCGGGAGATATGTTCTACATTGAACCTGGATTGCCTCATGAAGTTTTCAATTGCTCCGATACAGATTGGGTAGAAGCAATAGTATCAAGATCGGATGCCTCGGAATGGCAAAACATAATTCCATACGATAGAAGTTCTGAGTGAGCCGAATTAAATTAGGGAAAGGCTGAGGATTAAATCCCCAGCCCTTCCTTTACGTATTCTGTCTAAATTAGCTCTTAATTTAAGACATCATTGCAGATGCTTTCTTAGCACCCATCCATGCAACAACACCGAAACCAATCTTGTTGATCATATCAGCAGTGTTGTATAGGACAGCCATAACTTCTTGTGAAACAGCTTCTGAAATAGCTACTTCTGGGCTGAATAAGTATCCTAATGGATAGATTACCCATCCTACAACAATGAACCATCTTAGAGCGTTTGTGCTCCACATTAACTCAGGAGCAATCTTACTGTTGTCAACTCCTTTACCACTAGTCCATGGCGTTCCAGTTGCAACAATGATCATTGCCCATCCCATTCCACCTAGAGCTAATGCTAGGAATTCATTCATCATTCCTGCTTCTCCAGCATAGCCGAAACCAATCATGATCAATGCACCAAGGAAGCATATACCGGTAAATCCTAGACCTGCTACCTTGTCATCTGTGATTGCATCTTTGCCAACTAGTGATGGGAATTTCAATGCCATCAATGGAACCGTGATTATCCAATCCATGTAACGGTATTCAATTGATACAGTTCCGTAATCTGCGTAAACTCCTCTCATGTAGTAGTAGTGGAAAGCAGCGATACCAACAATCAATGCAGAAATTGTCATTGTTGTTCTGTATTGTGGTGCAACGTTGTTTCTCTCAACTATGAAGAATACAAATGCAGCACCCATTGCAATGTAACCAAGGAAGAATGTGAAGAATGTTAACATCTCCAAATCATCATTCCCTAGACCGTCGCTTAGGAACACTGGCAATCCATCTTCACCAATTTCATTTGTTTCTACAGCTGACACTGTTTGTGTAGCAACCAAAGCCAGACAGGTAACTGCCATGGCTAAGACAATCGTTCTTGTGCTCAAATTAGATAACTTACTATTCATATCAAGTTCCTCTAAACACTTGAGGGCACTATTTTATATTTAAGTCAATGTTTATGTAACTGTTTTTTCTTTCAAAAAATAATTATTTCTTCCTTTTTCCAGGCTCGTATTTTCTGAATCCAATTTTCGTCTCAGATTCATCATTATCATATTCATTTTCTACTACAATATCAAGTTTTTTCAAATGTTCTTTAAGGTGCTGATAAGCAGTTTTTCCTTTAGCCTCCTTTCGAACCTTTGGGAGTTTGTTCCTACATACTAAGTAAGTTTCTGATGAAGAATTTCTTGAGGCTGTGGGGGCGAATCTTTGTACACTTGAAAATCTCATTTTTGCTGCTTCGATTAAACCCTCAATCCCTACTCCTTGGAAAATTTTTGTAACAAAAGATCCGCCAGGTGCCAGTATTGGCATTGCGGTATCCAACACCATTGTGGATAATTCCAAAGAGATTGCTTGATCAGTATCGTAACGACCCGTTAATCTTGGAGAAATATCACTAATGACGCAATTTAGATTATACCCTTCTAATTCTTCATTGACTTGTTCAATCGTATTTGGATTAGTTATATCTCCGATTAATATTGTCGCTCCTTCAACAGGGGATGTCGATAATAAGTCAACTCCTATAACATAACCATCATCTCCAACTTCTTCAACAGCAACTTGTGTCCAACCACCTGGGTGGCATCCGATATCTAGCACATAATCTCCTTTACGAATGATTTCAAACTTATCTTGAATTTGCTTTAATTTGTAAGCAGATCTTGCTCTATATCCCTTAGATTTCGCCTCCCTTCTCCATGGGTCACGACGATTTTCTTGGTACCAACGCTTACTCATCAGTGAGGCTCGTCTAGCCTCTTGGTTATGAAGTGGAGCCGTTTAGGAGATATCAGATGGACAGAAACCATAGGTTTTGGGGAATAGTAGTTTTACTATTGTTGATACTTAACTCTACTCAGATTACAGCAGAAGATGAATCTGATAATTGGTTTGTTCAAGGTGGAAACACTGTTCTACTAGAACAATATACAGCAACATGGTGCGATGTTTGTGCAAAAATAGATCCCTGGGTATCAGATTTCGCAGATAATCGTGGGTCGAGACTGGTAAGAATAGCTCTACATGATCCGATATCTGATCCTTTGGGAAGTCAAATTTCTAATGAGAGGTTATCGATTCATTCGAATAGTATGGAACTTGCTCCTTCTTTTTGGTTTGACAGTAAAAATGAAATTAAGGGGGCGGTTGAACCTGTAGACTTGGATAGAGCCTTGCTTAATTCGGAAGGTATTCGAAGTTCTGATACAATTATTTCGATTTCAGCAATTGAAAGTTCTGATAAAAAATCTATGAGTTTTGAAATTCAATTATTCAACGTTAGTAATTCTATTAATTCTCAACTTAGTGTATTTTTGTTAGCAGATGTAGTTATTGACGATTCTTTAGCAACTAATGGTATTACAAAACATGAAGATGTAGCTGTAGGTTACTTGAGCACTGAAATCGATAGTAATTTTACAATTGGGAGCTCCACAAATTATACAGTCTTCAATCAAAAGTTCACCAATTTTTCAATGACTAAACATTCTGAAAAAATAGTAGTAAATATTGACACTTCATTTATTGATGGGGAGATTGATGATTATTCTATAGTTGTGGCACATGAGATAGCTTCTGATGATGAGAGATTTACTCTGGGTGCAGCCTCTCTAAGTTTCACAGATAGAGAGATATCGTATGGAATCAATGTATTTGTCCCATTATCGATAATATGTTTTGTATCTGTGCTCATCTTTTTCAAAGACCGATTTCTTTGATTAACTCTTTCGCAGTATATCTTATTGCATCTTCAGAATTCATTGTTGGTTCGAATCCTGTCGAGAATAATCTTTCTACACCCAGAGATGTTTTAGGTACATCACCTGCCCAACCTCTGTCTCCTCCAGTGTATTCTATTGAAACATTTTGTAATCCACTCTCTTCAACAACTATCTCCGCAATTCTTCTAACTGAACACGTGTCACCGGTTCCTAAATTGTAAAGACTTACATTTCCGCTATCATTTTCAATTAAATGTACCATTGCTCTAACACAGTCTTCCGCAGACATGTATGATTTCTCTTGCAATCCATTACCCAAAACTTCTAATCTGTTAGGATTATTCTTTAATTTATGTATGAAATCAAAAATTACTCCATGAGTCCCCCGTGGCCCTACTATGTTTGCGAATCTATGAATCCAAGCCTCACCTCCGAAAGTACCACACCACGAACTAATCAATGCTTCAGATGCTAATTTTGATGCCCCATACAAGGAAATTGGTAAAATTGGCCCATATGTTTCAGGTGTAGGCATTACATTAGCTTCTCCATAAACAGCGCTTGAAGAAGAGAAAGAAATTCTTTTTACATCATTATGCCTCATTGCTTCTAAGACATTGTAAGTAGCGATAGTTCCTTGTTTTAGATCTGTATCTGTAACTTCTGTTCCTAATCTTATGTCAGGATTTGCAGCCAAATGATGAACAGTTTCAATACCTTTCATAGCATCTTTAACAGATTCTAAATTCAGAAGATCTGCCCTAAAAATCTCAACTTTCTCATTATCTTTATGATGTTCCAAAAATTCTTCTCTTCCACTGCTGAAATTATCCAAAACTCTTACACTATTTCCCATGGAAACTAATGAATCCACTAAATGAGATCCAATAAATCCGGCTCCTCCTGTAACTAAATGCATATTTATCCCTCGTTTTCTGACCATTTGCCCATATTTCTTCTAATCCTCAAGAAATATATCGAACTTACATAACCAATCAGTGAGATATGTGCTACTGTGCAAAATGGACAAATGTGTGGAGCACCTTCAACTTGAGTTAATTCAATGACAATTAATAAAGCAACAAAAGGTAATCCAGCAATTCCAGCCCACCATGCGTAGTTCAAGTAGTCTTCCGACCATTTTGCATGCCTGTCAAGGTATAAACATAAACTAAAGAAGATTAATATTGAAAATGATAAAATTCCAAAGACTCCCCAAGGTATACCAAAGAGATTATTCCATTGTGGGTCTCCAATTACCGAGCCGCATTGCACTATCCCTTCTGAAGAACAAAATGAGGTACTCCCCTGTAGAACCATTTTGTTATGAATAATGTAAGTGTAAGCTGAAGAAGCTATACCAATAATGGAGAAACTCAAGGAAGAAATTAGTAACATAGTTGTTTTTTTCTCATTATTTACAAACATCAGATAAGCACTTAATGTAAGTGCGATGATGAAAATAATTAGAATAGGATCCGTCAAAGATTCAATCATTGCGCACCACCAACAATTCTTTGCATTGCTTCTTCGATATTTTCTCCAGGGTTTTCATACTGATTCCATGCTACATAACCATCTGGTTTTAGTAACGCTAGGAAAGGAGTTCCGGTGACTTCCCAGCTTTTCATTATACTACTACTCCCCTCGATATAATTCCAGTTGTGTACATTCCCTGGACGATTAATACAATCATTCCTACCTGAATTACATCCATCTCCGTCATTATCTTCTGTTCCATAGCTCGTTTTGTCACGAAAAGCTTCTACTTCTGCTCTGTCGCTATTGTGATTAGTAATTGATAATTCAACAGTCACAGTGATAAATTCCACACTATTAGACCACTCTGAGTACAAATTGCTCATAGTTTCTCCTTCACTCCAACAATAAGGGCAGTCTGTATCAATGAATTGTACTAATATCCATTCACCTTCATTTCCTTCTTCCCATTCATAATCGAATGAGTCGGATAGTTTAAATTTCTCCCAGTTTGCTCCATTATATGCATCTGCAATGAAATCTGGAGCCAACTCTCCTTCACTAGGACCAATTGTTGCTGGAGGCGCGATAATCACTACCATTAGCATGATCACAGTTAGTATTGAACCCAAAGCAAATCCTGCAATAATTCTGACATCGTCATCTCTCCCTTTTTGGGCCAATGCTCTCCTGCGTCTCGCCATATTATCATTCTTCGGACGTACTCATTAACTTTCAGTAATTCGTATGCTCGCTCAGAATATTTTCATTTAAATTTAATAATTATTGTCAAAATATAAACGTATTATATTCTTAATGTTTCTAACTTTTGTAGCGATTGTTTCATTTGGTCTACATCGGAGCAGGTCTGCGTGGGTGATGCATCAGAGACTCCAGTTTCGCCTGCAGATGTATCAATTGAGTATGATGAGGAAGAAGTATTTTGGGAAAGATTCTTTGAGAAACTAGCACCGTTAAGAGATTCTGTAATTAATGCAAAACAACTAGCTTTAGATAGCCCATTGGGCGATTTATATCAAATTGGAGAGTCAGGAATTAATAGAGCTAGTGATTTATTTAGTAGGTCTGCAATCAGAACCGCTGAGTTGACATATTCCATGATCCTTAGAAGTCCTGGATTGATTGTAGCCCTATTAATCTTAATTTCGGCTTTGACCGTAGAGCCGGCTATGAACTTTCAAGATCAGATTAATGGGGATGTTGAAATTTACTTACCTGACGGGGCAGATTCAACAGAATTACTGTTAGATGTTAGAGAAGCACCTTGGGCTACTGATATTTTCATTCTCTACATACAAACTGATAATGCTGCTTCGGGTACTGAAAGAGGTGATGAAAATATTACAAGTTATGAAATTCTTCGTCAATTATCGTGGCTGGAAGGAGATGACAACAATAGACTGTCCGGAGGTTATCAGGACGGCCTAGACACCTACAAGGACGACAGGGGGCGTACAGATGGAGTGATTTGGATTCTATCGCCTTCACAAATAATCAAAGAAGCAAATTCTTCTAGTTATCGATTTACTTGTGCTGTCGAAAAGTATGGTCTTCCAACAGGACCAAATGATAATTGTGCTATTTCAAGTTCGAATCCTAACGAGGGTTATTCAATTCCAGATGATCAACAAAGAATAGATAATTTGGTCGATCAATCTGGTTCTCTAATGGAGTCATTTGTCAGAGATACAAATGATGACGGAATTTGGGATACTGGTGTGATAGTAATGGGGTTACTTTTTGATATGGAAGATACTGAAGTTCCTGCAGATACAGCCACCGGTTTGAAAGACCATAAAGCGTTTATCAAATATGCAAGTGAACTAATTTATGAAAGGTCTGGAGTCAATTGTGAACTTTGTTTGAGAACATATGAAAACCCTACTTCGACCATGGATAAGGACCGTCTAGAAGATATTCCGCAAAGAAGAGCGGTGACTATCACAGGCCTAACTCCTGTAATTCATGATGTTTCTGATTCAATATACGACGAGCTAGTTGATGTGATGTTACCAATTAGTGGTGTATTGGTTTGCTTAGCAATGCTGATTCTTCATAGAAATCCGAAAGTTATTATTGTAGGTGGTTTACCTATTGCGATGAGCCTTGCAATTACTTTTGGTATTACAGTAATTTTCGATATAATGCTGACTCCAATGATAATCTCTGCTGGACCAATTCTAGTCGGTCTCGGTGTCGACTACGCTTTGCATCTGACAAATCGAATTGAAGAAAATAGAATTGAACTAATTGAGGAAAAATTAGAAAAAGCGTGGTTAGCAAATCGTGATGGATTAGATTCTGAAACAATAAATCCATGGGATCCTGTAATTAGTTTGACCGCGACAGTTAGAGCCGCCTTGACGACTGGAAATGCAATAATGCTATCTGCAATGACTACCATTATCGGATTTAGTGTTCTAACCTGGACTTTCTTGGTACCAATTCAGCCTATGCGCACAGTTGGGATAACTCTTTTAATCGGCATATTTGTTACATTTTTACTTTCAATGATTATGGTTCCTGCGCTTGTAGAATTGTTAAAATATCGGAAAGGAAATACACAATTATTTGATAAAATGTGGGATAAAATTGGTGAAATTCCGGTTAAAGCCACTTTACTAGTAATACTTGTTGCATTAGTCGTTACAGGCTTAGGAGTGGCAAAATTTACTGAAACGATGGGTCAGGAAATCACTGGTGGTCCAGATGAAGTCCCTCCAAATCTAGAATCATACGAAACTCTACGTGAATATAGTGCGGTTTTTGAAGGCGGTCAAACAAATATGTTCATCATTAATGCGGAGGAAAGAGGTTCAGTTAATGGGACTGCTCCAATCAGAGATTTACCTATTTTAGATTCAATAGAAAGCTTACAAGTTTTAGTTGATAACGTTCCAGAAACAGATACGATTAGTCTTGTAAATGTTCTGAAGGCTATACATGTAGACATCAATATTTCAGGTCTAGAGATATATGATCAAAGTCTATGGGAGATATTACATGACGAATGTTGGGACAAATCTTCAGATCCATTTAGTCCTCAATGTTGGGCTTACTCTGTATCTAGTAGAGAGGATATGGTTAATATCGCCTTTGACACATTATCTCCTGAAATCAGATCTATGTTAATGAATGAAGATACAGGTATTGGAGAAACTAAGACATTAGTTTATGCCAATCAACCTTACATTAATCTTGCAAATGCCACACTCTTAAGGAATGCAATAGATGACATTTTGGAAGGTGAAGAAGAGTGTATCAGTGCACTCAAATGTACCGCAATCAACGTGGATAATACTTACAATTCAATACTAACTGGAGGTTTACCCGTCTCAATAGACATTAATGACGGTATACACAAGGCGCAAAGCCTGACCACCATTTGGACTATGTTCATTTTGTTAATTGCTATGTCATTTTTGTTTAGGTCTCCAAGACTTGCTATTTTTACGATGGCTGCGGTCGGTGCTGTAGTTCTTTGGCAACCTCTACTAATGAGATTTGGTGGAGTAGGGGTTAATGTATTTACAGCAATGATAGGGACGATTGTATTTGGTATAGGTGTTGACGACTCAATTCATATTGTTGATAGGATTAAAGACGAAGGAGAAACACCTGCTGGAATCGTAAAGTCAGTATCAAAAACAGGTCAGACAATATTTGAGACCACTGCGACAACTTGTGCGGGTTTGTCTGCAGGTCTATTTGTTTCAATACCAGGTTTACAAAATTTCTTTGTTCTCATGATGGTTTTACTAGTTCTAGCTTTATTGACCAGTTCCATACTCTTACCTTCAATCATTGTTCTACAAAAAGAATTCACATCAAGAATTTTGGGCAAAGGACCTTGGTTAGACTTTGAAGAAAGTGGGTCATTGGAGACAAATTCTGTTTTAGATGCAGTTGTCGACATTAAATCCTAGCCCGAATCATAGAATTTTTTTATACTACGACTTTTTCGATGATTTATGAGAAGGGTGATGAAAGCGTTCATGATTTCTCTAGTCATTTTATCTGTGGCCTTCAGTGGATGTGTCACGACAGGTGATGGCAACTCAGATGATGGAACTAGCGGCATGCCAACTGATGATGACTTCCAAGGCCTAGATTACATCGAGTGTATGGAACATGAAGACATGGAAAGGTGCTGGAATGTGTTCGTTCCCAAGACGGTAGATCTGTCTCAAGACGTTCCGATGGTAATCGATTTGCATGGTAACACTCTCACAATGCAAAATCAACGCGATCTTTCAGAATTTGATGACCTTGCTGAGGAAAACGGCTTCATCGGAGTTTGGCCTCAAGGATACGATAACTCTTGGAATTCAGGATACTGTTGCAGTACAGCGGGTGAACTTGGATTGAATGATACTGGATTAATCTTGGAAATAATCGATAGAGTGGTATTCAACCACTCAATTGACGAGAGCAGAATATACCTTACTGGATGGTCAAATGGTTGTTCTTTGAGCCAAAAATTAGCTAACGAACACAGCGATGTTTTCGCTGCAATCGCTTGCATGTCTTACTACCTATTAGAGGACCCAAGTCCACAATATTCCCCAATACCAATCATGGAGATTCATGGATTAGAAGACCAGATAATTCTCTATTCTAACGATGCTATTCATCTTCCCAATATGGATGCCCAAAAACATGGAGCACTCCAAAATCTGCAACAATGGGGTCAAATGAACGGATGTGAGGATAAGAC
>Ga0208763_1000033_pt1 | contig 34835 bp, 28 predicted proteins | sample ETNtaG_20_FD_185756 | JGI IMG/M metagenome (GOLD analysis project Ga0208763, IMG submission 185756) | Marine microbial and viral communities from oxygen minimum zone, Eastern Pacific Ocean - ETNP201306PF45B (SPAdes) (version 2) | ecosystem: Environmental > Aquatic > Marine > Oceanic ... | reverse complement strand
TGAGACACCAGCTAACTTAATGGTTTGTCAAGATGAAATGTTTGGCGGATGGTGGAAAGGATATCAAGTAACAGGAGATCTAGGTTGTAATTATACTTTTAATCCTATGGCTCAGGCACTTGGAAATCCTTACAGATTAGAAGGAGTTGTAAGAAATCTTGGGGCCAATGCTCAAAACAACACTACATTACATGGAGAGATTGCTGATGATGCTGGAAATGTTTTATTTTCTGATGTGTCTAATTCAATAACTCTTGCTGTTGCTGCAGTAGATACGCTTGCTATTAATAGTTTTTATACACCAACAAATATGGGTCTTCATAATGTTAGTATTTGGGCAAGTTCAGATTCATTTCCAACAACTGATACAGCAACTATGTCAACAATCGTAACTGATTCTATTTATGGAATTGATTATGATTGGAATTCAGATGGTGCTAATCTTGGAACAAGTGCATGGCGAATTGGTAGAACATGTGGTGGTCAAGTTGGAACAACAGCATATGATGTATATGCAGATGATGAGGTAACATCAATATCATTTCACGTTGGATCAGAATCTGTTGTTGGTGCTCAGATGACAACAGAAATTTATGAAGGCTTTGGTACAAATAGTATATTTTTAGCTGAATCTGATCCATATCAATTAACTCCTGCTGATATAGGAAATTGGGTGACTGTTCCTTTATTAAGTCCACTTCCTGTTTTTAAAGGAACATCATACATGGCTGCTGTCAGAGGATATGCTCATCCAACAGATACGTTTATGATTACTGTTGCAGTTAATCCCGCATCTGCAAGTTATATACAAGACAATGGTTGTAATTTAAATTCAGCTAATCCTGCAGGGACATGGTATTCTGCTACTGATAAAATGGCAATTAGAATGAATTTTGGAGATATTACTGCTCCTTCTAATGTTGATGAACAAGGTAATAATTCAGACTTTATTATTTATCCAAATCCAACAAACGGTTTATTTACTATAGAAACTCAAAAATCTTGTGTTGTTAGTATAACTAATGTAATTGGTCAGGAAATAATTAAATATAATCATGATGGAATAAATCCACTATCAGTTGATTTAGATGGTTATGAAAAAGGAATCTATACAGTGAAGTTATACTATAAAGATAAAGTTTCAACAAAGTCAATTATTCTACAATAGATAATATTATTTTTCAAAAAAAAAAGCTCTGTTTAATCACAGAGCTTTTTTTATATTTGTTTAAATCAAAAAAATATGAAAAAAATATATCTATTATTTATAATTAGTATTTGTTCTACTTTTCTTTTTGCTCAATCTGTGACTTCAGTAAATGATAATGAAACGGTTGATTTGCAAAATAGTATGCCGAATACAAACAACTTTATTTCAACTCAAACACCTATATGGTCTGAAGATTTTTCTGGAGGTTTCCCTTCACTTTGGTCAACAAGTTCAACTAATATGGCGGGTGCATTTGCTACATGCCCATGGGCTTGGACAACAGATGGAACATGGGGATATTGGAATGGTAATCAGGGAAATTCTCCATCAAATGCACTTACTTCTACAACAGCAAGTAATGGATTTTTGATTTGTGATACTGATTCAGCTAATCACTATGCAAATGGACAGCCTTCTGGATCAACCTACCAATACATTGAGTCAACTGTAACAACTAATGCTATTGATTTATCTATGTATCCTGCAGTAAGTGTAGAATTTGAGCATTTGTTTAGGTATAATAACCTCGGAAATACAAATTTTACACCACCATCAATATATGTAAGTTCAGATTCTATTAATTGGACTGAATATCAAGTGCATGGCGGATTATCTAATAATACTCAATCCTCAAATCCTGAATTTACAAGTATTAACATCTCTACTGTTGCAGGAAATCAATCTACAGTTTATTTAAGATTTGGTTGGGTTGCTAGATGTTATTACTGGATGATAGATGATATTAAAATTGTTGAAACAGATCCAAACAGACTTGAAATTGCTGATCATACTTATGGTGGATGGTGGTTAGGTTATCAGATAACAGGTGATATTGGAGTTGATTATACATTCAACCCAATGAATCAAGCAAATCAGAATCCATACAGAATGGAAGCTGTAGTTCAAAACAACGGAGCAAGCCCTCAAACAAATACAACATTACATGTTTCAATAGATGATGTTTCAGGAAATAATATAGCTTCCGCTTCATCTAATGGAATGACTTCGATGGTTAATTCTTATGATACTTTAGCTACAAACACTAATTTTTCTCCTACTTCATATGGTTATCATGATATAAGTTTTTGGGCAAGTTCAGATTCTTTTCCATCTACTGATACACTAGTTAGAGGAACTATTGTTACTGACACTGTATATGGCATAGATTATGATTGGAATTCTGATGGAGCTAATGCTGGAAATGGTTACTTTTTAGGAAGATCATGTGGTGGTCAGGTTCTTGCCAATCGATTTGATATTTATGAAAATACTACAATAACATCAATTTCATTTCATGTTAATGATAATTCTGTACCGGGAGCCGAGTTAAATGTTGAATTATATGAAGCAGACGGTCAAATTTATTTAGAGGAATCAGATCCTTACATATTGACAGCTGCAGATATTGATAGTTGGGTTACGCTACCTTTATTAAATCCTTATTTTTTAACTGCAGGAACTTCTTATATGGCTGCAGTAAGAGGAAGACAACATCCGCAAGACACCTCTTTAATAAGTAGTACCACTAATCCAAATACTTCAAGATATCTCCAGGATAACTGTGGAAATGGAAATTGGTATACTATTTCTAAAGCACTGCTTATAAGGATGAATTTTGGAACTCCTAATAGTATTGATGAGGCTAATATAGATTTAAATTTTAATGTTTATCCAAATCCTTCAAATGGTAACTTTGTAATTGAAAACTTAAATAATCATTCTTATGATCTTGAAATTACTAATGTTTATGGGCAGCAGGTTCTTCTTGAACTTAACATAAATAGACTAGAAAATAAGATTGATATGAGTAGGCTATCTTCAGGAGTATATACAGCTAAAATTAAAAATAATAAATCTACCTACACAACTAAGTTAGTTATTGAATAGTTCGAGTGATTTTATTTTAGTAAAAACAGCAACTAATTAGTTGCTGTTTTTTTATTTCTAAAAAATGAATAAAGAACCAATAGTAATGAAATCATAATAATTTCCCAGTAGAAGACGTATGTTGGGATGCCCATTATTTTATTTAGATTATTTATTATCAACGGATTATTTACCTGTGGAGGTGTGGAAACATAAAGATAGTTAGAGCTGAGTAAATTATTGATTGGTATAATAATAAAAAGAATAATATTAATTAAGCCAAATGCTTTAAACCATGAGTTTTTTGATAAATTTAATTTCATATTATATCTCATGAATAGCGGGATTGTAATTATTGATGCATGTTTAAAGTAGAACATGATGTAAAAAAAGTTTAGCTCCTTATATAATGTAATTTGTGGTGTTAATAAAGATAGCGTCCCACCAATTATTCCGGCATAAAATAAAAATTCAAAAAGAATCTGATTTTTTTTTATAAAACCAATAAAACAGCAAATAATAGCAGAAATACTACATAGGTGAAGCGGTAGGTTATCGGTAACTGTCCATGAATCAATAAAGATTAATATTATATGATTTGCTAACGTCATCAGCAATACCAAAAGACTACTTACTTTTAATATTATTGGTAATTTTTCATCATTTGTTTTAAATGCAATTATAAAATATAAAGCTATAAATGATAGTGTAATAATCATATTTATCATCCATTCTTTTGAGAGGAAATCTATAATAATTATTGGATCCATTTAATGAAGATTTTATTTTAAACAAATCTAGATTTATTTAATTTAAAAACTATGCAATACATAGCAAACTAACAATTAATTTACTTATGAAGACTTTTAAAATCTTATAGTTGCTTAATTTTACATTATGATTAAGAATAATCCCGCATTACTTTTAGTAGATGTACAAAAAGCATTTTTAGAAGAGGATTATCCAGGTTTGAAAAGAAATAATCATAATGCAGAATTGATCTGTGGTAATATTTTAAAGCAATGGAGGAAATTACAGCTTCCTGTAATACATGTTAGGCATAGCTCTACAAATCCCGATTCGAAACTTCATAAGTCAAAATCAGGATTCGAATTTAATGATCATGTAAAACCACTTGCTAAAGAAACAGTACTTACTAAAGAGGTAAATAGCGCATTTATTGGTACTAATTTAGAACACCTATTACATAAATCTAATATTAAAACATTAGTAGTTGTTGGAATGACAACTAATCACTGTATATCTTCAACAGTTAGAATGTCAGGAAATTTAGGATTTGAAACTTATTTAATTTCTGATTCAACAGCTTGTTACAATACTAAATCTATTTCTGGAAAGATAATTGATTGTCAAGAGATATATGAAAACTCATTAGCAAGTTTAAATGAAGAGTTTGCTACTGTTATAGATTCAAAGGAATTACTTAGTTTGTTAGTATAGAGAAACAAAAAAGCAGCAATTAAATGCTGCTTTTTGTGGTACCTCCAGGAATCGAACCAGGGACACATGGATTTTCAGTCCATTGCTCTACCAACTGAGCTAAGGTACCATTGTTAGGGGTGCAAATTTAATAGAATTTTTAACATGAAGAAAAAAAAATCTAATCATATAATACAGTCTCTTTTTTGTAGATTTGATAAAATTTAATTTTTTGAAGTTAATTGTTGATATTGGCAATAGTAGAACAAAGCTTGCTCTTTTTGATGAAAAGCATTTAGTAAAACATGAAATTACTTCTAATTTTTCAAAAGATTCATTGTCAAATTTTTGTGATAATTATCTTGTTAATTCATCAATTTTTTCATCTGTAAGAATATTAAGTAAAGCAGATCACAGATTAATTAGCAGTTACAATGGATTATTGCTTGATAGTAAAACTCCTCTTCCAATTCAATCTAATTATAAATCAACCATAGGAACTGACCGAATCTCTGCAGTTGTTGGTGCGTGTTATCTTTTTCCAAATAAAAATATTTGGGTGTTTGATGCAGGTACTTGTTTAACTGCAGATTATATTGACAAGAATAAAATATATCATGGAGGAAGGATAACTCTAGGTCTTGAAATGCGTTTTACAGCTTTAAATAAGAATACATCTAAATTGCCAAATATATCATTTAGTGAAGAAAGTTTTTTTAAAGGTGATACTACAGAAAAGTCAATTATTTCAGGTGTTCAACAGGGGATTTTAGCAGAAGTAAGAACATTAATTTCTGATTTTGAAAAATATAATAACGATTTTATTGTTCTATTTACAGGAGGAGATGCCTCTTTCTTTGAAAAAGAGTTAAAAAACACCATATTTGCAGACCAATTTTTGGTGTTAAAAGGTTTAAATGAAATATTAGATTATAATGAATAAATTCGGTATTTATATACTATTTTTTTTACTTATTACAGGGGAGGTTTCTCTTGCTCAACAGACTACAAGCTCACCTTATTCAAGATTTGGTATGGGTGACTTAAACTCTCAATTTTCTTCTGTATTTAATTCATTAGGTGGTGGAGGTTATGCAATAAATGATAGTAAGATTATAAATCCTTTTAGCCCAGCATCTTACTCATCTTATCAATCTAATTCGTTTCTTTTTTCTACAGGAATCAATAATGAAACTATTGATATTCAATCATTAACTGACAATCAAACGGTAAATAATCTTTCACTTAGCCATATTTTATTTGGTTTTCCATTAACAAAAAAAATTGGATCTTCTTTTGGAATTATTCCTTTTAGTAGTATTGGTTATTCAATGCAAAACAGAGATGATTTTTTTGGTGCCGATATGCTTTATGATGGTGATGGTGGAATAAGTAAGGTCTATTTTGGTAGTTCACTTGAGTTACACCAAAATCTTTCAGTTGGCGCAAATGCATCTTACCTATTTGGAGGTTTAAATAGAAGGAAGAGATTAGTTTTTGATGATGAGACAATTTTTAATTCACGTTCCAATTCATTAATTAATATTAAAGGAATCTATTATGAATTTGGCGCAGTCTTTTCAAAAAAAATAGATGATAATAATTCCCAGATTTCTATTTCTATCAATACATCAAATAATACAAATGTTGACGCTAAACGAACTAACCTTGTTGAAACTTTTGAGTATTCAGGAACTAATGAAATTGTTAAAGATACTTTTGTAAATTCAGTGGAAAAAGGAAGTATGATTTTACCTAAATATACTAATTTAGGATTAGCATATTCATTAGATAAATGGTTGTTTGTTTTTGATTATTCAACTCAAAATTGGAGTGATTATGAGCTATTTGAAGAATCAGACTCCCTTATAAATAGCCAAAGAATATCTGGTGGTTTGCAATATACACCTGATATATCTTCAGTAAATCAATTTTATAAAAGATGTCATTACAGAGTTGGTTTAGCTTTAAATACAACTCCTTTGCAAATTAATAACACACAGCTTGAAGATAAGAGTATTAGTTTTGGAATAGGCATTCCTATCAAAAAAAACAAATCTACATATGATATTTCCTTGATTTTAGGTCAGAGAGGAACAACTAGTAATAATTTATTAAAAGAGAATTACGTTAAAATTGGGTTAAGTATGTCTTTTGAAGGCATTTGGTTCGTTAAACAAAAATATAATTAAGAAATGAGAAAAATATTAGTTTTATTGCTACTATCAAATTTTGTAATTGAAATGAAGGCACAGGGTAAGTGGGGGAATGATAGCGTTTCATGCATAACTAACCTTTCGTTATATCGAGAATATTATAAACAGAAAAATTATGATGATGCGCTTTCTCCATGGCGATGGGCTTATATAAATTGCCCGCAGTCAAGTGGAAACATATATAAGAATGGTCCAGTGATTATTAAGGCTAAAATGAAGCAAGATAAAGCAAATAAGAATGCATATATTGATACGTTAATGCAGATTTATGACAATAGAATCCAATATTTTGGTAAGGAAGGTTTTGTCCTTGGTTTAAAGGGTGCTGATTTGTTAAGATATGACAAGTCAAGATATGATGAAGCATATGCTTTATTAAAAAAATCATATGAAATTCAGCAAAACAATAGTTCTGCTGGTGCAATTTCATCTTATTTTAAATCTGCAACAATGATGGAAAAAAATGGTGAGTTGCAAAAAGAAGATGTTTTAAATTTATATGCAGAATTATCTACTGTAATTGATTATAATTTAGAAAATAATCCTAAAAAAAGTAAATTCTATACGCAAACTTCTTCAAATGTAGAATCATTATTTACACCATATGCTGATTGTGATGCACTTGTTTCAATTTTTTCTGAAAAATTTTCAAAATCTCCAGATGATATAAATTTGCTTAAAAGAATCCTTAAAGTAATGGATAGTAAAGAGTGTACAGATAATAATCTATTCTTCGATGTTTCTTCAAAACTATATGATATTGAGCCATCAGCACTTTCTGCTAGCAAAATGGGAAAGATGAGTATTTCAAGAAAAGAATTTTCTCAAGCAATTAAATACTCTCAGGAAGCTATTGATTTAGAAATTGACGATATTAAGAAAGCAAAATATTTTTTAGGTTTAGCTGATGCTTATAGAAATTCATCTTTGTTTGCAAAAGCTAGAGAAGCTGCCTTTAAAGCACTTGAACTTAAAAATAATTGGGGAGAAGCGTATATGAGTTTAGGAAATATATACATTGCTGGAGCAAAATCTTGTGGAAATGAGTTTGAACAAAAAACTATTTACTGGATAGCTGTTGATATGTTTAATCTTGCTAAAAAAGATGAAGATGTTTCAGAAAGGGCAAGAAAAAGTATTAATACATATTCAAAATATTTTCCTTCAACTGAAGTATGTTTTTTTAATAACGTAGAAAAGAATTCTGAGTATTTAATTGAGTGTTGGGTAAATAGAAAAACAATTGCTCGAACAAGTGATTAATCATGCGTTTAATTATTTTCTTTATTTCTTTAATGTTTTTTTCCTGTCAAAACAATCCTAATTTAGTAAATGATTTATTTCAAACAAAGGCTTTTCCTGTAGAAGTTATCAGTAAATCAAAAATGATACACACAGAAGAGGGTGAAATTAAATTGGAGATTGTAGCTAATAAAATTGAAAGGTTTGTTGGAGATAGTGCTAGATTAAGTTTTTCTAATGGATTTAATGTTACATTTTATAATAGATCTGGAAATGTCACGTCTAATTTATTTGCTAAAAAAGCTATTGTTGATGAGAAAAATAATTTAATGACTGCAAGGGATTCTGTAGTGTTAAAAAGTAAAAAAAAGAAATTAGAGACAGAATTGTTAATTTGGGACGAAAAAAAAGAAAAAATTTATACGAATAATGATGTTATCATTACCACTGACAATGAAGTTATTTATGCAAAAGGTTTTGAATCTGACCCAAATTTTTCAGATTATACTTTGAAAAAGATTAGTGGAAAAATGTATATAAATTCTAAAGAAAAATAATTATGGATTTAACCATTGCTTTATCAACGATTTTATTATCTGCATTTTTTTCAGGTATTGAAATCGCTTTTGTTTCTTCAAATAAACTTCAATTAGAGCTAGATAAGGGTAATGAAAATATATCTTCAAAAATAATTTCTTTGTTTTCAAGAAATGAATCTAATTTCATTACAACAATGTTAATTGGTAATAATATCTCTTTAGTTGTGTATGGAATAGCTATGACAAAGTTATTGACACCCATTTTTCAAGATTATTTTTTTGACACATATGTTCTTTTATTAATTCAGACCATAGTGTCCACATTAATAATACTAGTAACCGCAGAGTTTTTGCCAAAATCTATTTTCAAAATTTATCCAAATACTACTTTAAGATTATTTTCTTTTCCAATATGTTGTTTTTATATTCTCTTTTATCCTTTTGCATTGTTATTTTTAAATGGCTCAAAAATTATAATGAAGATTTTTTTTGGGCAAAACTTGTCAGAATCTAAGCATTTTTTTAATAAAACAGATTTAGATGAATACTTAACTCATATCAATTCTAATAATGAACAAGCTCCAAATAGTGTAGAGGTTGAAATGTTACAGAATACCTTACAACTTTCTTCAAAAAAAATCAGGGAGTGTATGATTCCAAGAACTGAAATTATTGCATTAAATGTTAATTCAACGGTAAAAGAGCTAAAGGAAAAATTTATAGAAACTAAACTTTCTAAAATTTTGATCTATAAAAATAACATTGACAATATCATTGGTTATGTTCATTCTTCAGATTTATTTAGGAATCCAAGAAATATACGTTCACTTCTACTTCCAATTCCATTTGTTCCTGAAACAATGTTTGCTATGCAACTTTTATCTGATTTTATTGATGGAGATAAAGGTGTGGCGATAGTTGTTGATGAATTTGGTGGCACCTCTGGGATGATAACTATCGAAGATGTTACCGAAGAAATTGTTGGTGAAATAGAAGATGAATATGATGTTGACCAACAGTTAATAGAAAAAATTAGTGATAATGAATATCTGATTTTAGCTAGAATTGATGTTCTTTTATTAAATAAAAATCTAAATTTAGACATTCCTGAATCTGAAGAGTATGAAACTTTAGCAGGTTATGTTTTAAATTATTTTGAAAATATTCCAAAAATTGATGAAATAATTGATCAAGATGAGTTTAAAATTATCATTAAAGAAGTGGATGACAGAAGTGTGATAAAAATACTCTTACAAATTAAGAATTAATTAATATATTTAATCTAGTTTTTATTTGTAAAATAACAATTGTATATTCGCAGACTTTTTAAAAAATTACTTTTATGGGTGCACTAGGAAAAATTAGAAATAGATCAGGATTGCTATTAGCAGTAATAGGATTTGCTATGTTAGCGTTTATCCTTGGTGACTTTATGCAGTCTAAACGTTCAGGAAGTTCAGGCACATTTTATGTTGGTGAAGTTTTAGGAGAAAATATACATATTCAAAATTTTGAAAAAACAGTTGATATTGGAATAGAAAACTGGAAAACACAAAATCCTGGTTCTGTTGTAACTCAAGGTGTAATAGCTAATGTCAGAACACAGGCATGGAATCAACTTACTAGAGAATTAATAATGGAAGAAGAATATAGTAAGTTAGGTTTAGGAATATCTGATGATGAATGGATGGAAAGAATTTCCGGAATAAATGTGCATCCTGAAGTAAGTAAAATTCAAGCATTTCAAGATCCAAACACTGGTCAATTTGATAGAACTAAAGTTTTAGCCTATTTACAACAAGTAGAACAAGATCAAACAGGGGAGTCAATTAGGAATTGGCTAAACTTTCAAGACTATTTAATAAATGTTATCAGAAATTCTAAGTATGATAAATTAATTGAAAAAGGTACTTTCATAAATTCTGAGGAAGCTATGATTTCCTTCAACGAAGGAACACAAGTGTCAAATTATGATTATATATCTGTTCCTTTTTCTTCAATTGATGATTCGTTAGTTAACATTTCTTCTAAAGAAGTGAAGAAATATTACAATGAAAATAAGGATGACTATAAACAAGATTTAAGTAGAGATATTGATTATGTTGTTTTTTCTGTTGTTCCAACATTAGATGATGATAATGCAACTAAAGAATCAATTAATAATTTAGTAAATGATTTTGGGAACTATGATGATTATCTTACTATGGTAAGAAGAAATTCTGATAATACAAGAGTACTTTTTAGTTTCCAAAGTGCCGAAAAATTAAATAGTGATTCTGCTTTTTCTGCTCTAATTTCAGAAGAAAAAAATACGGTTATAGGCCCATACAAAATAAATCCTTCTACATATAGAATTTCAAAGTTAGTTGATGTTCAAAGAAGACCAGATTCTGTTCAGGCAAGACATATTCTTATTTCTCCAACAGCTACAAAAAGTTTAGACTCTGTTAAAGTCGTAATAAATAATTTGAAAAAAAGAATTGAATCTGGACAAGATTTTGGATTTATTGCGCAGAATTTTTCTGATGACCAAACTTCTGCAATTAAAGGAGGAGAGCTTGGCTGGTTTGCTGAAGGACAGATGGTAGAGATATTTAATGAAGTATGTTTTACATCTGAAATTGATGATTTAAATATTATTGAAACCCAATTTGGCGTTCATCTTGTACAAGTAATGAGCAAAAGTAGAGCTACTCAAAAATATAAAGTTGCTTATATTGATAGAAATGTTTCAGCTAGCACTGAAACTTATAATAATTATTACACTCAGGCAGCTCAATTTGTAAGTCAAGTTGTAACAGATAAAAATCCTTTTGATTCCATTGTTTTAAAAGAAAATCTTGTAAAAAGGAGTGATGTTAACGTAATTCCAATTAAAGAAAACATTACTGGTCTTGCAAATTCAAGATCAATAGTTAAATGGATGAATAAAGCTAATGTAGGAGAGGTTTCTGATGTTTTCGAATTTGACAACTCTTATGTAGTTGCAAAATTAGTAAATGAAAATAAAGAAGGATTTACCCCTGTTGAAGAATTAGAAAATAGTATTAGAGAAAAAATCAAATCTGAAAAAAAGTATGAGAAACTTGTAGATAGATTCGAAGGGCAAGAATTTTCTAATTTAGAAGAAATAGGTGAGTTTTATAATACTTCAGTTGTTAAAGGTTTAAAAGCTCAATTGTCATCTTTAAGTGTCGACAATCTTGGTTATGTTCCTGAGGTTATTGGTGCGGTTTATGGTACAGAAGTCGCAGAAATATCAGCTCCTATTAAATCTCAAAACTCACTAATATTTGTGAGAGTAACGTCAAGAGATCAATACAGAGGAGAGGGAGATTTTTCTCAAGAGCAAAAAGCAATGATGGATAAGATCAAAAATTACGCTATTACAAGCGCATTTAGAACACTTCAAGATGATGCTAACTTAATTGATAATAGATCTGAGATCTATTAATTTACCTTAGTATTTCTAATCTATAAGAATCTAGATTTAAAAAGATAAATAGTAGGATTGTGAATCCTAATAGTGAAGATCCTCCATAGCTAATGAATGGCAGAGGAATACCTACAGTTGGTAAAAGACCAATTGTCATTCCAATATTTATAGTAAAGTGAAAAAACAGGATACAGGCAGCACTATAACCATATATTCTGCTAAAATTTGATCTTTGTCTTTCTGCTAGAAGTATAATTCTACTAATAAGTGCAGTAAATAATAAGACAAAAATAAAGCTTCCAAAAAAGCCCCATTCCTCTCCAATTGTGCAAAAAATAAAGTCAGTACTTTGTTCAGGAACAAAATCAAATCTTGTTTGTGTTCCATTTAAAAATCCTTTTCCAAATCCCCCTCCTGATCCAATTGCAATTTTTGATTGAATTAAATTATATCCAGCTCCATAAGGATCAAATTCTTTACCCAATAGAATATTTATTCTTTTACTATGGTGTGCTGACAAAATATTGTTTACGAAATAATTTGTCCCTAAAACAAACATTATGGATAAAAGCCATGTTACAGTAATTGTAATAATATCTTTCTTATTGAATCTAAAAAAAATCAAACTAATTAGCGCAATGAATGAGAAAATATAAATTAAAATCATCTTGTTAATCAAAAGGCTAAGAAGGCATAAAATTCCAGTAATAAGAAAAAATAATAAGATATTAATAGAAAGCCCTTCCCTATATAGTACCAAAACAAAAGAGGTGAAAATTAGAGCAGTTCCTAAATCATTTTGTAAAATAATTAGCACAAATGGAATAATAATTAAAAGATAAGAATACAATTTTGTAGTTGTTTTTTGATTTTTAATATGCTGCATATTAAAAAATTTGGCTAAAGCCAATGCTGTTGCAAATTTTGCTAATTCTGATGGTTGTATTTTAATACTTCCAATTTGAAACCACGACATGGCACCATTAGTAACTCCGCCAATTATTAATACGATAATTAAGCTAAAAATTACAATTCCATAAATGATATAGGATAAAGAATAATAAAATTTCCAGTCAATAATTAGAATTATTAATGCCGTAATTATTGAAATGCCAATAAAATAAAATTGCTTACCATATCTGCTTGTAAAGTCAATTGCAAAATATGTGTCGTCATTATATTGAGATGCGTAAATATTCAACCATCCAAATAGAACAAGTGCTAAATACAGAAGAACTGTAAGAATATCTATATTGGCAAATATGTTTTTTGCTTTTCTCATTTTAGTTCTGCAATTCTTCCATTTAAAATAAATTCTTCTAAATCAGAATTAATTTTAGAATTAGTATATTTTTCAATCATTAAGCTTGCAATTGGAGCAGCCCAAGTTGATCCCCATCCGCCATTCTCAACATAAACAGCTAAAGCAATTTTAGGATTTTCTTTTGGGGCAAAAGCTATAAATATGGAATGATCCTCACCATGAGGATTTTGAGCAGTTCCTGTTTTTCCACATATAATAATTTCTTCAGAATTAATATTATGAGCAGTTCCATTTGAACTTGAAATAACTTTTTCCATCCCTTCAATTATTACATCATAATATTTTGGATTAATTGTTGTATATTTTTTTTTGGTAAAAGAACTGTCTATAAAATTTTCTCCTTCGACACCTTTAATTATATGTGGGGTGTAATAAAAACCTTTGTTAGCAATGATAGCAGCAATATTTGCCATTTGAATTGGTGTCATTAATAGTTCTCCTTGGCCAATAGCCATTGAGATAATTGTTGATGAATTCCAACTTGTCCTACCATAATATTTGCTGTAATAGCTATGCTCAGGTAAAAGTCCTTTAGCTCCACTTACAAAATCATTATTCATCCATTCTCCAATTCCAAAACTTTTAATATGATTTCTCCAAATATTATACGCTTCTTTTGTAGTCTTAAATTTTTTAAAAGTTTCTGAAAAAGCTTGACAGAAATATGTATTACATGATATTGCGATAGCTTGTTCTAAATTTGTTAATGATCTATGTGGGTGACATTTAACAAACTTATTTTTTTCATATTCAAATCCTTTTGTGCAAGAATAAAATTTATTTTCATCAATAACATTTTCTTCCAATGCAATTAGCCCATTTAATAGTTTAAAGATTGAGCCTGGTGGATATAGACCAGATAATGCTCTGTTAAATAATGGTTTTTTTTTATCACGAATTAAATTCCTAAAATTTTTTGACCTATCTCTTCCTGAAAGTTCTGCTGGATTATATGATGGAGAAGAAATCAGTGATAAAATTTCTCCACTTTTTGGCTCAATTGCTACTATGGCACCTTTTTTATTTTGCATCAATTGTTCACCATATATTTGAAGGTCTAGATCTATTGTGGAATAGATGTCTTTTCCAGAAATTGGTAATGTATCAAATTTGCCTTCTTGAAATCTTCCTTGTGTTCGATTATATACATCTACAAGCGTAATAGACATTCCTTTTTTTCCTCTTAATTGCTCTTCATACCCTCCTTCAATTCCTTTAACACCAAACAAATCTCCTTTATTATAATATTTATCTACTTCAATTTTTTCCTTATTAACTTCCCCTAAATACCCGAGTACATGAGCTGATGATTCAGTAAGATATTTTCTGGTATTGATTGTTTGTAAGAAAAATCCAGGAAATTGAAATAGTTTTTCCTGTAATTTACTCGCTTGTTTATAGTCTATCTGTTTGTGAAAAATACTTGCTTTGTATTTAGAATATTCTTTTATTTCATTAAATGTATTTTTAAAATCTGTAAGATTGATATCTAACAAATTACACAAAGAGATTGTATCCATTTCTTTAACCTCTCTCGGTATTACCATTAAGTTATATGAAGGTATGTTAGATACTATGAGGGAACTATCTCTGTCAAAAATTAATCCTCTAACTGGAGTAAGAACATCATATCTCAATGCATTATTATTAGCAGAGAATTTATAATTGTCATCAATAATCTGTAATCTAAATAATTGAATTAAATATATTAATGCTATGAAAAAAAATAAAATTAAAACAACCTTATATCTTTCTTGATACTTGTTCATGTCTTATAAAAGAAAAGTTGTGTAACTGCAATTATAATTGTTGTAATTATAGTGCTAAGTAAAACTTTTAATAAAATATGAAAGTCAAATGATGCATGTTCCAAAACAAATAGAATCAAATGATGCATAAAAATTAAAATAAAAGAAAATAGTAAAAATGATTTACCACCAGTTTTTTGAACTGTTAGTTCGTGATTTTCTTCAATAATATTGTGAGGGATAGTTATTTTTGAGATTGGATTTTTTATTATAGCAAGAATTAGGCACGCAGTTGAATGTATTCCTAAATTACCAGAAAAAACATCAATTAATAAACCAAAAGAAAATGCATATAAAAGTAAGTACCATTTAGGAGTTTTAAATGGCATAATTATAATAAGTATTAAGTATAAAAATGGATTTATATATGAGGCAAATAGAACTTCATTAAGAATATATACCTGCACTAGCAAAAATAATGGCAACTGTAGAATATATTTAATTTCTTTATTCATCTTCTAAGGCTTCAAGTTTTAATTGTTCAAATGTTTCGTCCGAAGAAACAATATATGCATACTTTATATTATTAAAATCTGTGAATAAGTTAATTTTAATATCTTGATTACCTGTTTCACTATTTTCTTTATTAGAGATGACAGTTCCAATTTCAATTCCTGCTGGAAAAATTGTACTATAGCCATTTGTGATTATTGTATCACCATGTTTAACACTAACATGATTAGGGATCCCTTCTATATTAGCTTCCTGATAATTAAAGCCATACCATTTGAGTGAACCATAGTTATTTTGTTTTTTAAGACATATGCTGATTGCTGATTCTTTGTTGAGAACAGATATTATTAAAGAATAATTTTCACTGGTAGAATGTACAATTCCTAGTACCCCATTGCCGCAAATAACACCCATACCATCTTTTACCCCATGTCTTTTACCCTTATTAATAGTTATAAAATTATCTCTTTTGTGTATTGAGTTATTTATAATTTTTGCTGAAATGTATTTTTGATTTTTATCAGTTTTAACTTTAGCTTCTTTATTGTTTAATAAATTGTGAAGCTTATTGTTTTCTTCTAGTAATTGATCATTAACTTTTTTTAAAAAAAAGTATTCTGAAATGTTATTTGAAACATTGTAAATTTCGCCTTTAAAAGAGTTTGTATGCTTTAATGCTAAACTGTTGTTGTAAGAATTATTATTAAAATAAAGATTAAGAGATAATCCTTGAAGAAATAAAAAAACAATTAGAACATTATACATTCTTATAAAACGTAGTAAGTTCTGCATGTATCTTTCTATCTAATTAAGAAAGTATAACTTTCAGTATTTTTTAATGCAATTCCAGTTCCTCTTGCCACAGCTCTTAAAGGATCTTCAGCAACATAGACAGGTAGCTTGGTTTTTTTTGAAATTCTTTTATCAAGACCTCTTAGCATTGATCCGCCTCCAGTTAAGTAAAGTCCTTCGTTATAAATATCAGCTGATAATGCGGGAGGAGTTTGAAATAAAGCACCCATAACAGCTTCTTCTATTTGTTCTATAGAATTATTAAGTGCTCCAGCAATTTCCTTATAAGTAACAATTATTTCTTTTGGAATTCCACTCATTAAATCACGACCATGAACAGCATAGTTAGGTGGAGGGTCATCTAATTCAGTAAGAGCTGAACCAACATTTATTTTAATTTGTTCGGCCATAATATCACCAACTGCAATATTATGTCTTGTTTTCATATATGTTTTAATATTATCTGTAAATTCATCTCCCGCAACTCTTATTGATTTGTCACAGACAATTCCTCCAAGAGAAATTACAGCAATTTCAGTTGTTCCACCACCAATATCAATAACCATATTTCCTTTAGGTTCAAGAACGTCTATCCCAATTCCAATTGCTGCAGCCATTGGTTCCATAATGAGCCATACATCTTTTGCGCCGGCATGTTCAGCCGAATCAATAACAGCTCTTTTTTCAACTTCTGTAACTCCAGATGGTATACATACTACCATTTTTAATGCTGGTGAAAACAAAGTTCTTTTTCTTGGAATCATTTTGATAAAACCTCTAATCATTTGTTCAGAAGATTGAAAATCAGCAATTACTCCGTCTTTTAGAGGTCTTAATGTTTCAATATCTTTATGAGCTTTACCATGCATTTGTTGAGCTCTTTTTCCAATTGCAATAACATCACCAGTTCTAACATTTTTCGCTACAATTGATGGTTCATCAACCACTACTTTATCATTGTGTATTATTAATGTGTTTGCAGTTCCTAAGTCAATTGCAATGGCTTCTTGCATAAAATCGAAAAATCCCATATTTTATTTTTTAATGTTTAAAATGTCTAGTTCCTGTCATAACCATACTCATATTATTTTCATCACAAAACTCAATTGATAAGTTGTCTTTAATTGATCCTCCTGGCTGAATCACTGAAGTAATCCCTGATTTTTTTGCTAACTCTACACAATCTGGAAAAGGAAAGAACGCATCAGAAGCCATGACTGAATCTTTTAAATCTAAATTAAAATTACTTGCTTTTTCCACTGCTTGTTTTAATGCATCAACCCTTGATGTTTGCCCAACACCACTTGCAATAAGTTGTTTGTTTTTGGTGAAAACAATAGTATTTGATTTTGTGTGTTTGCAAACTTTTGATGCAAATATTAAATCGTCTACTTCTCTTTCATTTGGGTGTTTCTTTGTTACGTTTTTCATTATTGATGCATCATCAGAAATTAAATCTTTTTGCTGATATAAAACCCCATTTAAAATAGTTCTGTATTGGGTTTCAGGTAAATTTATGTTTTTTTGTTTTAATAAGACTCTTTTAGCTTTAGTTTTTAATAAAGATAGGGCATCTTCAGAAAATCCTGGAGCTATAAGAACTTCGTAAAAAAGCTTATTTATTTCTTCAGCTGTTTCTAAATTAATTTCTTGATTTGTAATAAGAATTCCTCCAAATGCTGAGACAGGATCTGCTTCAAGAGCATCTAAATATGAATTTTTAAGATTTTCTCTGCTTGCAATTCCACAGGCATTGTTGTGTTTTAAAATTGCAAATGTTGTTTCTTTAAATTCAGAAATTAGATTGACAGCAGCATCAATATCTAAAAGATTATTATATGATAACTCTTTACCATTCAGCTGATCAAACATCTCATTAAGGTTCCCAAAATAGAATCCTTTTTGATGTGGATTTTCACCATATCTTAATTCTTTAAAATCTTTTTTACTTTCTTTAAAAACTATGTTTTGTTCATCATTGAGATATTTGAAAATCATTGTGTCGTAGTGAGAAGAAATGTTAAAAGCTTCACTAGCATATGATTTTCTTAAATTTATCTCTGAGCAAGATCCATTTTTTTCTAAATGATTAATAAAGTCTTTATATTGGTTTTTATTTGATAATACTAGTACATCTTTAAAATTTTTGGCAGCAGCTCTAATAAGTGAGATTCCTCCAATATCAATTTTTTCAATAATTTCTGAGTGTGATGAGTTATTCTGTACTGTTTTTTCAAATGGATAAAGATCAACTATCACTAAGTCTATTGATGGAATTTGATATTTTTCAACTTCTTTTTTATCATCACTATTATCACGTCTTGAAAGAATACCGCCAAATACTTTAGGATGTAAGGTTTTAACTCTTCCTCCTAAAATTGAGGGATAAGATGTTAAATCTTCAATCTTCTCAACATTAACGCCTAATTTTTTTATAAAATTTTCTGTTCCTCCTGTTGAGTAAATGTTAACTCCTGAAGCATTTAACTTATAGACGACGTCTTCTAAACCTTCTTTATCAAATACAGATATTAGAGCATTCTTAATATTGATCTTATTATTCATTGAATGTAAATTTCTATTGCAATTTTACCCAATTCATCTAGAAAATTCAAAACATTTAGATTCAAATAAACTTATTGTTGATAAGTTGTATCTTTTGTTGAAATGATAGTTATCTATTATAGTTTTTGATACTATTTAGAAAGTTTAAAGCGTTATTTATACTAATGATATTGTGATGTTGTAAAACTAATTTATCTTTTATTTCTCTAAGTTTACATGTTTGCTGATTAGTAGTGAGGAAATTTAATATTTTTTTGAAATTTTCCGATTCAAAATACCTCGAACTTTTATTTGATGTGAAATAACATTTTAACTGGTTATTCTTTATTACAAGTTTTTCAAAACCAATTTCTTTTCCTGTCCATTTTAACCTAATAGCATCAAATAGCTCTTCAATATTTTTAGTACTATTTCCAAACCTGTCAACTAATTCTGTCTTGAATTTTTCAAGTTCATTTTCATTATTTATTTTATTTAGCTGCTGATATAAATTTATTCTTTCCTCAACATTGGACACATAATTTTCAGGAATTAATATTTCAATATCAGTATCAAGTTGACAGTCTTTTGTAACAAAAATTTCTTTTTCATCTTTAAATAAGTTTTTAAATTTTTCTTCTTTTAATTCTTCTATGGCTTCATCTAAAATTCTTTGATACATTTCAAAACCAATATCATTAATAAATCCACTTTGATCAGCGCCAAGTAAATCTCCCGCCCCTCTAATATCTAAATCTCTCATCGCAATTTTAAATCCACTTCCAATATTTGAAAACTGCTCTAAAGCATTAAGTCTTTTTCTAGAATCTTCAGAAATTTGATGGGTTGGCGGAGCAATTAGATAACAAAAAGCCTTTTTATTACTTCTTCCTACTCTTCCTCTCATTTGATGTAGGTCACTTAATCCAAAATTTTGAGCACTATTAATTATAATAGTATTCGCGTTTGGAATATCTACACCATTTTCTATAATTGTTGTTGAAACTAAAACATCAAATTTGCCTTCAATAAAATCATGCATAAGATGTTCTATTTTATTACCTTCCATTTGTCCATGTCCAGTTTTAATTTTTGCATTTGGGCACAATCTGCCTATAAAACTTGCAACTTCTTCAATATTTTCAATTTTATTGTGAACAAAAAACACTTGTCCATTTCTTGAAATTTCATAATTAATTGCACTGCTAATTATGTCTTCGTTTAACCCAATAATTTTTGTTTCTATACTTTGACGGTTTGGAGGAGGCGTATTTATTATTGAAAGATCTCGTGCTCCAAGAAGTGAGAATTGAAGTGTTCTTGGAATTGGTGTTGCTGTTAAAGTTAGGGTGTCAATATTAGTTTTAAAGGATTTTAATTTGTCTTTTATATTTACTCCGAATTTTTGTTCTTCATCTATGATTAAAAGCCCTAAATCTTTAAAATTAATATCTTTTCCAACAATCCGATGTGTGCCAATAATAATATCGATTTCACCATTATCTATTTCCTTTATGATTTTGTTTTGTTCTTTTTTTGTTCTAAATCTATTTAAATAATCAATTTTACAAGGGAATTTTTTTAATCTTTTTGAAAATGTTTTGAAATGTTGTAGAGCTAGAATTGTTGTTGGTACTAAAACAGCTACTTGTTTATTATCTGCTACAGCTTTGAATGCTGCCCTTACAGCAATTTCAGTTTTCCCAAAACCAACATCACCACAAACGAGTCGATCCATTGGCATTTCCTTTTCCATATCCTCTTTAATAGCATTTGTTGCTTTATTTTGGTCAACTGTATCTTCATACATAAAAGATGCTTCAAGTTCATGTTGCATATAGCTGTCGTTTGAAAAAGCAAAACCTTTATTCTTTTTTCTTTTAGCATATAGTTGAATTAAGTCAAATGCAATTTTTTTAATCCTACTTTTTGTTTTTTCTTTCGATTTAGACCAAGTTGGAGTTCCTAATTGATTTATTTTTGGAATTCTTCCTTCTTGACCGGAGTATTTGGTGATTTTATGTAATGAATGAATACTAATATATAATATGTCACCTCCTTTATAGCTTAATTTTATTACTTCTTGTTTCACATCATTATTTGATATTTTATGAAGCCCATTAAATTGACCTATCCCATGATCGATATGAGTGACATAATCGCCTATTTTTAAATTTGTTAGTTGCTTTAGTGTAATACTTTGTTTGTCGTTAAATTTAGTCTTTGATTTGAATTTATGATATCTGTTGAATATTTGGTGATCTGTAAAAATTTCAACTTGATTTAAAAAATCACAAAAGCCTTCGTGAATTGATAAATTAATGATTTTAACTTGAGAATTATCAAATTTTCCTTTGATAAGACTATAAAACCTATCCTCTTGTTCTTTGGATGAGCATGAAATTATATTTTTAATATTATTGGAAATGTTACTTTCTATTTTTTCAAAAAGCAAGTCAATGTTTTTGTTGAAAGGAGATTGTGGTTCGCAATTTGCAATAATTGTTTTTTGGGTAGTGAAGTAAGGATTTTCAATTTCAACAGTTTTGAAATCTTTGAGATCACTAATAAATTCATCTCCACCAATGTAGTATTCATTAATATTTAAAGATAAGCTTGTGTTATTTGTATGAAATTCTTCAATTGATTTTTCAAAGAAATCACTAATTTTTCCACTTGAGTAATTTAAATCTTTAATCCAAACAACACTTTTTTGATCTAAATATTTTATTAAACTAGTTCTTTTAGTTGTTGATTTTTTGCTATTTGTATTTGGGATAATTAGTATTTTGCTTTTACTTTCGATGGATAGTTGAGAATTAATATTAAAAGTCCTAATACTTTCAATCTTTTTATCATCAAATTCAATTCGGTAAGGAAATTCATTTGCATAAGAAAAGATGTCCATAATACCACCTCTTATAGAATATTGTCCTGGATCAGTAACAAAGTCAACACATTCGAAATTCTCGTCTAAGAGTTTGATTTCTAATGCTTCTTGATCACAAATTGAATTTGTCTTTAATGATATTGTTTTCTCTTTTAATTCTAATTTGCTGATAACTTTTTCTGATAATGCTTCAGAATACGTTATAATTATGTTCTGCTTGTTAATATTTAACTTGTTTAAGACTTCAGCCCTTAGAAGAATATTTGAGTTATCAGACTCATTAATTTGGTATGCTCTTCTGTATGTTGCTGGAAAAAAAAGTATTTCTTTATTTAAAATTTTTTCTAAATCATTGCTAAAATACAATGCTTCTTCTTTGTCTCTAAAAACAAAAATGTGATTTCTTTTTGGTAGATTTAAAATTGCTGAAACGTATATGGAAAGTGAGGACCCAGTATTTCCCTTAAAGTAAATATTCTTTATTTCTGAATCTATACTATTTTGTAACTCCTTTAATAGATTTGATTTAAAAAATTTTTTTAAAAATAAATTTGAATTATCTTTTTGTCTAGATTTCTCTGATTTCATCTAGCATATTTATATACCAAGGGGTTTTTGTGTCAAATGGTTTTTCACCTTTTATTCTATGGAATTCAATACACGCTAGTTCGTTATTATTGTCTTCATCTAAACCAACCACACCACTTTGTTTATTTGTTGCGCTAACAACTGCTTGTTCGGCACATTTAAAAATAAGTTCAAGGTCTTTTTTGTTAGCTTTTGCAGATCTACTAAAATATCCGCTTTTTTGTATTAAAACTTTATTAGCATTTAGTTTGTCGGCAAATTCTTTTGCAAACCATTTTCCTGGATTTAATTCATCTAGACGTACATGTCCAAAAGCATCTTTTTCAATTGTTTCTCCAGATTTGATTTTTTCATCTATGATTGTTTTAACACCCGCCCCTTCACTTAAAAAGATGTTTACACAATCGTATTTGTCCATAATTTTATTTAATCTTTCACATTCATTATTAAAATCTATTTCATTTTCTGGAATCAAAATGGAGTGAATATCCCATTTCTTTTTACAAATATTAATTTCATCTAAGAATGAAAATTTAGACAGTCTATTTCTATATTCAAGTGCTGTTGCTGCTGTTAACCAGCCACAATTTCTACCCATTACTTCATGTATAATAAGTTGCCTATCACTAGTTGTATTTTCATTCACAATATTTTCAAAAAAAATAGCACCTTGCTCAGCAGCTGTCCATGCTCCTAATGTTTGAGCAATTGGAAATACATCGTTATCAATGGTTTTTGGAAGCCCTACTACAGTAAGTAAATAATTATTCTTTTTAAGAAAAAAGGAAAGATCAGCTGCAGTGGTATTTGTATCATCTCCTCCAATAGTATGTAAAATAGTCACCTCATCTTTTACTAACTGTTCTGCAGCAATTTTTAGAGGATTTTCTCCTTCTTTAACATAACCTTTTTTAATACAATCTTCTTTGTTAGTTAATTTCACTCTGCTATTTCCAATTGGGCTACCTCCAAGTTCATAAAAGTTTTCAATTTTATTTTTAATTGTTCTTGGTATTTCGATTGAGTTTCCTAATAGCAAACCTTTGTAACCATTTAAATATCCAATAATTTCAGCATCTGGATATTTTTCAAAATAAATTTCAATTAATTTCCCAACAGATGCAGACAGGCAAGGAGCTATGCCACCAGATGTAAGTAGTGCTATTTTCATAATATGCAAATATCTAATTTTTAAATCAATTATATCGTCTAACAATTACTAACTTTGTTTTGTTGTGATATAAAAATTAATGAATAGAGTATTGAAATTTGGTGGAGCCTCAATTAGAGATTCCAGTAAAATTGAAAATGTTTTTTCAATTTTAAGCAGCTATAAAAATGAAAAAATTGTCATCATTTTTTCTGCAATAGCTAATGTAACTAACCTTTTAGAGGAATTGGTTGATTTGCACTTAATGAATGATTTGCGTAAACAACATAAGCTTGTAGAAATACATCAAATACATTTAAATATTGTAAAAGATTTGTTTGAAAAAAACCATTCTATTTACAATAAGCTAAATAATTTGATAGATGAATTACGTGTTATAATTGATAAAAAACCTGAATCAGGTTATTCTTTTATTTATGATCAAATTGTATCTTATGGTGAGTTGATGTCAACTAAAATTCTTAACGATTATTTAAATTTAAGAAAATTCAATTGCGTTTTATTGGATGCTCGTCATCTTGTAAAAACGGACAGTAAATATCAGAATGCAAAGATTGATTGGTCTTCTACTAAAAAAAATATCAAAAAAATTAAGCTCGATTCCCCAATAATTACTCAAGGATTTATTGGTAGTAATACTTCAAATCAAACAACAACTCTAGGAAGAGAGGGGTCTGATTTTACAGCGGCAATATTTGCAAATATTTTAAATACAGACGAGGTGATAATATGGAAAGACGTCAATGGAGTTCTTAATGCCGACCCAAGATATTTTAATGATACTATTTTACTTTCTAATTTATCTTACTCTGAAGCAATTGAACTTGCTTTTTATGGTGCAAAAGTTATTCACCCAAGAACAATTCAGCCATTGCAAGAGAAACGCATTCCATTGTCAGTTCGATCATTTATAAATATTAATGAGCCAGGAACTGTAATTGGAGAAATAAAAAATAATAAGCCTATTACATCATATATTGTTAAGGAAAATCAAGTCTTAATTTCAATTTCTGATATTAATTTGTCTTTTATTGTAGAAGAACATTTGAGCTGGATTTTTTCAGTTCTTTCAAAATACGATATAAGTGTAAATTTAATGCAAAATTCAGCGGTAAGTTTTTCTGTTTGTGTTGATAACAAAAAAAATAAAGTATTAGATTTAGTTACAGAGCTATCAACTAAGTTTAAAGTTTACTACAATAATAAAGTTAAATTATTTACTATAAGACATTACAGTGAAGATTCAATAAATAAAGTTATTGATGGAAAAAGTGTTTTATTAGAACAAAAAAGCAGGAACACAGTGCAATATGTTGTGTCCTAATTTAATATATTTGTCCACTCTTTTTAAATCATGAATAATTATCATAAATTTCATATCCCTGTCATGGGTACTGCATTTACTGCAGAAACACCGCTTCGAGTTGCTCAATATGGGATAAGTTCCGTTGTTTCAATTGTTGATGATGTTTTACTCGAAAGGTTAAGGAAAGTATATTGTGAAAAGAATGGGTATGAGTATAATGAGATCACAAATGATAACATAGATCATAGAGCAAAAAGAATAACATCATATCTAAACCTAATTCATAAGCTTACTAACGAAAAATTTCAAGAGTTCACAAATTCAACAAATGAAAAACTTGAAGATATAAAAAAATATTTCTCTTTATTACCTAATTCATCTGATATAAAAAAAGAGTTTTATAAAATTATTGAGGACTCTTTTAGTGTTGAGGATTTGCAAAAATGGTTATGTGAAAATTTGTCTTTTGGTAGTATTGATGTTAATATTATGACAAAAGTTGATAAAACTAATTTTCATAAAAACACAGAGTTACCAGTTGAATATAATGACGCTCATGCAGCATTGCGTGGTTATGCAAAAAGTGATTTAGAATCATCAATAATTTTTTCTGCAGGAATGAATCCAAGGTTGTATGGATATATTGCAGATTTTCCAGATTTCTATCCTGATTTAAATGGTAATATCAAAAAGAAAATTGTTCTTAAAGTAAGTGATTACAGGTCTGCTATAATTCAGGGTAAGTTTTTAGCAAAAAAAGGATTGTGGGTTTCGGAATATAGAATTGAATCTGGGTTAAATTGTGGTGGGCATGCATTTGCAACTGATGGTTTACTTATGGGGCCAATTTTGAGTGAGTTTAGAAAAAACAGAGAAGATTTAATTGAAGAAACTTATGAAACTTTAATTACTGCCCTCTCTCAACTAAATAAAATTATTCCTAAAAAGAAACTAAATATTAAAGTTACAGCTCAAGGAGGTGTAGGGACTTCAGCTGAACAAGAATTTCTTATTGATCATTATAATTTAGATTCTGTTGGTTGGGGAACACCTTTTTTATTAGTCCCAGAGGTAACGACAGTAGATGATGATACTAGAAAAAAATTAATTGCCGCAAAAGAAAACGATCTGTATTTGAGCAAGGTTTCTCCTCTTGGCGTACCATTTAATAATCTGAAAAATAATTCAAAGGATATTGAAAGAGATGATAAAATCTTAAATGGAAAACCTGGTAGTTCCTGCCCAAGAAGATTTTTGGCTTTAAGTCAGCAATATGATAAACAAGGAATTTGCTCAGCATCTAGAAAATTTCAAAAAATTAAAATAAAGGAGTCTAATAATGATTCTAATATTTCATTAGATAATGTTTTTGAAAAAACATGTTTATGTGTTGGTTTGTCTGCTCCAGCCATTATTAATAACAATATTGATGTAAAAGATAGTAGAGCAGTATCTATATGTCCTGGACCAAATCTTGCATATTTTTCAAATCTAATGACTCTGGAAGAAATTTCACATCATATCTATGGTTTAAAAGAATCAGAAGTAAGAGAAGATAGACCTCATTTTTTCGTTAAAGAATTGGAATTATATATGAACTATTTTAAAGAAAAGTTAGATGAATCTGCTACAAGTTTTAATAAAAGGCAAGAAAAATATTTTCAGAAATTTTTAGATAATATGAATGATGGTGTTAATTATTACACAAATCTGTTCGAAGATATGAAGCTGAACTTTTTTAAAAAAGGCGATCTGATTTTAGAATCTATTAAAAAACAAAAGAATAATTTAGATGAAATTTCTAAAAAAATAGCTCTATTAAAATCAGAATTAGAATAATTCACTAATTATTTTTTCTGAAAGAATTTTTGATATTTTAAAATAACTTTCCTTTGTCCATCCTGCTATATGAGGTGTTAAAATTGTTTTTCTTGAATTCATTAAGTAATCTAACTCTTGATTTTTTTCTATATTCTCAAACGAACTTTTTTCTTGTTCAAGAACATCTAGACATGTCCCGAGAATTTTGTTTTTTCTTAAAGCCTTTACTAATGCTTTATTGTTAACACATTTTCCTCTTGAAGTATTTATTAAATAAAATGGTTTTTTCATTTTTTCAATAAATTTTTCATTTAAATAATTTGTGTTCTCTTTATTAAGAGGAATATGAAGGCTAATAAAATCTGCTTCTTGATAAATTTTTGTTAAAGATGTTTTGTATTTATAATCAGTCTTAAACTTATCATAGACTAGAATTTTTAAATTAAAATTTTCAAGAAGATTAACAAAAGCACTTCCCGTATTTCCAAATCCAATAATCCCTATTGTTTTTTCAGATAGTTCTATACCTCTGTTCTCTTCTCTTTTCCATTTCCCGTTTTTTATTTCATTATTACTTATATGAATATTATTAACTAATGAAAGAATCATTCCTAAAGCATGTTCTGCAACTGCTTGTTTATTTCCTTCCCCTGCATTAATACATTTAATATTTTTTTCATTTGCGAATTCAACATCTATGTTTTCTAAACCTGAGCCAGCTCTTGCTATAAACTTTAAATTTTTCGCTTTATTAATAAATTTTTTATCAATTTTAAATCTACTTCTAATTACGACCCCATCATATTGGTCAATAATTTTTTCAATTTGATCTTTTGATTTTGAATATTCCTCGTGACATATTACATTTTTTTTATTGAGTTCGTTAATTAAGTGTTTATGAGTTGTGTCCAGCAGGATTACTTTCATGATAAAAAATCTTTATTTTTTTTAAATATAGGAAATTGGTTTTTGAAAAAATTTTGATTTATTTCAAATTGATTCAACATTATTTGTAATATATATATAATCTTCAACAGATAAATTTTCAGCTCTAAGGCTCATTAATGTTTTGATATTCGTGTCCATTTTTAAATCAAAACATTTTAATGCGTTTTTTAATGTTTTTCTTCTTTGATTAAAAGCTGTTTTGATAATAGTTTTATAAAGTTTTGGATTGCAATTAAGTTTCTCTCTTTGATTTCTAATTATTCTTATTACACCAGATTTTACTTTTGGTTTGGGAGAAAATTCAATTTCATCAACAGAAAAGCAATATTCAACATTATAGAATGTTTGAATTAAAACACTTAAAATTCCTCTTTTTTTACCATTTAAACATGCGATTCTTTCCGCAACTTCTTTTTGAAACATGCCGACAAGCTCATCTATTTTATCTTTGTTTTCAAATGTCTTAAATAAAATTTGTGATGAAATATTATATGGAAAATTTCCAATAATTGAAAAATTGCTACTAAATATATTATTTAGGTCAAGTTTTAAAAAATCATCATTAATTATATTTTTTTCTATTTCTGGGTAATTTGTTTTTAAATAATTTATTGATTCCGAATCTATTTCAACAACCTTTAACTTAATACTTTTTTTTAGCAAGTTTTTTGTTAGCACTCCCATACCTGGACCAATTTCTAAAACGTTTTTGATTTGGTTTTCTGTGATCAGATTTGATATGTCAAGAGCAATTCCTTCGTTTATTAAAAAATGTTGTCCTAAATGTTTTTTAGCTTTTACAGCCTTTGTCATAATTTTTTTAAGCGTTTAAATAATTCAGAAGCAAAAACAAAATCATTTAACTGTTCATTATTGCTCTCTAATAGCTCTTCTTTATTTCCTGTCCAGCTAATAACTCCATTATTAATATATGCTATTTTCTCACCTATTTCCATTACAGAATTCATATCATGAGTATTTACTATTGTTGTTATATTACTTTCCTCAGTTATTTCTTTAATAAGGTTATCAATGATTATTGCAGTTTTTGGATCTAGACCTGAATTTGGTTCATCACAAAGTAAATACTTAGGATTCATAACAATTGCTCGTGCTATTGAAACTCTTTTTACCATTCCGCCACTTAGTTCACTTATTTTTAATTTATTACAGTTTTCAAGATTTACTCTTTTTAAGCAATCATTCACTCTAAATATTTTTTCTTCTTCTGATTTTTCTGTAAACATTGTTAAAGGAAACATAATATTTTCTTCAACATTCATAAAATCATAAAGTGCACCCCTTTGAAATAACACACCAATTTCTTGTCTTAATTTTCTTTTTTCTTTTATTTGAAATTTTGTAAAATCTCTTCCGTCGTATAAAATATTCCCTTTATCTGTTTGATGAAGACCAATAAGAATTCTAAGTAAAGTTGTTTTTCCAGAACCACTTTCCCCTATAATTAAATTTGTTTTTCCTCTTTCAAATGTAAATGAGATGTTTTTTAAAACTTCATTTTCTCCAAATGATTTGGTTATGTTTTGAATCTCAATCATGCTAGTAGAAGATCAGTTAAAATGAAATTAAAAATTAACACTATTATACTGCTGTAAACCACAGCTTTAGTGCTTGATCTCCCAACATCTAATGCCCCACCTTTTGTGTAATAACCAAAATATGAAGAAACAGATGATACAATGAAGGCAAATACTGTAATTTTTATTAAACAATAAGTTACATAAAATGGATTAAAATCAAGTTTTATCCCAAATAAGAAGTCAGCAGTTGTGATTCCAGAGGTTTGGCACCCAATCCATCCGCCTAAAAGACCAATACAAATACTTAAAATTATTAAAACAGGAAAGAAAAGTACAGTAGAAATAATCTTTGGTAAAATTAAAAATGATGCAGAGTTAATCCCCATTATCTCTAATGCATCTATTTGTTCCGTAACTCTCATTGATCCAATTTCTGATGCAATATTTGACCCTACTTTTCCAGCTAAAATTAAAGCAAGCATAGTAGGGCAAAATTCTAAAATTAAAGATTCTCTCGTTGCATATCCAATTAGATATTTTGGGTAAAGAGGGCTGTCAAAATTATATGCTGTTTGAATACTTACTACAGCACCAATAAAAAAAGATATAATAGTTACAATTCCAAGTGAATTTAGTCCTGTTTTTTCAATTTCTAAATTTAACTGTTTTAGAAAAATTCTTCTCTTCTCAGGAAAACTAAATACTTTTTTAATCATAATAAAGTATTGTCCAAAATGTAGAAGTAAGGATTTCATCTATATTAAAAGTAACTAATTTATTTAACTTTGTATTTAATTATGCGAATACAAAGATATCATATTATAATTCTTTTTGTAATGATTATTTTTTCCTCTTGTGGTATGCTAAAAAAAAATAATTGTGATTGTCCAGATTTTTCAAAAGAAATAAAATTAAGTAATTCATTAGAAGCTTAATTAAATTATGTTCCCAGATCTTTCTTTATATATTCCAAAAGAATCAATACCCTTAATAAGTAAATGGATTAATGAATTAGATATTTCTTTGAAATTTGTATATCCTAGGAATACTAAATTAGGAGATTATAAGTATGATAATAAAAAAGGTAATCAAATAACTATAAATAATGATTTAAATCCATATGCCACATTGATTACTTTAACTCATGAAATTGCTCATGCTTTTGTTTTTAAAAAATATGGGTCAAATCATCAACCTCATGGCAAAGAATGGGAAAAAATGTACAAATCCTTAATGTTAAATTTTTTAACACCTCAGATTTTTCCACAGAACATATTGGTATCTTTATCAGCTCATATGATAAAACCATCTGCTTCATCCTCAAATGATATTAATTTGATCTTAAGTTTAAGAGAATATGATTCTGAAAAATCATTAACAATTGATCAAATTAAGCTTGGTGAAAAATTCTTGTATTCTGGCAGATTATTTGTTAAACATTCATACTTAAGAAAAAGAATAAAATCTTTAGAGATAAAAAGTAAAAAGATTTACCTATTTAATCCTATAACTAAGATAGAAATAGTTGACTGTAAACAAAATATAGTTTAAATTTGCTTTCTATGAATAAAAATAATTATGCAATAATTATGGCTGGAGGATTAGGCTCCAGGTTTTGGCCATTAAGTAAAGAAGAAAAACCTAAGCAATTTCTTGATATTTTAGGTGTAGGAGAAACATTGATTCAGCAAACCTTTAGAAGGTTATCTTTAATTTGTCCTAAAGAGAATATTTTTATTGTAACAAATCGCAACTATTTTTCACTTTGTAAAAATCAGATAGCTGAAATTAATGAGAATCAAATACTATGCGAGCCAGTAATGAGAAATACAGCTCCTTGTATTGCATATGCTGCATTTAAAATTCATGCTCTAAATAATCAAGCAAATTTAATTGTTGCACCATCAGATCACTTAATAACAGATGATGCTGAATATGTTCGGACTGTAAATGATATTTTTGAAACAACTAAGGATAACAATTATTTGGTTACTCTTGGTATTAAAGCAACTAGACCTGACACGGGATACGGATATATTCAATATGATGATATTAATTCTTTAGAAAATAATATTAATATTAAGAAGGTTAAAACATTTACTGAAAAACCAAACAGAGACTTAGCATTACAATTTTTAGATAGTGGTGATTTTTTATGGAATGCAGGGATTTTTGCTTTTTCTTCAAAATCTATAATTGAAGCATTTAAAAAACATCTCAGAGATATTTATGATATTTTTTCAACTGGAGATGGTATTTATAATACAAATAAAGAACAGGAATTTGTTGATCGAGTTTTTCCTACTTGTAAAAATATTTCTATTGACTATGGTATTTTTGAAAAATCTGATATGGTTTATGTATACCCTTCAAGTTTTGGATGGAGTGATTTAGGAACATGGGTTTCAACAGACAATCATTTGAAAAAAGATGATGATAATAATGCTGTAAGAGGAAGTCAGATTAATTTGTATGAATCCAAAGAAAATATTATTATTTTAGATAATATAAAAGAATGTGTTGTTAGTGGCTTAAACGGTTATATAGTTGTTCAAAGTGATGAATCTTTATTAATATGCAGAAAATCTGATGAACAAGAAATCAAGAAGTTTGTTAATGATTTAAAGAAGATTTAAATCGATTAAAGGTTACACATCTTTATTGGGTCAACAAGTATGTCAAATTCCTTTTCAGATAAATAATTTAGTCTAACTGCCTCTTTTTTTAGGGTAGTTCCATTTTTATAAGCACATTTAGCAATTTCAGCACATTTTTCATAGCCAAGCTTATTGTTTAAACATGTTATAAGCATCAATGAGTTATTTAAATTTTGATCGATTTTTTTGAAATTGGGAATTATACCAGAAATACAATTTTGTCTAAATGAATTACACGAATCAGAAAGTAGTTCTACAGACTGAAGAAAGTTTGCGGCAATAACAGGTTTGAAAACATTAAGCTGTAAGTGTCCTTGCATTGCAGAACTGGTAATAGCTAAATCATTTCCAAATATCTGAGCACAAACCATTGTTATAGCTTCTACTTGAGTAGGATTTACTTTGCCTGGCATTATAGAAGAACCTGGCTCATTTGCCGGTATAATCAATTCTCCAATTCCAGATCTTGGGCCTGATGCAGAAAATCTAATATCATTTGCTATTTTGTTTAATGAAACAGCAATTTGTTTTATTGCTCCATGAGATTCTACCATTGCATCGTTTGCTGAAAGAGCTTCAAATTTATTTTTAGCTGAGCAAAATTCAATTCCTGTAAAATCTGCTATTTTTTTTGCAACCAAATTTGAATATCCTTTAGGAGTGTTCAAGCCGGTTCCAACTGCTGTTCCACCAATAGCTAGTTCATGTAAGTGAGCTAATGAATTGTTAAGTGATTTAATGCCATAATCTAATTGTGCAACATAACCAGAAAACTCTTGGCCAATAGTTAGCGGTGTTGCATCCATTAAATGAGTTCTTCCAATTTTTACAACATCATTGAATTCCTTAGATTTTTTTTCAAATTCTTTTTTTAAATCTAATAAAGATGGTATTAAGTTTTCTTTTAAAGTTGTGACAGCAGCTATGTGCATAGCAGTTGGAAATGTGTCATTTGAACTTTGTGATTTATTTACATCATCGTTAGGATGAATGAATTTGATTTTGTCATCAATTTTACCTCCATTATTTAGATGAGCTATATTTGCAATGACTTCATTAACATTCATATTTGACTGAGTGCCGCTACCAGTTTGCCAAATAACTAGTGGAAATTGATCATCATATTTTTTTTCTAAAATTTGATCACAAACTTTTGATATTGCTTCTTTTTTTTCTTTTGATAATACACCAAGTTCAAAATTAGTATGTGCTGCTGCTTTTTTGAGAACTGCAAAACCATATATTATTTCCAAAGGCATGCTTGCTGGTTTCCCAATTTTAAAATTATTTCTACTTCTTTCAGTTTGTGCGCCCCACATTTTGTCAATAGGAACTTTAACTTCACCCATAGTATCTTTTTCAATTCTATATTTCATGTTAAATAATTTTGTTTGTTGAATTAGTTGTTGTTATTTTGTTCGTAAAATAATAAATATGAAGTTTCTAGGTTTTTTAGCTTTTTTATTTGTCTTTCTAATGGCTTTTTGGTGTCTTATCTTTTTAGCAAGTGTTATTCCTTATTTTATTTATGTTTGGTTTAGAGAAGGAAGGCTTGAAGAAGACCAAATCCCTAACTAACTTAACAAAGTTAGTATTATTTTTTTATCCAAATCTAATCAGATATTCTTTAATAAAATCATTAATATCTCCATTTAACACATTGTTTGGATTTGAAGATTCGTAGTTTGTTCTCAAATCCTTTACTAATTTGTAGGGGTGTAGCACATAATTTCTTATTTGAGACCCCCATTCAATTTTTTTCTTTTCTCCTTCAATTTTATCTTTTTCCTTTTGTTTTTTTTCAATTTCAATTTGATAAAGTTGAGATTTTAATAATTTAATGGCTTTATCCTTGTTATCAAGTTGTGATCTTGTTTCAGAATTTTCTACTGTGATGCCAGTTGGAATATGTTTTAATCTTACAGCTGTTTCAACTTTATTTACTCCTTGCCCACCAGCTCCCCCTGATCTGAATGTATCCCAGCTAATATCTGCTGGATTTATATTTATTTCGATATCTTCATCTACTAATGGATAAACAAAAACTGAGGCAAAGGTTGTATGTCTTTTAGCATTTGAATCATAAGGAGAAATTCTTACTAGTCGGTGAACTCCATTTTCCCCTTTTAAATGGCCATATGCATAATTTCCTTCAAATTCTAAGGTTACAGATTTAATTCCAACAGGTTCAGCGCGTTGCAAATCAATTTGCGAAACTTTATATCCGTTTTTTTCCCCCCACATACTATACATTCTCATTAGCATCTCAGCCCAATCTTGTCCTTCTGTTCCACCTGCGCCGGGATTAATTGTCATGATGCCATTCATCGAATCATCTTTAGAGTTCAACATTTTTTTAAATTCTAAATCTTCAAGCAAATTAATAATATCATCAAATTTTAAATTAATTTCATTATCTCCAGCATGAAGTTCAATTAGTATATTTAATTCTTCTAAGTTATTTTCGATTGAATTAAAAGCTTTTACCCAATTTTCAATCTCTTTCTTTCTTTTTAATGTTTTCTCAGCTTTCTTGGAGTTTTCCCAAAAGTTGCTTTGCAACATTTCTTTTTCTAATAAGTTTAATTCTTCTTTTTTACTTGATATCTTAAGATATGTAGAAAGTTTTTCTGTTCTATTTTTTATTTCAGAAATTTGATCTTGGTTAATCATTTTTTAAATTTTTTTCTATTTGTTGCCAAATTAATTCAGTCTCAAATCCCTTTTGATAAAGAAATCTTGCAATTTTTGATTTTCTCTTAAACATATTTTCTTCCTTAATTGCTTTTGATTTATTTAAAATTAAATCTGAAATTTTATTAATATAGTCACTATCATCAATTTCTGAAAAGCTTTTTAATATAATATTTTTATTTATTCCTTTTTGATGGAGATGATTTCCAATTTTAATTTTCCCCCAACTTCTTGAGTTAAATTTACCCCTGCAATATTGTAAAGCATATCTTTCTTCATTAATGTAATTATTTGTAATTAAATGATTAATTATTTCATTATGATTATTAAAAACTTTCCAATCATAAAG
>Ga0208763_1000032_pt1 | contig 36649 bp, 61 predicted proteins | sample ETNtaG_20_FD_185756 | JGI IMG/M metagenome (GOLD analysis project Ga0208763, IMG submission 185756) | Marine microbial and viral communities from oxygen minimum zone, Eastern Pacific Ocean - ETNP201306PF45B (SPAdes) (version 2) | ecosystem: Environmental > Aquatic > Marine > Oceanic ... | reverse complement strand
TTGGAGATCAATGCCAAATCACGGTATGACACCACACACATCAGGAACATCACTATCAGCACAGACAAGATATGCTGACGGTGTCAGAGAAATACTTGAGTGTTTCTTTGACGGCACACCAATTAGGAATCAATACCTAATCGTGCAGAATGGTGAACTTGCTGGAATGGGTGCCCACAGTTACAGTAAAGGTACTGCAACAGGTGGATCCGAAGAAGCGGCAAAATATAAAAAATAATATAACAGGCTTTGTGATGACTAAGAAGGAACAACTCGAAGAACTACATAAGAAAATTGATAAACTTCAGAACACCGTTGACAAACTGTCGCAAAGCCTTTATAAACATATTAAGTTTATCGATTCAACATATGATGGATTAAAGAATCCAATCGAAGCGGCAAGGAAATGGTTACGTAAATGAAAGAACTTTGGGTAGAAAAATATAGACCAAAAACATTAAAAGAGTATGTTGTTAGAGATGAAGCACAACGACAGCAAATACAATCTTGGATTAATGACAAAGCGATTCCGCATTTGTTATTAAGTGGTGCTCCAGGTGTGGGTAAAACTACACTGGCAAAAGTATTGTTCCAAGAACTAGAAGTAAGCAGTTATGATATATTAGAAATAAATGCTTCAAGAGAAAATTCAGTAGATACTGTAAGAGAAAAAATTAATTCATTTGTACAAATTATGCCATTCGGTGCATACAAATATGTATTGCTTGATGAGGCAGATTATATGAGTCCAAATGGACAAGCGGCACTACGTGGTGTAATGGAGATGTATCACACATCAGCAAGATTTATTTTAACTTGCAATTATCCCAACAGAGTTATTCCAGCACTTCACAGCAGATGTCAAGGCTTCCATATGGAAACAATTGACAAAAACGAATTCACGGCAAGGACAGCAGAAATATTAATTGCTGAACAGATAGAACCAGACATAGAAACACTAGATACGTATGTAAAAGCAAGTTATCCGGATCTTAGAAAATGTATCAATATGATACAACAGAATGTAAGGGATGGAAAACTTATGCCACCTGCAACAGGAGATTCCGGACAACAGGATTATAGACTGCAGATGGTTGAATTATTTAAAGCAGGCAAAATTAACGAAGCAAGGAAACTTGTTTGTTCACAAGCAAGACCAGAAGAGTGCGAAGAGATATACAGATGGTTGTATGACAACTTGGATATCATATCCAAAAATGAAGATGCACAAGACAAAGCAGTGCTAATTATTAAGCAAGGGTTGGTAGATCATTCATTTGTCGCTGATCCTGAAATTAATTTAGCAAGTGTTATGATTAAACTAGCAAGGTTAAAAAATGAATAGATTACTATGGACCATACTTGATAATCTACCAACAATTTGGGTTGTTGCTGTATTTGTATTTGGTATAATATTAGCGGCCGATCACGCAGGAGTAATATAATGGGTAAAAAACACGACAAAAAAAGATTTTTTATTGTAAAATATGTGATGAAACCTGACAATAAATTTGATGAATTTGTTGAATTATCAAAGAAAAAAGTGGGTGCTGGTAAAATAGCAGAAGCAAAAGTAGTTTTAGATTTAATCAATGAGGAAGTTGTTAAATGTGACCTGCCAAACGTACCCGATGATATACCGTTCGAAAATGTCTATAAACACTACCGTAAATGGTACGCAGACGTTATGGACGAGTTTGTAGCATCCTAAGATATTCGCTAAATAGTAGTATTATGCACGATGTAATAGATATAATTCGTAATGTACAGTCATTATACGCAGTAGGACCTACTCTTGATATATTAAAAGACTACGAGAGAGTGTTAGACGAACTTGATGTATATGTTTTTAAAAATTGGGAAGACGGTGAATTACTAGAAGGCCCAAAAGATGAAAGACATTTCACTACTTGTTCTTTTATGTGGCCTGCTGATAAAATGCCTGATCCTGCAGGTGGAAAAAAACTACTTGATCAAGGATGTAAAGTAACTTACAAAAAAGATGAATTATTAAAACCTAGAGAAATCAAGTCTCCAGAAGATTACAGACCAGGAACTACTAAAGGAAAAATAGATGGTCATCCAATATGGATTGTAGAAATCAGAATACCTAAAGAATTAATTGGAAACTTCAAATCAGGAGCAACAGAAATTCCATCTGATAACGAAATTAACATAGACCCATTGGATAATATAGATGCAGATTAATGAAGGTTTAAAAGCAGGCGATTTAAAAGATCTTGTTTCAAAAAGATTCGAAGTAGACAAGTACAAATCCAAAATGGGTGAAGATAAAAATGTTTGTGTACTTGCATTTGTTGTACACGGAGCCGAACCGGCAAAAGACCTAGAACGTTTTGCAGAAAAAGGTTACAAATCAATACTGGACGCAGACGCTACTCCAGGCACAATGAAAGACGGCAAACACAGAGTATTTGTTGAGTTTGAAAGAGTTGAAAACTTAGATAAAAGTATTGGTGAATTTTTAGATGACTTAGGAAAATTATGTGAAATAGATAATTGGGAATTTACATACCATAAAAAGCCTGTTGTATTTTTAGCCGACAGAGCAAACCTATCTAAAATACTTCCAAGAACTCCAGAAGCATATACACAAAAAGTTAATCAATTAAGATTAGGTGAAATAACAAGTTTCTTTGATAAATTTCAATTAATGGAAATTAAACTAGACAATAATATAATCAATATTAAAAAAGGACAGGAAACTTTAAAATTTGAACTACATAATTGGGGTGAAACACAAGAAGTCCTTAAAGAAGTAAAAGCATTCAAAATAGACACAGGTGCTATGGCAGAATGTATTCATTTAACAAAGGTATTTGGACCATTTAATATTACCAAAACATACGAAGACAGATTCGTTTTTAGCAAGGGTAATATGTCAGCAACGTTAAGTAAGTACAAATGGTAAGATTAAGCAAAAATTTCACGTTACAAGAATTTACAAAAAGTCAAACTGCCGAAAGGAAAGGCATTGATAATACACCAGCAGAAGCACATCTTGAAAACGCAAAAATACTTTTTGAAAAAGTAGTACAACCAGTAAGAGATCATTTCGGACCAACAATAATCAATTCAGGATACAGAGGACCTGATTTAAACTATGCAATTGGTGGCTCAAATAGATCACAGCATTGTAAAGGACAAGCAGTTGATATAGAATGTCCAGGCACTCCAAATTATGATGTTGCAAAATGGATCGAAGAAAACTGCGAATTTGATCAACTCATATTAGAATTCTACAAACCAGGTATACCTGACTCGGGTTGGGTTCACGTAAGTTATAATGCAGAAGAAAACCGTAGATCTGTGCTAACAGCACTAAAAGAAAACGGTAAGACTGTCTATAAGCCTGGTCTACTTCAATAAATACTGCTATTATGTTTTCAAGCATTAGAATGATATTCGCCGTTCTTCTGATCACTGGTATAGCCGGTGCGGGTATGTACGTGATGAAACTACGGGCAGATAACGCCACACTAAAGGCCAATCAGATAGAACTAGAAAAAGGTATAGAAGCACAGACAAAGTTGATTGAACAACAAAAGGTAGACTTCGAAGCCATAATGGAGAGCAACAAAAAACTTAACACTCTGGTAATGACTTTCAAGAAGGACCTAGATGAGTTAGACAAACGTTTTAACAAGAAGAAAAGAGACGTTGGTAAACTAGCCATTGAGAGAACTAAATCTGTTGAGAGAGTAATCAACAAAGGTTCAAAAAATGCCAAGAGATGTGTTGAGTTGGCATCAGGTGCAGAGCATACTGAAGAAGAATTAAAAGCAACAAAGAAAAGTGAGATTAATCCGGAATGTCCAAGTTTAGCAAATCCGAGTTATGTACCATATGAGTAAAATATTAGCAATAGCACTTATCGTATTACTGACAGGATGTAGCATAGGTGGCGAAAAGAAGATCAAAATATTCTCTCTGGAAGAACCTAGACAGAAGTTGAACCTGCCAGATCCAATGCCATTGACACTTGAAGACATACGTTGGATAATAATAACCAGTGAAAACGCACAAGAAGTATTCAAGAAGTTGGAAGAAGCAGGCATAGACCCAGTATTGTTTGGTTTGACTGACAAGGACTACGAGATGTTGGCTAAGAACTTTGCACAGATAAGACAGAAACTACAAGAAACAAATAGTCTTTTAGAAGAGTACAAGAAATATTATGAGGAAGAAGAAAATGCAGACAGTAATTAAAGTGATAGCAGAACACCTAGATGTTGCAGAGAGCAAGGTGACTCCAGAAGCACACCTAGTAGATGACCTAGGTGCAGATCCATTTGACACAATAGAATTGTGTATACAAGTAGAGAAAGCGACAGGTGTTAAAATATCAGAGGAAGACGGTGACAAAGTACAGATCGTACAAGATTTAATCAACCTAGTGGAGAAGAAATAATGTGGACCTATAGAGCAAAAGTAATTAGAGTTATAGACGGTGACACAGTCGACGTTGATATTGATTTGGGTTTTGGCATATGGCAGAAGAACGAACGTGTGAGAATCATGGGCATTGACACTCCAGAATCAAGAACAAGAAATAAAATAGAAAAGAAATTTGGATTGGCCGCAAAGGCAAAATTAAAATCATTATTAGGTAAACAGACAGTACTACAAACTACTATCAATAAAAAAGGTGTTGATATGAAAGGTAAGTTTGGCAGAGTGCTTGGTGATTTTTTACAGAATGATAAATCTGTAGCAAAAATAATGTGTGAAACAGGACACGCAGTTGCTTACTTTGGTGGTGCTAAAGCGGATGTACAGAAGCAACACATAAAGAATAGACAAAAACTTGTTAAACAAGGTGTTGTTAAAGGAGCAATTCAATAAATACTACTTTAATTAGAGGAACAAAATATGGAAATGATCGTAGCACTAGCAATGAAATTTTGGCAATGGACAGTATTAATCGCTGTCGTAATAATTGCCGCAATAATAAACTTTACAGACAAAAGAGCAAAAACAAAATTAAAATTCTATTACAAAGGAATGCCAACCCTACAACCTGTGCCAATAAAAACAAAAGGCAAAGGTTTCTGGAAAGGTATTGTTATGTGGTTGCTATCAACAAGAAACTGGATACTTACTGAAGACTGGAAGTACAACATAGACGGTACTGAATATGTGATACCGGCTGGTTTCCAATTCGATGGTGCTAGTATTCCAAAATTTTTAAGAACTTTCTTTTCACCAGTTGGTGTATTATTAATGGGTGGACTTGTTCATGATTATGCATACAAGTATAAAACATTATTAAAGAAAAACAAAAAAGACACAATGGGTGAACTTACACAAAAAAGAGCAGATGAGATTTTCAGAGACATCAACATTATAGTAAATGGTTTCTACACAATGAACAGACTTGCATATTGGTCATTGAGAATAGGTGGCTTTGTTGCTTGGAATGGACACAGAAAAAGAAACGCTAAAATCAAAGGTGTGAAATAATGGCTGAAGAATTAAGAGAAGACAAATTAGTTGTACCAGCAGATAAATCTACTGCAAACAAAAAAGTTAAAGTAGAGTTAGAAGTTGATACAAGTGCAAAAGACTTAGGACCAAATCCTTATGCAAGATTAATTCATCTTGCAAGAGCGATAGACAGTTGGAGAATCTTTCCGAGAATATTCATTACAACATACATCGTACTATTATACAAATGTGTGATATGGTATATGAATTTACCAAGTCCAAGTATGGAACAGTCAGGATTGATATCTATTGTTGTTGGTGCTGGTGCGGCCTGGTTCGGTCTTTACACAGGATCAAGTAGAAAATCAAAATAATTACCACATATTGACAAATTGTCAATCTGTTATACAATGTAATAAATGAAAAATTATTACGACATTCTAGGTGTCTCCGAAGACGCTTCTCATGACCAAATTAAAAAAGCATTCAAGAATATTGCTAAAAAAGAACATCCAGATCGTGGTGGAAATGAAACAGTATTCAAAGAAGCCAATGAGGCATACGACACATTAAAAGATACTAGAAAAAGACAAGAATACGATACATTAAGAAAATACGGACAAGGTGGACAAGGCGGAAACTTTAATTTTAGATCTAGCGATTTCTTTGGTGAAGATATATTTGAGAACTTTTTCTCAGGATTTGGATTTCAAAACAGCGATATGGATTTCCAAGGCAGAGGAAATATCAATATAAATCCAGGATTTAGATCTAGAAGAAGAGGACCTACCAATAAAAGTGTAAATGTTAGAATGGCTATATCAATAAAAGAAGCCATGAACAATCTTGAAAAAACAATAAACTACAAACTTCCTTCAGGTAAAGAAGAATTTGCAACAATCAAAATTCCAGCAGGATGTCAAAATGGTATAACTTTTAGATATCGAGGAATGGGTGATGATACTTTAAAAAATGCACCTCGGGGAGATTTAATGGTACAACTCACTGTGTTGGATTCCGACGGATACACAAGAAAAGCAAATGATTTATACACTGATAAAACTATTAGTTGTTTTGATGCAGTAAGAGGTTGTGAACTGCAACTCAAAACATTGACCGATACTATAATAAAAGTAAAAGTACCTGCAGGCACACAACCTAATACATTAATTGTATGTAAAGGACAAGGAATGCCAATACCGGGAGGAATAAGAGGAAATTTATATGTAAAAGTAGTAATTATTATCCCTCAACTTTCGCAAAAGGATTTAAATAAAATAAAAGATTTATGAGTTTAAAAGTTTACACATACCCAGATGAATGTTTAGAAACAGTTAGTACACCTTTTGATTTCGATAAAGACTCCATTCCTAACTACGATAACCTAGAAAATTTTGAACAAGATATGATTGCGTTAATGATAAACGAACAAGGATTGGGACTGGCGGCAAACCAAATAGGCATTACCAAAAGATTTTTTGCGATAGGTCACGGTTCATTTGACACATTTCAAAAACCTGCTATAATATGGAATCCACGGATATTAAACGCAAGTGAAGAAAAAGTTATTGATGTGGAAGGATGTTTAAGTTTTCCAGGCATCTTTGTAAAAATAGAAAGACCAAAAGAAATAGAAGTACAATATGAAACAACACAAGGAAAAACAAAATTCGCAAAACTCAACGGAATGGAATCAAAATGCTTTCAACATGAACTTGATCACCTTGAAGGTATTACATTTAATAAAAAAGTATCTAAACTAAAATGGGAAATGGCAACAAAAAGATCGGAGAAACAGAATGCTTGATGCAAATGAAAATCTAGAAAGTATATTTGAAAATTCAGTTAAAGAGGCTGAAAAAAGAAAACACGAATACGTTACTATTGAACACTTACTACTTGCTTTGATTAAAAACAAAGACATTGGCACTATATTGCACGATTTTAAAATAAATGTTCCCGCACTTATAAGAGATATTGAAAATTATTTAGATACAAAGTGTGCAGACATTATCACTAAAGGTAAAGAACCTGTCACTCCGAGAAAAACTGCATCATTAGAAAGATTAATGAACAGAGCATTTACCCAAGCATTGTTCCAAGGCAGACAAGATGTCAATGCTTTAGATGTATTAATAAGCATCTTTTCAGAAAAGAAAAGTTATGGTGTGTACTTTTTAAAAACACACAAAGTTAATAGAGATGATTTACAAGACTTAATGTCTGCAGAAGCAATTATAGATGAGAATTTGGCTCCTATGCCAGGTATGGTTGGTGGCCCAGAACAAAAATTAAGACCAAATCAAGCAGATAGAATATTAAGAAGTTATACAGAAAACTTAAATCAAAAGTATTTTGACAAAAAGATTGATCCTGTAATAGGTAGAGATGCTGAAACCGACGTATTAAAACAAATACTTGCTCGTAGAAACAAAAACAATGTACTACTAGTTGGTGATCCAGGTGTTGGTAAGACAGCAGTGGTAGAAGGACTTGCCAGAAGAATTGCAAAAAATAAATCAGATGTTCCAGAATATTTGAAAGATCATATAATTTTTTCACTAGATGTAGGAAGTTTATTAGCAGGTTCGAAGTATAGAGGAGATTTTGAAGAAAGATTTAAAATGATATTAAACGCATTAGATCAAAAAACAAAATGTATATTATTCATCGACGAAGCACATATGATTGTTGGTGCAGGAACTACGCAGGGAGGATCTGTTGATCTTGCAAACTTAATGAAGCCTATACTAACAAAAGGTAACATAAAAGTTATTGCGTCTACTACTTGGGAAGAATATAGAAAGTTCTTTGAAAAAGACAGAGCATTAATGAGAAGATTCCAAAGATTACAAGTGGGAGAGCCATCTAACGATACTGCTATCAAGATATTAAAGGGCATAAAACACTACTATGAAAAGTTTCACAAGTGTACAATCACAGACGAGGCTTGTGAAGATGCTGTAGACTATTCATCAAAATTTATTGCAGATAAAAAACTTCCAGATAAAGCAATAGATGTTATGGATTCTGCCTGTGCAAGATTAAAACTGAACAACGTAAAAGATGGTAAAATAGATCACGATGAAATTATACACGAAATATCAGTAATGACAGGTATAAGCATTGAACAATTATCTCAAAAACAAACAAGTAATTTAAAAACACTAGAAGAAAAAATGAAATTACAAGTGTTTGGACAGGACAAAGCAATCAACACTATTACAGATAAAATATTGGTTGCAAGAGCAGGTCTTAAATCATTAAACAAGCCAGTTGGATCATTCTTATTCTTAGGACCAACAGGATGTGGTAAGACTGAAACTGCGAGACAATTAGCAAAAACATTAGGTGTTGAACTATTAAGATTTGATATGTCTGAATATCAAGAGAAACATAGTATTGCAAAACTAATAGGATCGCCTCCGGGTTATGTAGGATATGAAGATTCTCATATGGGTGGCGGAATGTTTGTAAACGAAGTTGAGAAAAATCCACACGCAGTTGTGTTATTTGATGAGATTGAAAAAGCACATCGTGATGTATCCAATATGTTATTACAAGTTATGGACTATGGAACTGTGACTGGTTCAAATGGTAAGAAAGCAGATTGCAGAAACATTACACTTATTTTAACTTCTAACTTGGGTGCAGAGGCAATGGAAAGAAACAATATCGGTTTTGGTTCCTTTGAAAGAGAAGGTGAGGACGATAATGCACTTAAGAAATTCTTTCCACCAGAGTTTAGAAACAGACTAGATGCTGTGATTAAATTTGATAAACTTGCAGAAAAAACTATGAAATCTATTGTTAAGAAATTTATACTTGAATTAAACACAATGACTATCGAAAAAGATGTAGAAGTTAACACAACAGATGATGCAGTTGATTTTTTAATTAAAAAAGGATTTGATTCTAAACTGGGTGCAAGACCTTTGCAAAGGGTTATTGATGAAGAGATTAAGAAGCCTTTATCTAAAATGATGTTATTTGGTGAACTTAAAGATGGAGGAATGATTGAAGTAGGATTAAGCACCGATGTTATTCCAAAACTTGTACTTGATTTTAAAAGAAAAGTAAAAGATTTAAAACCTAAAGAAGAAAAAGATGCGAAAGCACCACAATAAACTTTTCTACGGAAAATATACTCACAAGACTACTTTTAATTTTCCGTGGGCACATAAACTATATCCTACAACTGACGAAAATTTAATTAATTTTATTAAACACAAAGGTCAAGTGTACGGTAAATTTAGTGCTTCTATTGTTAGTATAGCAGACTTTATATTGAATAACAGAGACAAAGTAAAATTTAGAGTACAAAAAAAATACACATCATTTTATTCTGATGAAGAAACTTCAAAAATGTTAGCAACAAAATATTGGGATGAACTTAATGATGTGTTTAGTGTGGATCTTACACACATAACAAAATTAAAAAAGAATACAATATTGTGTAAAAAATATCCACACAGGAATTTTAGATACCAAATACATTTAAAGAAAGATGCACATAAATTACTATCTGGTGCAGATAGAGATGCATTCTATAGGTTTTATCAAGCAAACAGAGAAAATGTTAAAATAACAAGCACACACGTTCTAAACTATTTGCAAAAGCATACTGAATATTGTTGGAACGGATACTTCTTTGTAAAGGAAGAAAAATATCTTTCTGCATTAATAATTTTGCTTGATAAAGTAATCGAGAAAATACAAAAATACATTAAGGTATAATATGACAGATATATTTAAAAGATTAAAAGATAGAAAAATACTGAAAGAAAACACACTGGTAGATTCAATGATAACAAAAGATTGGATGGGTTCTCCTGTAGAGATTAACGGTACTTTGATTGTTAAAAAAGTTGAGGACGATCACTGCCTATGCCAAGAGTACAATGAAGCAGACGGCAAATCATACAAAATTAGGTACGTGGATATAACAGCAATTGACGGAATGGAACCAAATGAACTGGCCGCTGTGTATGGATTAGGTCCAAAAACACAACGATTCAAGAGACGTAAAGCCGAATAAATACAACGATGGCACAAACAAGTACAACATTATCAGGATCAAAAGATCACGTTTCAGATGTAACAGGAACTGATATCAGTTTCACTTCATCAGGCGGTGTATATACAATTAGTTCAACTTCAACAACACTGACAGGTGATGGAAAATTTGCAGTTCGAGATCTAGTGACTGTAACAGGAACGACAAACAATAATAAAACATTTACAGTTAAATCTATTGTATCATCTACATCATTTACTGTAGAAGAAAAAACGGTAACGGAAGCATCTGATGGTTCAACGACTACAACATTGGATCATACAGGATTTAATACAGATAAAGCAAAAGGTGACGGATACTATTCTCAAGCAGATGGTGTACACACAGTGACATATAGAATGGTTAACTTAGGTGATTCAACTGACGACTTTACAGGTACTTGCAAAATGCAAGGTTCATTAGCAACAACACCAACTGAAGAAGATTGGTTTGATATAGCAGGTACAACAGTAACTTCAGACCAAAGTACAACTACCTCATCAGTTAATTTTACAGGTAACTTTGTTTGGGTAAGAGCAAAAGTAACCACTACAAATAGCGACGGCAACAGATCGATGATCAATTCGATCCTTTTAAACTCTTAATACACAACATTTCTAGCAGGTTGACAGTTTTTCTATATATGTTATAGTAAGATATGGACGATAAAGAACTAGAAAAAATCGAAACTGTTGATGTTACTGTGACAGCGGAAACAATGGATGTTCACGTTGGTGTATTGAGGGCAAACGGATATTCAGTGCAAAAAGGATTATACAGATTAACACAATTGGCAGTAGCATTTTTATTAGGTGCCTATATTATGGGTTATTTCAATGGAATCAATTAAAGTTATTTGCACAAATAACGGAAAATCTAAAATAGCAGAAGTATTAAATCATTCAGACAAATACCTAAAGGTAGTGTTTGAGGGTACTGATATGATCATTGAATTATTTAGAAAAGATATTTCAGAACCCTACACTGGTTTTAAAGCAGGTTTAGAGTTTGAATACGAACCAGAATAAGCACGTTCTAAGAATACACTACTCGGTAAATAGTATTAAATGAAAGCAAACGAATTTATAACCGAAACCATAGACACAGAGGCTTCGAGAGAGCTCGATCTTTACATTATGAACAGTGAAGAGCTCTACAGAAGAAGATTTATGCCTATCATCTTAAACTTAAAAAGAAAGATGGCTAAAGGCATTTATGATCATGAAAAAGCAGTAAAACTATGGATGTATCTGGTTGATGACGCCGCAAAAGAATATGTAAAAGAATTTGGTGGACAATCAGAAGACGTTAAAGATATGTTTCCAAAAGAAACAAGAGAAAAAGTGGCTCAAGATTTAGCAGACAGAGAAAAAGAAAATTTAGAACAAGGCGAATACGATGCAATTAAGGGAACTGTTTCTTAGGGAGGACGATCGTTCCACAGCAGTTTTTGCCTTTGGCCGATTCAATCCACCCACAATAGGACACCAAAAATTAATTGAAACTGTTTTACAGACGGCTGAAAAAGCCAACGGTAAGGCATATCTTTTTTTATCTCACAAACAGAACAACAAAACTGATCCTTTAAACTTTGCAGAGAAGCAGGCCTACATACAACAATTTTATCCAAAACTTGCAGTAGGTGATGCCGGTGCAAACACAATAATCAAAGCACTACAAAAAATACAATCAGAAGGTAGAACAAGAATCATAATGGTTGCTGGTTCGGATAGAGTCGAAGAATTTAAAAAACTTTTAAATCAATACAATGGTAAACCAGACAAACAAGGAAATGATCTTTACAAGTTTGATTCAATTGATGTGGTAAATGCTGGACAAAGAGATCCAGACGCAGAAGGAGTATCTGGTGCTTCGGCATCAAAAGCCAGAGAACTTGCGAACAAAGGACAATGGCACGAATTTTCCAAAATTGCTATGGGTGGAGATGAAAGTAAATTAGTTTACAATAAGATACAAGATGCTCTTGGAGTAGAGGTTGCGGAAAACAACAAAAAGTTGTATAATGAAGATATGGCAGACGGTAAACCAACAGTATATCTTGATATGGACGGAGTCCTTGCAGACTTCTTTGGCGGTGTAGAAAAAATGTATGGTGTACAACACTGGAAACAATTAACAAATGACAAGACAAAAGATTTAAAAGCAGAAGTTATTAACAGAATAACTGGAACAGATTTTTTTGCAACACTTCCAAAATTTCCTACAGCAGACGCATTGATAGATATGGTGAAGAAATTTACAGGTGGCAAGTTTAGCATTAACACTTCTCCGTTAAGAGGTGATCACGAGAATTCAGCAAAGTATAAAAAGATTTGGATTTCAAATAATATTGAACAACCAGATGAGATAGTTGTAACAGGACGTAAAGAATCATATGCTAAAGACAAAGCATCTGGTACACCAAACATACTGATCGACGACAGACCAGTAAATGTCGAACGTTGGCAAGGTGCAGGTGGTTACGGAATTTTATATCAAGCGAACAGAGATTCGCTAACTAAAGTGAAAGAGGCATTAGAAAATTATGGAAAACAAAACAGAGACGAACAGTAGATCACACGAAGAAATAGTTGCTAATATAAAAGCAGTATTAAAAACTCACGTTGCTCCGGCAGTTGCTTCACATGGTGGAGAAGTAAATTTTGTCGAGTTTAAAGAAGGACTTCTAACTTTACAAATGTCAGGTGCCTGTTCAGGTTGTGCAGGTAGTCAGCAAACACTAAAATATGGTGTAGAAAATATGATGAAACATTATGTTCCTGAAGTATTAGCAATCGAAGGAGAAGACGACCCTAACCACAATGATCCGTTCTACGAAAGATGGGCAGGATTTGACAATATGCCGGAGGATATGTAATGCCAAAATTTTCAGGAATAAACAGAGCATACGCAACAGGTGAAATAGAAAAAACACCATACGAAAAACAAAGAGAATTAGATGAGAAAATGAAAAAGTTTTTGGCTAAAGGTGGTAAAGTAGAAAAGGTGAAAGCACACAAACCTACAAAAGAACAATTAAAATCTTGGAAAATATAATGAATATTGAAGATTTAAAAAAATTAGCAGGAGTGGATAAGAATACAGAACCTTCAATGGGTGAAAACTTATCATATGTAGGTACTGCTAAAGCACAATATCAAAGAAAACACAACATTCAACCGGGTACGCCAGAGTGGTTCAAATTATGGTTTGCACAGCCTAGACTCACTGGTGAGAACCCAATGCCCAAAAAAAAATAAATACTCGCATATGCGAGCCACAGAATTCACAGAGACAAGTTGCCCTAGAACAAGAGCAAAAGAGTGTTCTTGTAGCAAGGTAAAAAGTATTACTGAATCTAAAGAAACAGTAATAGCACAATGTGAATTAGAACATTCAGACACCGTAAAAGGCACTATACTATTCATTCAAGCACCAGGAACAGATACATTAATAAAAGGCCAGGTTACAGGATTGACTCCGGGAGATCACGGATTCCATATACACGAATTTGGTGATATGAGCAAAGGCTGTGATTCTATGGGAGGCCATTATAATCCAGACGGTAAAGATCACGGAAACGAAGATAACGGACACGTGGGAGATTTAGGCAATATAAACGCAGACGAAAACGGTGTTGCAGAAGTTAACAAAGTTTCTAAATATGTTGACCTAATTGGCGATAGATCAGTTGTTGGCAGAGGTGTAGTAGTACATAAAGATCCAGACGATCTTGGGCAAGGTGGTGACGCAGAATCGTTAAAAACGGGTAATGCAGGCGAGAGATTAGCCTGTGGTGTAATAACATTAAGAGGTGACACTACAAAATAAATACAGTATATGAGCACACACTACGAAGATATCAAAAATATTTTAAACAGAATCGATGGGTTAAATGCACCCACTAACGAAGCACCTAAAGATGGCGACATAGATTACACAAAATTAATGTTGCAAATTTCTGCAATGAAAGACAAGATAGCAGAATTGCCTATAGATGATGACAGAAAAACATCGGCATTGACAGCACTAGGACAAGTTGAAGACGACCTATCAATGGACGAATCAGCAGTTAAAGAAGATTTAGATTATAGAAGTGAAGACATTTTAAACAAAGCAGGATTTGATCCTGCGGACATAGACACTTACATGAAAGTTTATAACGATCACGGTGACACGTCGGACATAGATCAAATGAATATGAAAGAAAAAGTAGGACTTGCTGAAGTAATGAGCATTGTACTTGCTTCACATGGAATACAAAATGAATCATATAAACCTTTCCCAGAAGCAGATGAAATGACATTCGAAGATGATGATGCATTCTACGAAGCATTTGGTGAGTTAGGATATCCAGAAGACGAAACAGAATTATTTGACGCAGAATACAGAGGTAGAAAAGTACCACTTAACAAACCAATGAGAGGTGATGTTAAGAAATTTAAAGTGTATGTCAAAGATCCAAAATCAGGTAATGTTAAAAAAGTTAACTTTGGACACGGCGGAAGTTCAGCAAGAAAAGCCGGACAGAAGACTATGAAAATAAGAAAGTCAAATCCTAAAGCAAGAAAGAGTTTTAGAGCACGTCACAACTGTGCCAACCCAGGACCAAAGACAAAAGCAAGATATTGGTCTTGTAGAAAGTGGTAGTATGAAAATTAACGAAGTAGTTGGAATAACAGAAGAAGAATTTGAACAATTAGCAGAAAAGAAAGACGCCTGCTATCGAAAAGTAAAAGCAAGATACAAAGTTTGGCCTTCAGCCTATGCCTCTGGTGCTCTAGTTCAGTGTCGTAAAAAGGGTGCGGCTAACTGGGGTAACAAGAGCAAAAAATGAAGTTCATAATTTACAACGGAAGTCTCAAAGCAGACGCAGAATCAAACACATTCTCAGTATGCCAAATGTTAAAACTGGCATTTGAAAAACTTCAACACGAATGCGAGATAATCACATTAAGAGATTTAAATTATGAAGGATCAACTAGTGACATTGATGATGATCTAAAACCTGAAATTATGAAAATGTTTGACGCAGATGGCGTAGTGTTTGCAACACCTATTTGGTGGAGTGGACAAAGTTGTCATATACAAGGACTAATGGAAAGAATGGATCCTATTTACAATTGGTCGAAAGAAAACAAATATCAACCTTTCTACAATAAAGTATTTGGTTCATTGATATCAGGCGGTGGCGATGGCTTCCAAAAGATACACGGAAACTTATATTCTTTCGCAAGTAACTTTGGTTTTACAATACCACCACAATGTAATGTTGAATCAAAAGCACAAGGAATAGAAGAAATTAAAGATGATGAAGATACACTTAACCAAGTTAAAAACTGTGCAATCAATATGACCACTTGGGCAAGAATTTTAAAAGAAGGAAATCCAGCAAAAGATGGCAGACACGGATCAGTAGATGTAAACGAAGATGCCGCAGGAGTTGGAATCATTACAAAACAAAATACTACAAAAGATGTTAAGCCGGGTGATGAACGAAAAAATGTAAAACAATTAGGTCTAGAAAATTTTGCAGACGGTAAAAAAAAAGGCAAAAGTAGACCAGGTAGAGTAAAAAAAGCAGGTGCTAGTTGTAAAGGATCTGTATCATCATTGAGAGCAAAAGCAAAGAAGTACGGCGGTGAGAAAGGCAAGATGTATCACTGGTGTGCTAATATGAAAGGTGGAAAGAAAAAATAATGATAAAAAGAAACAGACAAAGAAATGTTCCATACTTAATGCCTATCAAAAAAGATATCACTAGATTCTATATGAAAATTGCTAGTAAAGTAAATTTTTATGGTTGGACTATTAGGAACGGACACAAAGCATAATGAGATTTAAAGAAATAGTCACAGAAAAGTGTTGGAAAGGATACGAAAAGAAAGGCATGAAAACCATGTTCGGCAAACGTGTTCCTAACTGTGTAAAAAAAGAGGACGTAGACTTCTGTGTGAACTGTGGTGAATTAGTATTCGCAGAATCACTAAACGAAAATTTAAAGAAATGGTTCAAAGACAAATGGGTACGTTTTGGCCCAGATGGCAAAATCAGAGGTGACTGTGCAAGAGGTTCTAGCAAAGAAGGAAAACCTAAATGCTTACCAAGATCAAAAGCACACGCATTAGGCAAAAAAGGTAGGAAGTCTGCGGCCAGCAGGAAACGTAGACAGGATCCAAAAAAGAACAGACGTGGCAAGGCAAAAAATGTTAAAACAAAAAAATGAAGATAAAAGAAATAACAGAATACGTCAGAAAACTTGTCCATCCGGACGTTGAGAAACAACTAAAAAAATACGAAAAAAGAGCAAGGAAAAGAACAAGAATGGGATATGCACCAGGATACATATCTTATCCTTACAGGGTTGAAGGTTGGTCAAAGAAATATAAAAAATCAATCAACTGTAACAATCCAAAAGGTTTCTCACAAAAGGCTCACTGTGCAGGAAGGAAGAAATGAAGATAAGAGAATTCATAATAATGCCACATACAGCAGACTCAATGGGTTTGATACACAAACCTGGTAAAGGACCAAACAATAGATTTGATTTTAAAAACAAAGGCAACAACAGAGCAAACGAAAACAAAATAAAACTATCAACAGATCCAAACTATTTTGGTGCAGTAGGGGTAGAAAAATATCAAGCCACAGGTCCCGTAGTGAACATTCCGGTCAAACAATTAATTGGCTTTGAACCTGAAGACAAAATGAGTGATCCTAAAAGCATGGCCAAAGTAAACCAAATAGCAAAAGCAGTACAAGATAAAAAACCTATGCCACCTATACTGGCAAGAAAATACAAAAATGGCTATCAGGTCATTGACGGACATCATCGTTTCTGGGGACAAAGGAAAGCAGGTGTCAATTACATAAAGGCACAAATTGTTCCTCCTGAGGATATAGAAGAAGAAGCACCTCCAGGTAGAGAAAAACAAGTTAAAAAACTAAAGAAAAAATTTGGTAAATCTGGTGCTTACGCAATCGCTTGGGCACAACACAACAAGCACGGTAAACCCAATAAGTAAAAATACTATGTTAGAAAATGTTCAAACCGTCGGTGGACGTGTCAAGGGCAAAACTAAAAACGACCTTGTCTATGTTACGTGGAGTTTTACAAGCACTTGTAATTTTACTTGTGAATACTGTCCTACGCACTTACACGATGGCAAATATGGGTTTCCCAAATATGATGATGCGATATGGTTTATCAAATCGTTATCACAACAACTACCAGATACTGCACATATTGTTTTTGAATTAGTGGGCGGAGAGCCTACACTGTGGCCACGTTTTATTGAATTCGGTGAAGAAGTCCAACAACTTTTTAAAGATAAAAAACAAAAAATTTCTATAGCAGTAAGCACAAATGGAAGTAGAACTACTAGATGGTTTCAAAAATTAGAAAGTAAAAATTTATACGATATAATGATTATCGATTGTAGTTTCCATCCTGCTATGTGTGATCCTGATTTGTTCTATAATAATTTAGAAACTATTTCAAAAAAGTATATGACAAATGCAAACTTTATGCTGGATCCTAAATACTTTTGGAAATCAATTGAATTGATTGAACGTGTTAATGATAATTTGCCTGTTGACACAATTACAAAAGTTTTAAGAGCAGTTGATAACAAAAATGATAAACTAGAAATTGGTAGTTTCATTCCCGGATACACAGACGAAATGCTTGAATATATAAACAATCATTCCAAGCACATAAATCAATATGATAGGAATAAGTTTGCTCCTGTTCCGGGAGAAGACATAATATGGCCAATGTATATGTATTTCGATGATAAAAAGATAGACTTTCAAAAAGTTTTATTACACAAACAACATTCATTTCAAGGTTGGAAATGTTCTGCTGGCTCACGTAGATTTTTTATTGAGCCAGGTGGTGATATATATCCTTGCTCTCTATTACGTGAACCAAGTTCAAAACTAGGCAGTATAAATGAAAAGAATTTTAAAATATATAATGATTATGTGGTTTGTCCGGTAAAATTTTGTCCTTGCAAAATGGATGCCATTGCTGAAAAGGTAAAAGTATAATGTTAACAAAATTAGATCACGTAGACAGAATACACGGACATCTACCTGGATATGAACCAGAAGAATTAATCTATATCACTTGGAACTTCACAACAACTTGTAATTTTGCTTGTACATACTGTCCAAAAGAACTTCACGATGGTAGATGGGGTTTTCCAAAGTATGACAATATGTTAAATTTTTTTAAAACACTATCAGAAGGAATTCCTAAAAAAAGTTACATCACAATGGAACTGTTAGGAGGTGAACCAACTATGTGGCCTAGATTAATTGACTTTGTAATAGAAGTAAAAAAATTCTTTGCTGACAAAGACCAAAGATTAGTCATAATGCTTGATACTAATTTAAGCAGAACAAATAGATGGTTTGAAAAATTAAGAGATAGTGAACTTTGGGATATGATTATAATTAATTCGAGTTATCACGCAGATTTTTGTGATCCTGATTTGTTTTATAGTAATCTTGAAATAATATCAAAAACATATAGAACTCACAGCAATATGATGATCGATCCTAGACATTTTCATAAGGTAAAGGATCTAGTAGAAAAAATTAAAGCAAACTTACCTGTTGATATGGCTATGAAAGTTTTAAGACCTGATCTAGGATCTACTGAATTGGTTGATGGATATACAGAAGAAATGATAAAATACATCACAGAACTGACAGGAAAGTTTCAATACAACAGAGAAAATTTTAAAGTGACTGGTGAAAAGTCTACAGGATTTCCATTACAAGTTTACGGCGATCACACAAAAGTAAATTGGCAAAAAATAATAATAGAGAAAAAGCATAAGTTTAAAGGTTGGAAATGTTCAGCAGGATCCAAACGATTTTATATACAACCAAATGGTAATATATTCCCTTGTTCTAAATTTATTGATGTATATCTAGACGAAAACGGCGAAAGAGTGCATAATTTTGCGGATGACCATCCTAATCGTAAATGGATTTTAGGCAACATAAACGATAATAACTTTAAAGTGTTTAACAAATACATTGTTTGTCCAATCGACTATTGTCCGTGCAAAATTGATACAGTTTGCGACAAACACAAAATAAATACTACATTATGAGAATACTAGAGATTTTAGTACGTGAAAATGCGACTGCAGGCGCCACAAGTGCAGGAAATATAGCAACTGTAACAAGTCCGCATATTGCAATTGGCCCTGATAGATTTAAAAAATCATTTACTGGTTCTCCAGGTGTGTCAGGAACAAAAGCACCAAAATTACCTAAAATTTCGCAACCAAAGAATGCGAACGGTACGGCAAAAGGTGCTCATCAATTAAAAGGTACAAGTTTATTCGGTGGACCAATAGCCAAAAGGAGTTATCCATAATGAGGGCAAAAGAGTTTACAGGAGATGCAGACAATAACACTTGGACCTTTCCTGACAAGCAAGTACAAGAAGGTGCTTCAATGGTTGCATATCATAAGCATCCAAAAGACAACAACCTTTGGACTTTCCCAGATGGTTACACAGACGACGAAGAAGTTGAAACTCCTTATATGAGCAACGCAAGTATGCGAGGTTTCCTTGATGAATTAGGTTATGATCCAGACTTTGAAGATGCAGGACCAGTACCTGCAAAAGAATTTATTGCAAGAACAACACAATGGTTGCAAAAGCATATTGGCAAACCATCACCAGAAGAGCCAACAACAGTAGATAGATCGGGTGGCGGTGCAACAATGATAGGTGGCGGCAGACCGGAAGGATATATGAATCAAATGGTCAAAGCACACAACGAACTGGCGAGAAAAACTTTAGCAAAGTATCCAGAAATCACACACTTCGGATTTAATTAATATGAAGATAAACGAATTACACAACCAACCTGTAGAAGCCGACACATATGAGGCTTCAATGGCTTTGAACCAATTATTAAAAATTGGCAAACACGCAATAAAATTACACAATTTAATTAATGACGATGCAGAGATGGAAGCCTGGGTGGCAAAGAAAATTGACCTAGCAGGTGATTACGTTAAAAGTGTACACGGATATATGCAGGGTGAAAATAACAACCTGTATGATGATGGCGGACTGACAGAAGACGCACCTTTTGGATCGGGATTTGATCTTCTTAGAATGGCTATAATGAAAAAATTTATATCTGTACAAGAATGGGATTTATTAAAAGACAAGTGGAAAGATGCGGCCGCTGAAGTTGAAGAAAAATATAGTGACTGGCCAGATGGCGAAGGTTTTGGATCATCAGATCACAACTTTGCAATTAGAGATTTAATGACTGCTGTTGGATACGAGTTTGATGACAAAGATACTAGCGGAAGATTTGTTGTTACAAAACAACCAGAAGAGATAGAAAAAGCAGGTATCAAGAATGCTAGAATGAAAGATGCTATGCCAACCGAGGATGGTTCATCGCATACAAGTATGAACAAATATGGACTTTCAGCAAGAAATCACAAAGGAAAATTTTATTCTTACAAGCACGGTAAACTTACAGGTGCTTTTGATTCAATGAAAGATCTTGCAAAACATCAAGAAGAATTAATCAAAGACGAGTCAGTATCGGAAGACGCTGGTGAAAAAATTGCCAACATGGCACAGAACATGACCAAGGACGAATTCATGGGTCATGCTGATGAGTTAGGGTTGACTCCTGAAGAAGCCGCAGAATACTATGAAAAGATGCAGGGTGGTGCACACGCAGGCAAGTTTGAAGATGCAGGCGAGGGACATATGAGCAAATCAACATTGTATACCACTGCCAAGTATGCAATAGAATTAGCATCAATGATTAAAAAAGGTGACGATTTGGAAGGTTGGGTACAGAGCAAACTTAACAAAGCCGCTGATTATTTGATTGGTGCATACAATTACGAAGAATATCAAAAACTAAATCCATACAGAGAAGATTTAGATTCCGACACATTTGCAAAACATTCGCAGATAGTACAAAAAAACATAGACGAAATATTGTCAAAAGAAACTGACATCGATGACATCGACACTAAACCTGGTATGATGAGAATATTATCTAAAAGAGTAAATGAGGTCGAAAAGGCTATGTCACGTAAAATTAAAGAAAAGACAACAGAAGAAGATCTAGACGAAGGTCTTAAAGATTGGGCGAAAAAATTAGCGGCCGCTGGTGTAATTGTTGGTGCTGTCGCAGGAATGGGATCGATAAACAATGCAATTGACAATTCGGTACCGGCTGTGAAAGCAATGAACAACGCATACGAAATGGCAGTTGATGCAGGCAATACAGAATTAGCAAACAATATCAAAAAAGATATATCAGATGCAAAATTAAGACTTGATACAGGTAAGGATCTTAATCACATAAAATATTTACAAGACAAATACAGCAAATTTATGCCTACAGAAGGCTTGGCATATGAATCAAAACTTGCTATAATGCTTAATAAGAGCCTTAAATAAAACTGTAACAAATATAAATATATCATATGGCACGTAAACAGAAACAAAAAACTACATCAGACTTTGCTGATTTGGTTGCTCGTTTAAACGCAATGAGCAATATGACTCCTGAACAAGAAAGAGCAGAGCTCATGGAAGCGGCTACATCAGAACCAAAAATACTAGATGACAAAGATGTTTCATTAGCGGATATTGCCAAACTAGCAGGTATAAAAGAATACACAGAAGCACCAAAAGTTTCAAAAAAAGCAGAGAAATTAGTAGAATCAATAACTGGTGAAGAGTCAAGTATAACAAAAGCAATCAAAGAATCGGATGCAGATGACTCTATAGCAACTACTATTAAAAAAGAAGTTACCGAAGAAGCAAACAGATTAGACAAAATTGCAGAACTAGAATCTCAATTAGCAGAATTAAAAGCAGAAGAAAAAGAAAATGCTACAATGGATGACAAAGCATTCAGAGAAACATTTTTAAAAGATATTACAGAATTTGTAAAAAATGCAGAAGCAAATGATTTAGTGGAAATGTACAATACGTTTTCAGAAAACGAAGTTGAAATGAATGAAAATTCATTCATAATTAAAACTCCAGAAACAAAAGAAATTATTGCTGACGCAGAGAAGGCCGAAGCACCAGATGAAGTTATCGCTGATGCAGAGAGAAACACATCAGAACCACACAAACCTGAACCATCTTTAAACGATCTAGTTAAACAGGACGCAGAGTCTAAAGACGACGAAGACGAGGAAGATGGCGAAGTTCCTATGTTAGACAAGGACTTTGACGAAGGTGAAGATGTTGAACTACCAGCAGAAGATAAATTTACCAACGATTTAGATCCACAACCTAAAGACTAATTTCCAATAAATACCTTATATGTCAGGTATAAACTTTATACAAAATTTTAGCAAATCTAAAAATGATGTCACTAAACTAAAACAAGTAGGACACATCGACAGTTCTGTTCAAAAAGATAGTCCAAAATCCGCAGGTGCAAGAGGTTTGAATAAAATGCACGATTTTGCATTTAAAAAACCAAACGACATAATGAAGAAAAACGAGCAAGAAGGTTGGAGACAGAATACACTTGAAGATATAAAAGTAGTACTAACCAAAATAGATTCCATTCTCAAATAAAATATTTGCATTTCTTACAAATATAATATATACTGTTGGTTAACAACAGGAGAAAATTATGGCCGTAAGAAACTTTAACGATGCAGAAAAGCAAAAACTAATACAAATCATTTCACAAGGATCACAAGTACTAGGCGAAGTAGACGATCTAAAGTCTGGTTTAAGAGATACTGTAAAAGCAATAGCAGAAGAACTAGAATTAAAACCAGGTCTAATTAATAAAGCAATAACAGTCGCACACAAAGGCAATTATAAAAATATTGCTGACGACATGGATACGTTAGAAAGTATACTGAACACAGCCGGTAAACTTTAATGTTAGACAAAGTCAGATCATTCTGGCTTCGTAGTTTTGAGAGCGACAGGACAGCATTTTATTTTGAACTTGTCAGTTTTGTATTCACAGTTGGAGCCAGCCTTACATTAGCAATCACAGCCACGAATCCGGATATGACGGTAGTATATCCTATGTTTTTTGTTGGAGCGGTAACACAATGTTATGCTTCTTACAGAAGGAATGCCGCATTCGTAATGATGATTACTGGTTACTTCTCAATCATAAATGTCTACGGTTATGGCGTTGCAAGTTATTGGTGGTAGAATTGTTAAACATACTTAAAGAATTTTGGATAACCAGTTACAAGACAGATAGAATTGCATTTTATTTTGAAGTGTTTTCTGTTGTGGTAACTGTTTGGGGATCAGCACTATTGACTTTTACCTCACCGGGGCCAGATATGAGATTAGTGTTTCCATTGTATCTAATGGGTTCGACTACACTTGCATATGCATCTTATCGTAGAAGAATAATTTGGACTTGCGTTTTGGCGTCATGGTTTACTATAATGAACATAATAGGAAATTTAAGAGTATTTTAATGAAAACAAAATATATACACGTTAATCAACACAAAATAAGAGCAAACAAAAAACACGGTACCAACGAACCTGTTATAACAATAAAAGAAGGATCCAAAAATACATACTGTCACGAAGTAGAAGTATTAGGACCTAGCAAAATAATGTATGGCGGCAATGATAAACCAATACTATCTTGTGGTGCTAGAGTTGTTATAAAAACACAAAGTGAAATAAAAATTATTAAATGAGTTACATAGACGCTTTATATAAAAAAGATGAAGACAAAGTATATGTTGTCGAAAGAAATGACAAAGGTGAAAGAATTTTTGTTGATTATGATGCAAGATATACATTTTACTATCCCGATGCTAGAGGTAAACACAGATCTATAACGGGAGAAACTTTACAAAAAGTTACTTGCTCAACGTCTAAAGAATTTATAAAAGAACAAAGAATAAGATCAAATAAAAAACTTTATGAGAATGATATTAATCCTGTTTTTAGATGTTTGGAAGAGAACTATTTGGGCAAAGAAACTCCAAAACTAAATGTAGTATTTTTTGATATTGAAGTAGACTTTGATCCAGAACGTGGGTATGCAACTACTGACGATCCATTTATGCCAATCACTGCCATAAGTTGTTATTTGAGTTGGACTGATCAATTAGTAACACTTGCTAAGATTCCAAAAGGAATGAATATGGCGACTGCACATACATTGACCGAAAGATTTGATAACACAATGTTGTTCGAGAAAGAAAAAGATATGCTTGATGCATTTCTAACATTAATCGAAGATGGTGATATTTTATCTGGTTGGAATTCAGAAGGATATGATATTCCTTATACTGTTGGAAGAATACAAAAAGTATTAAGTTCAGATGACACAAGAAGATTATGTTTCTGGGGCGAAAAGCCAAAGAAAAGAATGTTTGAAAAATACGGCAGAGAACAATTAAGTTATGATTTGATAGGACGAGTGCATTTAGATCTACTAGAGTTATATAGAAAGTACACATATGAAGAACGTCATAGTTTTAGATTAGATGCAATTGGTGAACACGAACTAGGCGAAAAGAAAACTGTGTATGAAGGGTCATTGGACAACTTATACAAAAATGATTTTGGATTGTTTATAGAATACAACAGGCAGGATACTGCACTATTGGCCAAACTTGAGAAGAAGTTGAAATTCATAGAACTTGCCAATGAGATTGCACACCAAAACACTGTGTTGCTACAGACAACAATGGGTGCAGTTGCAGTTACAGAACAAGCAATAGTCAACGAAGCACACAGAAGAGGTATGCAAGTACCAGGTAGAAAATTCAGAGACAAAGATGCTGAACCAGTTACGGCGGCAGGTGCTTATGTGGCTTATCCAAAAAAAGGAATACACGACTGGATAGGATCTGTTGATATTAATTCACTGTATCCATCTGTGATTAGAGCCTTGAATATGGGTCCTGAAACTATCGTAGGACAAATACGTCCTGTAATTACTTCTGCAGAAATAAACAGAGCCAAACACGCAAAGAAATCTTTCGCAATGGCTTGGGAAGGACAGTTCGGTACGTGGGAATATCAAGCAGTAATGAAACAAGACAAGAGTGTAGAAATTATTGTTGATTGGGTAGACGGTACATCTGTCAAAATGTCTGCGGCACAACTTTATGATTTAGTATTTGAAAGTAATAATCAATGGATGTTAAGTGCCAATGGTACACTATTCACATACGAGTTTGAAGCAATAATTCCAGGATTACTGAAACGTTGGTATGCAGAGAGAAAAGAAATGCAACGTAAGATGGCAGACTGTGGAGATAATGAAATCGAAAGAGAGTATTGGGATAAGAGACAATTAGTTAAAAAAATTAACTTGAATAGTTTATATGGTGCAATTTTAAATCCTGGTTGTAGATTTTTTGATATTAGAATAGGACAATCTGTAACATTGACAGGTAGATGTATCACAAAACATATGGGAGCCAAGGTAAATGAAATCGTTGCAGGCAAATATGATCATATTGGCGAAAGTATAATATATGGAGATACTGACTCTGTATATTTTTCTGCACACAAAACATTATCTAAAGAAATAGATTCAGGACAAATTGCGTGGACTAAAGAATCAGTGATTGCGTTATATGATAAGATTGCTGATGAAATTAATATTAGTTTTCCTAACTTTATGCAAAAAGCATTTCATTGTCCAAAAACAAGAGGAGAATTAATTAAAGCAGGTAGAGAACTTGTCGCAAGTAGAGGTTTGTTTATTACAAAGAAAAGATACGCAGTTCTTTATTATGACAAAGAAGGAACTCGTGTTGATACTACAGGTAAAGAGGGTAAAGTAAAAGCAATGGGTCTTGATTTAAAAAGATCAGATACTCCTGTGTTTGTACAAGACTTTTTAAGTGAAATATTGTATATGGTTTTAACAGGTAAAGAAGAAAAAGAAGTACTGGATAGAATTGCAGAATTTAGAAAAGAATTTAAAGCGAGACCAGGTTGGGAGAAAGGATCACCCAAGAGAGCAAACAATATGACAAAATATACTGCGGCAGAAGAAAAAGCAGGTAAAACAAATATGCCTGGACACGTAAGAGCAAGTATGAATTGGAACAGATGTAAAAGTATGTATAATGATCAATATTCATTACCAATTACTGATGGAGCGAAAGTGATTGTATGTAAATTAAAAAATAATCCACTTGGTTATACATCGGTTGCGTATCCTGTAGATGAATTAAGAATACCACAATGGTTTCAAGAACTTCCATTTGATAACGAATCCATGGAAGAAACAGTGCTTGATGGTAAACTAGAAAACTTAATCGGTGTGTTGGGTTGGGATATTAGATCCACTACTCAAACAAGCACTTTCAATTCACTGTTTGAATTTTAGTGGTAAAATATTATTTTCAATAGACATCGATCTAAATATAATGTATACTACAAACATTATGAAAGATATCTTACAAGACATAGTCAAACACACGCATGGTTTGGGATTTTTGGATCTTGTCAAAATTACTGGAGACAGTAAAGAAACTGCTATTGATTCAATGGCAGAAGACAGATCAGTAATCTTGCAAGGAACCTTTAAAAATGTACAATCAGAAATGAATGGTCAATTTGGTATGCCTCAGTTGGGTAAATTAGACATCCACTTGAAGTGTCCAGAGTACAAAGATAAAGCAAAAATATCTGTGTTAAAAGGTACTAGGAATGGTGCTGAAGTTCCAACAGGAATTCACTTTGAAAATGAAAAAGGTGACTTCAAGAACGATTACAGATTTATGAATGCTGAAATCATCAACGAAAAACTTAAAACAGTGAAGTTTAAAGGGGTTAAGTGGGACGTTGAGATTGAACCATCAGTAGCAAGTGTACAGAGATTCAACTTTCAATCAGTAGCAAACACAGAACATAATTCTTTTGTCGTAAGGACAGAAGACGGAAACCTGATATTCACATTTGGTGATCAAGCATCACACGGTGGAGAATTTGTTTTTGCATCTGATGTAAAAGGAAATCTAAATAAAGGTTGGAGTTGGCCTGTTGCACAGGTGTTGCAAATACTGAAACTTTCTGATTCAGCAAAAGTAACTTTACATTTCTCTAACGAAGGAGCGATGCAAGTAACTGTTGATTCAGGATTAGGCAAGTATCAATATATAATCCCGGCTCAGGCGCAGTAATGACAGAAAATAAAAGGCAAGAACATTTAGGAAAATTCAGTAGAGATTATGCTGTGTTCTTGCCTGCTATTTCTAACTTTTATAATACATTCATATCCAAACAAAGAGTCAGTGAAGGTACGCATATTCCAAAAGAACGTATACCAGCAGGATTTGACAGAGGTGTAGAAGGACTTAATTTTATAAATCCAGAAGAAGGATATTTCACATATCCAACTGCGTTATATTCGGCAGGACACGCCTGCCTAGATATGGAGAAAGTCGCAGACAGAGATTCTATGTGTGTAAACAGAGATAGGAAGTTTAGCACAATAGTAGGAGACTCCGGTGGATATCAATTAGGAAAAGGTATCATTAAATTTGATTGGAAGGACTTTGAGGGTAATAAAGCAAACGCAGTTAGAAGCAATATACTTAATTGGTTAGAACTTACAGCAGATTGGTCTATGACGTTAGATGTACCAAGTTGGGCGGCAGATGATCTAAATAGTCCAAAGACAGGATTAACATCATTTAAAGATTGTTTAGATGGTACTGTGTATAACAACAAATTCTTTCAGAAGAACAGACTAGGACAAACAAAATTTTTAAATGTGCTACAAGGTGACGATTGGGAATCTGCTTGTACTTGGTATGATGCAGTAAAAGATTTTGAATTCGAAGGCTGGGCGATGGGCGGTATCAATATGTGTGATATGGAAGTTATGCTTAAACGTCTAATCATTATGAGAGATGAAAAGAAATTAGATGGCAAGGATTGGATGCACGTATTAGGTACGTCACAATTAGATTGGGCCTGTTTTTTAACACAGGTACAAAGACAGGTTAGGAAAAACATCAATGAAAATTTCACAATTAGTTTTGATTCCGCATCTGCATTTTTGTCAACTGCAAACGGATTAGTTTACACACACAATTTATTCACGCCAAAGAGATGGTCTTACATAATGGAGAAAGCACCAGATGACAAAAGATTAAAAGGATCTGACATTCCTTTCCCATTTAAATCAGCAATAGGTGAAAGATTAGAGATGAAAGATATTTGTTGGTACGGCGAAGGCGACCTAAATAAAAACAACAAAGAAGGCAAGACTAGTTGGGATAGTTTCAGTTATACACTAATGATGGCACACAACGTATACAATCATATCAGAGCAGTACAGATAGCAAATGATATGAATGACATAGAGAGATTAAAACATCAACCAGATCCTAGAGCCTGGATGAAAGTTAAAAATGCAGACAACACAGACGAACCAAGCGAATTTGTACCAAGGAATATACTTTACTTTAATACATTAGTCGAACAAGTGTTTACTAGTGAAACACCAATGGAAGTTATATCCAATGCTAGAGCCTTTTTGGCAGATATCAGAGGCACAAGATGGCAAAGAGCAACAGGTGGTGGTAAAGGTAAAAACAATTTTGGTTCATTATTTGAAGGAGGATAAATGGCTGGTAAAAATAAACAAATACAAAAATTAAAAGATCATCATGAATATCTAAATAAGAAGGTAGCAGAACTTACCGAAGATAGAAAAACAGATAGAAGTTCGGAAAGTAAAACAATTTTAATGCGATTAAAAAAAACCAAATTGGCATTGAAAGATGCACTTGCTCGAGCAAAAGCAACATTGACAAAATAAAATTTAGGTACTATAATAAAGGTATGTTAAGAGATTATAATTCAGGAATTAAAGACAATGTAGGTTTGTTTTCTGGTAAAGAAGTAGAACACACTCCTGCATATGGTTTACAAACATTGTTCCTTGCAAGGAATGATTTAACATATGATCAAATAAAAGAATTGTGTGTTAAAGTAAATGCAGAAGCAGTTTATTTTGGTGCAAACAGATCTTTCGTTAATAATCTTGCAAATCAAACTATGCACGTGAGTAGATTATTAGATAGTGGATATTTTGTTACTATCGATTATCAATATTCTATACACAACGAAGTAAAAAAACGTTTCAGTTCTGTTTGGCAACACGAAAGATTTATACCTTTCTGTTCTGTGATATTTGAAAATAGTGAAGAAGATAATAAACTTTGCTTTAAAATAGATGATATTGACTTCAACAAAACAAACAAAGGCGTTTGGACAATGAGTATGGAAGATTTCAAATCCAAATCAGGATTTACAAAGTGGAATGAATATAAACAAGATGAACCTATTGAGGAGAAAAACGTATGGCCGATACCAATGAAAACGCAAACGATGTAATCGAAGCACAAAGAGATCAAGCATTGAGAGAACAGGCGGGCAAAGCAGGAAAACTGATATGGGTAACTTTCAGAAAAGAAGGCATCCACAAATATCCTGCGGCATTGGATGATCCAAAATTAGCAACAGGTGATGAATATGATGTTTCATTTTTAGGCTATCCTCACAGACACATATTCCATTTCAAAGTTGCAATTCAAGTTTTCCACGATGACAGAGATATAGAATTTATACAGTTCAAAAGATGGCTAGAAAATATGTACAGCGAGGGCACTTTAAAATTAGATTATAAATCTTGTGAAATGATATCAGATGATTTATTTGTAGCAATAGCAAAAAGATATCCAGGCAGACATATAGAAATAGATGTGTCAGAAGATGGTGAAAATGGAAGTCACGCAATTTATTCCAAAAAAAACGATCCAGACCAGTATATAATATGAAACAAGTTTCGATAAAAGAAAAAAGAGCAACAACTAGAATGGGATACCTTCCAATTGGGGGCGGAGGTTTAAATGCATCATACACAACAGTTGATGCCGTGGCGAACATTTGTACCACAGCAGGTAACTTGGGTATGAAGTATGGAAAAGATTTCATTTGGGCATATCAGGGATATGACAATGAAGATGATGAATGTGTGACGTTGATGGTCAAAGAAGAAAAGTATGAAACTTTTTTACATCTAGCATTACAAAATAAACATAAAATCAAACACACCAACGACGGTGATGTTAAATTAATTAAGGAGGCAATTTAATATATGAGAACGTGGGAAGTAATGGATCATACTTTTAAATTTAGAGTAGGTGATTCAGATGAAAAAGGTGGTTGTACATTTATAGGTGGATCTTGGAAAGATGTAACAACAAAAGAATTATTTGAAAACAAAAAAGTTGTGTTGTTCAGTTTACCTGGAGCATTCACTCCAACTTGTTCAGGACAACAATTACCTGCATATGATGAAGCATTTGAAAAGTTTAAGGAATTAGGAGTAGATGACGTGTACTGTATTTCAGTAAATGACGCATTTGTAATGAATGCGTGGGCACGTGATTTAAAAATTAAAAATGTAAAAATGATACCAGATGGTTGTGGTACATTTACAAGAAGTATGGGTATGTTGGTTAACAAACCTGCACAAGGATTTGGAATGAGGTCTTGGAGATACTCTGCATTAATAGATAATATGGAAGTTAAACATTTTAACGAAGAACCAGGTTATAACAATGCAAGTGCCGACGATGATCCATTTGAAGTATCAGACGCAGACACAATGATTCAACAAATTAAAGAGGCTCAATAGTGAAAATATTTTATATGGGTTTGGAGTCGTATCAAGCAAGATACACTTATCAATTAACTGATTGGACAAAACGTGCATATGACAAACGTAAGATAGAATATGTAATTGTTCCAGGAGAAACTATTGATGACTCTGAAGCAATCGTCACAGGTCAAGTTTTAGACGCTCACGGCAGAAGTTATTTTGGTATGAGCCAGATGATGAATTTAGTTAAGATGTTAAAGGCTGGTGAAATAACAAGCAAAGATATAATATTTTTTGAGGATATGTTTCAGCCTGGAATGGAATCACTGCCTTACATACTACAACAAACACCTGTAAAATATCAGCCAACAATTTACTTAAGATGTTTGGCTCAAGCAATTGATCCTGATGACTTTGTACACGTATGGGGTATGAGCAAATGGATGTCATTATATGAAGAAATGTGTAATGAAATTCCAAATGTAAGAATACTGGCAAGTAATGAAGAAATGGTTGCACATATGAAAATTGCTAATTGGAAAGCACCTATATATAACATATCAGGTTTGAGTTTTGGCAAAGAAGAAGTGCAGTCAAGAGTTGAACAAAAACCATTTGTAGAAAGAAGTCAAAGAGTTGTATTTGGAGCAAGATGGGATCAAGAGAAACAACCACAGTTCTTTATGGACCTGGCAACAAAGTTTAAAGAAAAACATCCTGAAGTTGAATTTGCAATATGTTCAGGTGCACCTTTAAGATCAAACAATGACTATTACGTTAAAGAAGCAAAATATCTTGAAAAACAAAAAATACTTACAATACACGAAAATTTGCAAAAAAATGAATATTATAATATTCTAGCAGATTCAAGAGTGTTATTCAATTGTGCTTTACAGGACTGGACTTCAAACACATTGAGTGAAGCAGATGCTCTCGGTGCCAATGTATTATTTCCTGCATACAGATCATTTCCAGAAGTGTTTAACAACGATCATACAAGAATGTATGTTCCATGGTCAATGGAAGACGCAATGGCAAAATTAGAATTATTATTAAGCAAACCATCCCCTAGTATGGGTCAAATATCAGATTGGACAAATGGTACAATCGACAGAATGTTAGACATCATGACAGGCAAGGGTGAACAATGGAGAAGAGATGGACAACACTACAGAACGCCAGTTTCCGAAAACAAATACTAATACAACAAATAATTGTATACTAGTAGTAGGCGGTGCCGGATATATCGGTTCACACATTTGCAAAGTATTATCAAAGAACGGATACACACCAATTGTTATAGATCACAACATTAAAGATAAACCATGGTCTACTAGTTTTGGACTTGCGTTTAATTTAGATCTTCCACAAGAGATACAGCAACTACCGGACATTATAAAAAGATATAATATTAATTCTTGTATCAATTTAGCGGCTTATACTGCCGTTGGAGAATCTGTTGCTAATCCTACAAAGTACTACAAGAACAATATAGCAATGACTTTACAATTACTTGATATTCTCAATACCTGTAATGTTAAGAATTTTATTTTTAGTTCTAGTGCGGCAGTTTATGGTATTCCAAAAGATGGTGTATGTAAAGATGACGATGAATCTTTAATACCAATCAATCCATATGGAAAGTCAAAATTAATGATAGAATCAATATTAAGAGATTACTACAAGGCATATGATTTTCGTAGCATAAGTTTAAGATACTTTAATGCCGCAGGAGCAGATCCAGACAGTGAAGTTGGAGAATTAAGAGAACAAGAAACACATATCATACCATTGGCCATTCACGCATCTTATTCTGGAAAAGGTTTTAATTTATTCGGTGATGATTACAAAACAGAAGATGGAACCTGTGTAAGAGATTACGTACACGTGATGGACCTAGCAGATGCACATTTAAAGGCATTGAGGTTGATTGACAAAATTAAATGTAATTCATATAACCTAGGTTCAGGCATTCCAACATCAAACAAGCAATTATTAGACGCAGTACAAAAATTTACAGGAAAAATGGAAGTTACAATCAAACCTAGAAGACCGGGTGATCCTGATTCTTTGGTTGCTGATATATCAAGGACAAAAAATGAGTTGGATTGGAATCCATCTAATAGTTCTATTGACAACATAGTGTCAACTGCTGTAAAATGGTATAACAAGATAAACAAAAGGATTGTAAATTAATGAGTGAACTTTTAAAAGATACGTGGGAAACAAAAGGGCCAATCAGTAAAAAGATAAAAGAAAGAATTAAAAAGGCAGGTAAAAGATTCCATTCTAATGACAATATTTCCGAATTCATAGAAGAAGGTGAGATGGATCTATTACAAGCAGAAGTTCAAGAGAAACTGCAAGGTGTGTTAGACAGTCTTGTTATTGATACAGAAAACGATCACAACACACAGGAGACTGCGAAACGTGTTGCGAAGATGTACGTAAGAGAAACTTTTGGTGGTAGATTCAAATCAGCACCGAGGGTAACAAGTTTTCCTAATATGGGTTACAAAAGTATGTACACCAGTGGTCCAATTTCAATTAGATCGACGTGTGCCCATCACTTACAAAACATTGTAGGTAGAGCCTGGGTAGGCATTATTCCAAATGGCGAAGTGATTGGATTGAGTAAGTTTAATAGGATTGTACATCACATAGTGGAGAGACCTCAAATACAAGAAGAGATGACAACACAGATTGCAGAAGAATTGAAAAAATATGCTAAAACAGAAAATCTTGCTGTGGTAGTTAAAGCAGAACACCACTGTATGACACACAGAGGCGTAAGAGAACACGAGTCTGATATGACAACTGCGATAATGTTGGGTGCATTCAAAGAAGACCCAGCAACTAGAGATGAGTTTTATAAAATTTGTATGAGTATGAAGGGTCATGAATAAAAGAAAAGTATGGAAGATTCTAGATGGCTCATACAAACCAAAGAAACAAGAAGTAGATTCTGAGGACGTTGAACGATTAATAGCGGCTGTTCAACAGGAATGCTATTGGGATGACAGAGATATTGAAACGTGGGACGCAATAAACTCTGGCAAAATAGATTGGTCTGGTAAAGTAAATGAAAAAAAAATTAAAAAAAAAGCAAAAAAGAAAACAAAAAACTGAGGATGTGTTTGCCACCAGTGATGGATTGCAATACACAGGATCATTTACGTATGATAGTATGGATCCTGGAGAACTGAAAGACATAGATATATCATTCGATCCATTAGAGAATGTGACTTATGACGTTGGGCAAGTTAGTTTTGATTTTGACAAAGTATTAAGAAAAAAGTATCCTGCTCTGCAAGATGCTATGGATCACTATCAAAGTGTAAGAAAAATGTGCGAATCAAGAGAACAAGAGGAAAGTGATGACTAGAGCCGAAGAACTATTAGAAGAGATTAAAAAACACAGAAATGATATGGTTGCTAGAAACTATCCGTATCAACAACTTACAAACTTAATTTATAAATGGGAAGAAATATTAAAGAAAGATAAAGATGAGAATCAATAACGAACCAAAACTAAACTTTGAAGATGTTTTATTACAACCAAAACGATCTACCCTTTCTTCTCGTAAGGACGTAGATATGACTCGTAAATTTACATTTAGAAATTCAAGTAAGGTAATGAACTTTACTCCTATATTTGCAAGTAATATGGATGGAGTTGGTACATTTAGTATGGCAAAAGTATTGCAAGAATATAAAATGATGACTGTAATAACAAAGACTACTACACCCGAACAATGGAAAGCGGCAGTAGGCAACGGAGTTAGATTACAAAGTGTATCAGTGTGTACAGGCACTAATAAAATGTTCGACGATGATGCTGAAGATTATCGTAATATGCAAGAAATACTAAAAATGTTTCCTGATATAAAAATGATTACAGTCGACGTAGCAAACGCATATCATCAAAATATGGTCGGGTTCATTAACAAGATAAGAGAAGAATATCCAGACAAAGTCATTGTAGCAGGTAACGTAGTTACACCTGAAATGACAGAAGAATTAATTATAAATGGTGCTGATGTGGTTAAGATAGGAATAGGACCAGGATCGGTTTGTACAACAAGAACAATGACCGGTGTTGGTGTTCCACAATTCTCAGCAATAGTAGAATGTGCAGATGCGGCCAATGGTGTCGATGGACACATAATGGCAGATGGTGGTTGTACACAACCAGGAGATATCGCAAAAGCATTAGGTGGTGGTGCACATATGGTTATGATAGGTGGTATGTTAGCAGGACACGACGAATCGGAACAAGAAGTAAAAAATGGCAAAGTTGAATTTTATGGAATGAGTTCAGATAGAGCAAGAGAAGTACACGGAAAAAGAAAAGATGGATACAGAGGCAATGAAGGAAGATTAATATCTTTACCTTACAGAGGACCTGTTAGTAATACAGTAGAAGATATACTAGGAGGAGTAAGAAGTGCTTGTACATACATTGGTGCAAGAAGATTAAAAGATATGCCCAAGTGTGCAACTTTCGTAACAACACAGAACGTAATCAACAGGGTATATGAACAATACACCAAATAGCATAGAACCAATCAAAGAAAAACTTGACGACAAAATTAAGAAGTTAAATTCTTCTAGAGTGATCAAGAAAGTTACTCCCAAGGGAGATCTATCTTGGTACGTCAAATGGATATCTGTATTTCTTATATTGTTTGCAACGGTGGCCAGAAGTGTTGGTACGATGCCTCAAGTAGATATGTGGTTTGGTTTATTTGGAACTATAGGTTGGGCCTGGGTTGGATATCTTTGGCACGACAGGGCATTATTGGTTTTAAATGTAGTTTTAGTTACATTATTGGTATTAGGATTAACAAATTATTATTTTGGAATATGAGCGAAGAAGTTAAAAAAAGTTATTTTACAACAGGACAGATGCGTAACGCATTAATACAAATTGAGGATCAAATGGTTCATTCCAGTTGGATGCCAAATATTATATTAGGTATAAACAGAGGAGGGTGTATACCTGGTGTATATCTTTCTCACAGATTGAAAACAGCACACGAAGTACTAGACATTAGATTGAGAGATCACACTGTCAAGCCTGACCTACGTACATTAGAAAAGGCGTTCGCATTCCAAAAGAAAATATTGATCATTGACGATATAAATGATTCCGGAGCAACATTCCAATACATACTTGACAACTTTGGCAAACGTGAGGACAGAATAAAATTTGCCGCTCTTATACACAACAAACCTAGCAAAACAAAAGTAGATTACCACGGTTACCAAATCAACAAGGACGAGGCACCCGCTTGGATAGTATTTCCGTGGGAAGAGTGGGACAAGTAACGTAAAACTTGTATTGACTTACACAAAAATTATTGCTAAAATTAGGAACATTAATTAAACCTTAAGGAGGACTTAATGTTCAAAACATTAATGGCAGGTGTAGATAAAACACTTGTAAGAAATCTAGTAATTTTACACACGGCAGT
>Ga0208763_1000030_pt1 | contig 37702 bp, 70 predicted proteins | sample ETNtaG_20_FD_185756 | JGI IMG/M metagenome (GOLD analysis project Ga0208763, IMG submission 185756) | Marine microbial and viral communities from oxygen minimum zone, Eastern Pacific Ocean - ETNP201306PF45B (SPAdes) (version 2) | ecosystem: Environmental > Aquatic > Marine > Oceanic ... | reverse complement strand
CAAAGGTCGTTCGTATTAGAAAAAAGTATCGTGGCGGGTCTTGGGGTGGATACAGAAGACCAACCGCTTTTTGCCACAGAAAATTCGCAGATAGGTTCGCAATCTATGAAAGATAGTTCAAAAAAGTCAATGATCATGGAAGGTTTTAACCAGGTTGACGGTATTACCATCCATGTTATACTGAAAATAATAAAGGAGAAAGTTGATTATGATAGAAGAAAATAAAGACCTACTTAAATTTAATGCAGAAGGCATTCATCCAGCGGATATGTTCGCGAATGCTAAAAAGAAGGCAGTTGAAGCCGTTGATAAATTTGTAGCAGAACACGGTGAGCCAATGTATTGTGGTTTCGCCAATGTTTCAATTCATCCGGCAAGAGGAAAATTTGTTTCAATGATGAAGAAATTAGGAGTTGGATCAAATGGATACGGCGGTGGTTGGAGAATATCTTATTATGATATTATGGGTGACCACCAATACAGCCACACTCAATCGATGAGCATCAAAGAAGAAGCCTGTGAGGCGTTCAGAGATGAATTAAGAAAATACGGTTTGACGGTTTATGCAGAATCGAGGGCAGACTAATGTCAGATTATCTAACTAAAAAAGACATCGACAAATTGATGAAATTGTTTGATGCAATCAAATTGGACCTACAGGATTCAAGTTTTCCTACAAGGACTAATAGGTTAGAGGCTGTGGAGAACATGGCAAAGGTTTTGGAGATACACGGGTGGAAGGCCATCCGTGATCCAGAAATATCAATTGAACCGAGCAAGTCACAGGAAGAGGAGTTGAAAATGCCTTTTCCAGATGCTAGGGATCAACATTTAATCAATAAAAATTTTAACAAGGCAACGGGAGGAAAATAATGGCCACTAGAGCAAGAATAGGAATCAAACAGAAGTCGGGTAGGATTATTGCATCTTATCAACATTGGGACGGTTATCCAGGAGGACTAGGATATAACCTTTGTGAACATTGGGAAGACAAGAAAAAGGTCACAGAAGCAATCAAATTGGGTGACTCTTCTAAATGGCATTATATCGCAGGAAACGAAATAGACTTTGATGATAGATCTAATCCGATGTATGATGTTCAGAATGTCTACTACGGTAGAGATAGAGGTGAGAAGGATTGTGGATACAAGGTCTACAAGGACGAAGCAGAATACATCCGAGAAGGTTTTAACTCAGGAGAACAATTTGTATATCTAATGAAAGATGCAGGTGAGAAAGACTTCTTAGGTAAACCAAAGTTCAGTTGGTTCTATGTTGAAAGCAGATACACAGAAAACGGTAAGGAAGTTTTTGACAAGGAGTTCAAACCTTTAGAAAGATATGCGATACTTGAACACATCGACATCTTAAAAAGACATCTTGAGATGATGGATGAAAGTGAAAAAAGAAAGAAGGTGGCATAGTGTCAGTTCATATTAGATATAGATTCTTAAAAGAGAAAGGTCATTACCTAGAAGACGAGAGAATGACCCGAGGATACACGGTTGTTGAAGTAGATGAACCTACTCCATTTCATAAAGTGTTGAAAGAATTCTACAAGGACTTCAAAGGCAGAGCGGTTCAAATTGTGAATATTTGGAGAACTCCTGCAGGCGAGGCCAATTATAGAATGGAAGAGGAGGAAAGACTATATGGACTTAACTAAAGAACCAAACCCACCATTTGAAGTTGAGATAATTGATACGGCACCAGTAGAAGTAAAGAATCCGTTCTCAGGTCAGAAGGCGACATTACAGCCAACGGCGATAGCGGTTTATGATTGTATCAAAGGTGCAGAAGCATTGGGCGAGTATGATACGGTTGAAAAAGGTATTGACTGGTTCAGAGAACATTATCCAAAAGAATATATGGTGTTATTAGATTAATGATAGAGAAATTAAAAAGATCAATTCTAGTTGAACTAGGGTTCTTGTTCGTGGTAGTAGGATTTTTATTTTCTATAAACCTTATAAGTTTTAATTTCTAATATGGAAATGAAAGTGAGTTTGAAGCCATACACAGGGCCACCATATCTTTGGAAGGTTTTGGTAAATGGCAAATGGAAAAAGATGAGTGGTTTTGATGAAGAACATATTCAGAATCAGTTGTATCCAAAAAAGGCAAAAAAGATAAGGAAAATAAATGAAAAAGACTGAATATCATATTTGTGATGACGGTACGATGATTGAGAAAAAGGACTATGTTTGGCTGAAAAAACATATAAAAAAGTCTAAAAAACTCAATAAAAATGGAAGAAAATCTAAAAGGCACTAGATCTAGTATCGGAAAAAAGACTCGGCACTAGATATAGTATCTTTTTATAGATTTGCCAGGTTGACGGTATCCGTATCCATGTTATTATGAATTATTAATAAGGAGAAAGTTGATATGCAAAAAATAGACTATACAAATAAAAACGGTATCATGGTAGGATACATTGATAGATCAGACAATGTGGTTGCCGTTGAAACAAGTTGGAAGATCTCACCTGAGAACATGGCAAAGATCTTGTTAGAAAAATATCCAACTAAAGAAGATGCCATTAAGGCAGTTGATTCACCAGCACTTGTACCAAGTTTTAGAAAAGATGACTATTGGTATGTTGATGGATTTGGTGATGTAATTGAATCTAATCTATCTTGGAATAAAGAATTTATGAGAAAAAATGTTGGTCATTTATTCTTGTTCATGAAAGGTACTTGGCAATATTCGGACAACGGTATTGATTGGTGGCCTGCAAAAGAAGAGATCAAGGAGATCGCTTAATGCAAGGGACATTGGAATTCGTAATTCAAACGGCAAGGGCGGTTATGGCCTCCCTTGCTATGTCATACGAAGTTGAGACTGGTACGAGCATCAATGAAACAGAATTAAAATGTATGGCCGAGAATATCTATTTTGAAGGTAGAGCAGAACCAATGGTGGGTAAGATTGCGATAGGTCATGTGGTTATGAATAGAATTGAAGACAGCAGATTTCCAGATACTATATGTGGAGTGGTGCATGAAGGTCCTGTTAGGGAATCATGGAAGACAAAGAAAGACCCTAACCTGGCAAAGGAAGACAGAATTTATTATCCAATTAAAAACAGATGCCAATTCAGTTGGTGGTGTGATGGTAAGAAAGATGTTATATGGGCGACATATATGAATGGTGATGTGATACCTGAGAATATGACAGCATGGAGAGATTCAATCCATGTCGCTCTTTTTATAATGAATGGTGATTATAGCAATGACCCAACCAATGGTGCGGTGTTTTATTATAATCCACATATCGCGAATCCAAGTTGGGGAGCGATATACAACGAAACGGCTATGATAGGTAATCATAGATTTATGAAGGACAAATAATGAAAAAGAAAAGAAACAAACTAGAAAGAAAGTTGGATGAATATAATCATACCATGGAGTTGATTAGAACAATCATTCCAATTGGTGTATTAGTTCTACAAATTATAATATTGGTGAAATTAATATGATGAAACCTTGGGATATTATAAAAGAATTAGAATCTGATAACAGCCGATTAAAGAAAGAAGCGATCATTCGTAGGGAGAGTGATGCAGAAAATATAGAATTCTTTAACGGTGTTGGTATGGCACTAGACGGATTTAGAACATTTGGAATTCAAAAGGTTCCTACTTCTAAAAAAGATGGCCCTGGATTGAACTGGGAGAGATTCGCCTATGTCGTAAACAAATTAGAAAAAAGAGAATTGACAGGAAACGATATGAGAAACACGGTTGATCATATGTGTGAAAATGCAACGATGGACCAGTGGAATAATTGGTATCGTAGGATATTGATAAAAGATCTAAGATGTGGTGTGACCCACAAGACGGTTAATAAACACTCAACAATCAAGGTTCCTGTGTTTGAATGTATGTTGGCAGATGACAGCAAGAAGCATGAAAAGAAAATGGTTGGTGATGTTATCGTAGAACCAAAATTAGATGGAGTTAGAGTTGTGGTCATTTGTGATGTGGACAAAGACGAAGTTAAAATGTTCTCAAGGAACGGTAAGGACTTATCTAACTTTCCAAAGATACTTCAGCAATTTGACGAGATGCTAGACCAAATGTCTGAGTCAATGGTGTTTGATGGCGAAGTAATGAGTGATGACTTTCAAACTCTTATGAGAGAGATTCATAGGAAGGGTGGAGCAAAGACAGATGATGCTATTCTTAATCTATTTGATTGCCTACCACTAGAAGATTTCAAAGAGGGTGGATGTGGATTATCCATAGTTCAAAGAAAGAAACTTTTAGCAGACTATGACTTTGGACCAAATATCAAATTAGTTGAAACGGTTAGAATGAATTTGAGTGATGATGACGGACAGAAGCAATTCGCAGATTATAACAAATTATGTATAGACAAAGGCTTTGAAGGCATCATGGTCAAACCTATAGGCGGTGTGTATGAATGCAAAAGATCTAGCCTTTGGTTGAAAGTCAAACCATTCATAGAAGTATCCTTAACGGTTAAAGATGTAGAAGAAGGCACAGGCAGGAATGTAGGCAAACTAGGTGCTCTAATCGTAGAAGGCACAGACGATGGCAAGTTTATCAAAACGAATGTTGGGTCTGGTTTAACTGATTCCGATAGAGAAAATTATTGGAAAGCAAAAGACAAACTGATAGGGCAAGTTGTAGAAGTGAGAGCAGATGCCATAACACAGAATCAAAATACTACTGATGAATGGAGTCTAAGATTTCCTAGGTTCCTAAGATTTAGAGGTTTTGAAATTGGGGAGAAGATGTAATGAAGATGATCTCCAAACAAGGTTTACCATTAAAGATTACAGCCGAGTGGACAGACAACGATTATTGGGATAGGATACTACCTTATGAAGATGAGTTGACTTGTACCAATGTCGCAGGTTGGTTGATAAGAATCAATGGTAAGAAATTTCCGAGGGGTCATTATGCTGATGATGATACACTGGATTGGACCTATAGGTACACACCAAAAGAAGGAAATACAGAAGAAGGAAAACAAATCGCAATTCAACGAGCAATAACCGAAGGAGGGTTTTAATATGCCATATGAAGATTTTGACGATATCTTAGAAACATTAGACGATGAAGAACATAGAGAAGATTGGGAAGACGAATGGGTATGTCCGTCTTGCGAATATGGACCTATGCACGGCGACCTAGAGAAGTGTGATAGATGTGGTTGCAAGAAAGACCAAAAATTTAATGAGTATGGATTAGATGAAGATGGTTGGGGAGAAGAAACAGAAGAAGTGGAGGAAATCAAATATGACTACTATTAAAACAATGTCAAAAGAAACCAAAGATAAGATTAGATCTTTGGAACAGGAAAAGATCCTATTGGAAGATATGTTAGAATTTGAGAATAGACCAGTTCAAATGGTGAAAATCGAGGAGGAAATATACGAAATAGAAGATTCTATCCGTAAATTAACCGCATAAAATGGAAGGTTTTAGCAGGTTGACGCATTGGTAATCCATGTTATTATGAATTATTAATAAGGAGATATGATATGTTAAAAAATATAGACAGACAAATAATACTTTTCACAGAAGGCACAGGCCTTACAGATAGAGCAGAAATGGTTCATGGTACTCTGTATGTGAAAATGAAGGAAGACAAATATTGTGATTTCTTCCATAAAGAATTAAGAAACTTCATGAGAAAATTCATTAATGAAGATACTGGTGTTAATATGTTTCTAGTAGGAGACGAGTTTTGTTTTGATTTCGTTCCTGAAAAAGACGAACATACATCTAATGAAGAGTTCTTTGGTGTTCCAGCAGAAGAGCCACTAGGTTCTAAAATTGATACTATGTTGGAATTAGAAAACGAAATGAATTGGGGGAAGTAATGCAGACATTTTATTCAATAATTTTTATACTCTCAATGATATTCGCGGTTGGTTGTATTGACGGCGGATATGATGGTATTCCGATGAATGACAATTGGTTAGGATTTTTTATATTCACAGCCGTTGGATTATTTTTTGGAGTTTTAACAATCTTAAAACAAGCGAAGGAGAACTAATGATATCAGAATATGATAAAGTCAAAGCGATATTAGATTCTTGTGGTGTCACAGACATTGATGAGATTGAATATGGTGGAGAATGTTTTGATGAACTTATGGATTATTTCGCAGACGAAATGCCATATGGTGTTATGAAGGCAAGAACAGGTATGCCAGATGAATGGATTCACGACAAGTTGTGTGATCTAGGATTTGACAAGGAGTTCGCATAATGATAAAAACGAGCAAGATAAACATGGTGATCAATTTATGTATTTTGGCTCTATTGATTTACCTATCCGTGGCTGTTCATCAGTTGCAGGAAAAGGTATTTCCAGACCCAAACATTATGATTCCATTGGCAGAGAAGAACATCACTAATGATGAATTTGAAAATGCTATTAAGAATTTCTTGATGCAGAAACTATCGGAGATTGAATAATGGCAACCTTGGTTAAGGAGAGAAAATTGAAACCACAATTCATATTGATGGCTCTAGAAAAAGAGTTGAGAGAGCATGATTGGACATTTAATTATTCAGATGATCATGGAGTATGGACGAGCGGTGTATCACATCAAAAGAAAATAAAAGTAATGGTGGAAGATGCCTATGCAGAAGATATTGATCCGGCAGATCTTTTCTATCAATACTATCCAATGGAAGGTTGTGATGTGCCAGGTTATTATGGAATCAAAAGAAGTTGGGAAGACCAATTAGACAAAAAGGCAAAAGAACTAACAAAGGAGGACGATGCCTAAATTTAGACTTTTAGTAGATGTTGATTCAGTTGTTGAAGAAGCGGAACATCTTGAAGACTTATTCAAGGATGGTATTGAAGCAGACAACGAAGAAGAAGCAGAAAGATTGGTTGAAGCGAAAGTGAAGGAACTGATGTATGGTGGACCTTACTATACGGTGACTGAAGATGATGAAGACGACACGCCTGATCCGGCTGTGAATCATGATAAGCATCAAGGAAAAGAAGATGCTCATAGTCATTTGGAGAAACACTATAAATGGAAGGACATGATATAATGAATAGATTGAACTGGATATTCAAAGAGATATACAAAGACGGCAGAAAGAATTTCAAATGGGTTTTGAAAGGTGCAGGTCTTGTGTTGGCTTTGATACTCTTGATCAAGGTATTCATCTATTTTGATATCAAAGATTTGTTCTTGCCAATTGTTGGCATATTGATTCCAATAGGAATGTTATATCATTGGTATTCCATGAGTTATGATGAAGAACAGAAAAAAATAGTTGATAAATTGAAGGAGACAAATGACGGAATATAGTTCACACGATTGGAGAAAGAACACAGACGACGCAGTTGTGGTAGACGACAAAGGTGATAATGTTTTGAAAGTAAATTCTAGCAGAGTCATTTTCACTAATCCTAAAACATTAAGAGAAGAAACGGTAGATGTTTCAAGGTTGGTTAGAGTGTTTGTTAATAATAGAGATGATCTTAAAAGGAGCGTCAAATAAGCATGAAGATAAAAAGGAATTTCAAATTCAAAGCAAAGAAAAGTCCTATGAAAAGGAAGTTTAGTAGAACAGAGTATTTGGAAGGAACGACAGACCATCAAAGATATTATGGACAGATGCTCAACAATGAAATCATCGGTAGTGTCATAAGGTCTATCGGAGTTGATAGAATACTGGATTCAAAGGACAAAAATTTCAATGATATCCCTTTGAGTAAATGGGATAAGGCCACAAGGACTTTTGATGTTGATAAATGGCCGGAAGGTGACTCACCATCACAAGCAGGTCTTGTATGTGTGGCGAAAGCAGGAGCAAGGGAGTTCCTAAGAATTTATCAAGACGGAGATATAGAGATTTACTAATGAACATATCACTCCTTATAAGTTATATTTTCAAAGCAGGATTCTGTTATGGAATATTCAGATATTCGGACGATATGTTCTTTCAAACACTAGGAATTTTCCTAGCATTAGGGTTCTTTTTTGAACTGGTTGACAGATTAAAAAATGGTAATATTATAAAACAATAAAGGAGAAAGTTGATATGTCAGAAGAAATAAAAATCATAGATGGTGCTTATAAAAAAGATGATCCACACAAGGATATCGGTAAGCAAAAATTTAGAGTTAGAAAACATTATACCGCTTGGGTAGAATATGAAGTGGTTGCCAATTCAAAAGAAGAGGCCGAAGATGCCGTTTCAGAACATGGCGGTATTGAAAGAATAGAATGGCAAGACGGTTATCATGGTGATGAGCCGGTTGAAGTTTATGCCAACGATTACAATAGTGATATTGATAGTGATCATGACTATGAGAAGTATGGCAGAGAACCTAGAGTTCAAAAGGTTGAAGAGTGTGTTCCATACGAAGATTATGATTCAGATACGGGTGAACATTTTGACAATTATGAAGACCCGGAGTGGACAACGGATTCTTTCAGATGGAAGAATGAAGATGAAGACCAATCATCTTCCAATATAAACAATGTAAAGGAGAAGGATGAAATACCTTTCTAATACAATAAAATGGACTTTGGTAGTCGGCATCTTGTTCTTTGGTTTGGCTGTTTATTCTAAAGCAGAAGAAAAGACAATTACATTCCAAGAGTTTGGCCATTCCGTTAGTCAGGTTCCTACAAAGATAGGCAATCATATCACTAACGAAATAGAAGATATCAAAGTGTATCAAAAGAAAAATTGGGCAGAAGGCAAGGCACAATTGGCCAGAACTTTTACTCAAATTAAGAGTTTCTTTATTAAAAAACAATAGAGAAAAAGAATGGTGGGCGGTCCTTATATCATATCAACTTACCGCCCATCATATTAAGGAGAAGACAATGGCGATAAGCAAAAAAGAAGACCAGAATTTAGACGATTGTTATCAAGAACTATTCCAATTCATGAACAAGTTGCTAGAAAAGTATGATGCCCAAATGGTGGCAGGCACGATGGTGGCACAGGCTCTAAGGCTGTATAAGAGTTCTTTGGACAAGGAAGGCTTTGATAAAATGGTGGAAACCATTGGAGAATCCGGCCCTAATATTAGGCCATACGAAAAACCGCATATTCATTGACTTTTTTATGTCTAAAAACCTAGCATTTATGGCATTTTTTGAGATTGACGGATTACCAAATTCCTATATAATGAAACTATAAATGAAGGAGAAAGTTGATATGAAAAAACCAATACTATTATTTTTTATCTTTTATGTTTGGGTCTATGCCCTTACAAGTTGTTCTGTTCTGAGAGCGGAAGAAGTAAAGTCAGAGAAAGGTGTATGTGAAGCATCTGGTTCACTTGATTGGGTTGAGTTGGCAGACTATGATGGCCTGTTCTACTCTATACCAAAGAGAAAGGATAGGCATGGTAGTATTGATACATCAAATGATTGGTATGATGGAGTCTATTCTATGTTGAATACCTGGACAGGTGCCCTAGAAAATTGTGCCGGCAACGACTACGAAGAATGTTCTAGAATCATAGAGCATATGACTCATTTATCCGAGCAGAAAAAGACTTTATACAATTGGTCAGGCAGAGAAGATTGGGACTATATATGGGAATCTACTTTTTGGAATAACACTTCGTTGGTGGTGCTATTGAATGCCTATAAAGTTGCGACAGACAGAGTTGAAGTGCCAGCAGATGTTCACAGCCAGATAGGTGCTTGGATGAAGAAGGCAGTGAAGTCTAATAAGCAATTATATCTTGCCAATGTGAACAAGAGTTTCAATAATCACCAATTACAATGGTTGAGAGCGAATGCCTTATACGGCCTATTATGGAATGACAGCAAGGCTCTAAAGGTATCTGAGAAGGGTTTGAACACTTTCATGAAGAAAAACAAAACCAAGGAAGGTGCATTGAAATTTGAAGCCTACAGGGGTTCAAGGGGATTATGGTATCATGGCAGAGCCTACATGGCAATCTTTGGTATCGCTGACACACTAGAACAAGCAGGCATCAAGGTGTATGACAAAGAGTTCAAAGATGCTCTAAACAAGTCAGTGAACTTCTACATAGATGCTTCAGCAGATAACACTCTCATCTATAAGTGGGCAAAAAGGAAGAAAAGCAATAACGGAAATTATAAGATTCAAGAACAAGGCCACACAGGTAATAGTTGGGTTGGTATGTTCATCAATAATGTGGGTAAAGACTATCCCGACACGATAAAGAAACTATATGATTCAGAAACGGTACAGGAGCATTTCTTTGATTCATTATCATATGCAGATGCGGGTTTTTGGGAAGTGTTGGATTCAGAATGTTTCTATCCAGTGTATAAACAAGGCAAGTTCTAAGGGGGGATAATGCCAAACAACGAAACGCCATTGTGGCTATTCATCATGCTCATAATCATCACTCTGTTGATATGCACCAAATCATTCGCGAAGGGTCATCACTGGTGTGGCGACAGCATAGACGGAAAACCATCGTATGGACTGGAAAAGAACTTCAAAGGAAAACCCATCATGGAAGACGGTCATAACAGGCATATGATACCACGATGTGATAAAGCAGAATACGAAGATCTATGGGGACCAAAGCGAGTGGAATACTACCAGACAGAAGATGGCAAGACCGTAAGGGGCATATGGTGGAAAGCCTGTTGCCTACATCCAGACGGTTCCACAGACACGAAATATCCCTATTGGCAATGGTGGAGAGAAAGATAATGCTATTTTGGGCGACAATGATAATGATAGTATTCAACCTGTATCTATACGGATACGGCATCAATAACTTGGGATGGTAAAATGATGGTAAAATTACCAAGCAGATACGACCCGCGTCTGAAAGACGATTGCGTCAGCAAAAATTTTTCAAAGACCCTTAAATTTCGTAGAAATTTGCGTGATAGCAATTTTGACATCTTGACCCACTCTACCTTAATCCTTAATACCGTATTGATACCTACCTGCTCTTCGCAGTTAAAGGCTATCCATAGTTGGCTCGACCGCCAACTATTCTCTTTGACCCCACACCGTTCTCTTGGTGCTCTTACAATATGCGATTATGGTGGAGGTTATAATGTTAATACACTATATCCAAAGGTAGAACAAAATGATTAATCCTATAGCAAGTGTGATCCTTAACACTGAACAGAATGGGCATTTGAATAACCTTGCCAGTAGTAGCGAAACGGGTGATGAATATGCTTTTACTCGCAACCGTGCTAGGTGTCTTGATACGGCTGTTTTGGCGGGTGGATCTGAGTGTTTGAATTCTGGCATAGCATTAGTTATGAACCCTTTCGCTAGGCGGAAAATAAAGGTGGAGCATTTTAACTATGCACCCCATCCTAAAGAATTTTTTCCAAAAAAGATTACTTCGCTCCTATATTTTGGGTCGCAAGGGCCTAACGGCCTTCTGTGGGGTGGGATTGGGGAGCAGGTACGATCTGCCCAACAATATGATCTAATAACCATCGTTAACCAACGATTACCAAACCTTACCAACCAAATTCTGACCACTTACGCTTCCATGGCGAACCCGACCCCAATTACCAAACTCTACCAAATTATAGACCCACTTATTCAGATGGTAAGGTCACTACCAATCTTTACCAAACATTACCAAGCCAAACCAGTTGACTATATGTGGTTCTATGCTATAATGAATTATATCAAAAACAAGGGAGGAACTATTGAAAAAATACATTAAAATCGAACAAGGCTCTTATCGTAATAAAGATCAGTCGGGCAAGGTGTTTCCCATAGTGAAAGACTATCAGAAATTCGCTGGCAAACCGGGTGGATTTGTCACGGTGGATGTCACTGAAATAGACGGATACGAAGGCCTGGATAAGGTGCGAATAAATGTGGAGAACATCTCAGATATCACCATAGTAAATGAGCAGACATTTGTCAAGTTCAAAGACGAGATCAACAAGGCTGATCCGGAAGGCTTATCCACTAAAGATGAGAGTGAGGAAGAGGCCATAAACAGGATACAATCCAGGTTCGAAATACTGAATGAAATGACCGAAGCAGTTGCGACAAAGAAGGTCAGAGCAATGATAGTATCAGGCCCGCCTGGTATTGGTAAATCATACGGTGTTGAAACGACATTGGAGAAGTTTAGCACCTTCGATGATATTGCTGGATCCAAGCGAAAGTTTGAAGTGGTCAAAGGTGCCATGTCCGCAGTTGGCCTATATAAGAAGTTGTATGAGCACGCCGATGCCGGCCATGTCATATGCTTTGATGACTGTGATGCGATACTATATGATGACCTTGCGTTGAACCTATTGAAGGCCGCACTGGACACGGGTCGTAAGCGAACCCTACATTGGAACACGGAATCGTCTGCACTACGGAACGAAGGTGTACCCAATTCTTTTGAATTCAATGGCGGTGTTGTGTTCATTACCAATGTGAAGTTTGACAATGTCAAGAGCAAGAAGTTGAGAGATCACCTAGAGGCATTACAATCTAGATGTCATTACTTGGATCTAACCATTGATAGTATGCGAGATCGTATGCTTAGAATCAAGCAGATATGCGGTGCTGGTATGCTGGACAAGTATGCAATGGGCCAAGAGACACAGGATGATCTGGTGCAGTTCATATTCGATAACAAGGCCAATCTACGAGAGATATCATTGAGGATGGTATTGAAGATAGCAGACTTGTGGAAGATGGCACCCGATAGGTACAAGGAGTTGGCGACCCAGACCTGTATGAAGAACGGTATGAGTGTAACACTTCCGAAGGCTACGTAAACAGAATTCGGCGACCTCCCTTGCCGGATAAGTTGGGGTCCTATGCTGTTATGGTGTAGGGCCTCTTCTTCTGAGTGGTCACAGCACAATCAAGAATGGTTGACACCATGGTCGCATGGTAAAGAAAAAAGAAAAAATTTTCATGGCGGTCGCATAGTAATTTTTTTCCAAACCTATTTTTTGGAAAAGGCAACGGCCCATGGTGGCTAAAGGACCGGGGTGATGATAAAATACCCCCATATTAAAAAAAATGCACAGCACCCAAATACCCACGTATACCAGATTCTATAAATACACACATTATGAAAGCAATAGCACTATTAGTATCATTATTAGCACTCACAGTGGCTTGTTCTTCCACAGCAGAAGCAGGACACTCTAGAGGCAACAGCACTTGTAATGACGATGCAGTACACTATCAGAACATGATCGTTAATGGTAAACGTTCAGATGCACCACTGTATAACAAGTCAAAAGAAACACGTGATCTTGCCATAGAGGAAAAAGTACAAGGCAACTGGGAGAAATGCGAAGAATTAATGGAAGAAGCATTGAGAATGATACGTAAGCCATATCCATCTGAGTAGTGTACTACAGAGTAGTCGTAATGGATCATCAAGATCTAGACGTGGAACACTATGTGGAGTTAGACTCACAGTCAGCAGATATACTGCGTGATGCACTGGAACAACGCTATCCTGTGGTGGGTGTTCTGCCCATAACTCAAAAGCAATACCACCGGGGTGTTTCTCAGATCTAAAAAATTTGCACAGCAGAAAAAATGGTGCTGTATACACCTTCGGACACTCAATAAGTACTTGTATGAACTACCAAACTCTCGTGTTCTGGATGATCGTCATACTCACTGCTGTATATGTGGGGATCTATGTATGGTAGATCTTGTGTGGATCATTGCAGGCATATTCGTTAGTGCCATAGCGATCGCACTCGTACTCGGACACATACACGGCACATTTGCATGAACAAGGACAATCCACACCAGCACCTGTTGAACAACAAGGAGTGTGCGTTCATAACCAACGGAGTGTGCATATCATCAGCGACCGATAAAACCAACAGAAGCACCTTTGCGGTCACTCCATGCTGTTATTTCGACATCAACAGGCTCGGGCCATCTGAACGACCCAGGCACCACAACTTCGCACTGGGCAACTACCTAGAGGACGTGAATGCGGATCCAGACTTCACATATCCCAAACTCGCCGAAGGTCCGTGCATCAAGTGTCACAATCACGAGCAGGCATCCGGTTACGTCAATGCAGAAGCATCCAGGCCGGGTGAAACAGTGTTCTCATCGTTGCGTGGAAGGGCACATCAACGAGTGCCAGAACGCCATGCACCAGGCAAGATAGTGCACCTCGATGTGATGTTCTCCAACTTCTGCAATTTCCAATGTGTGTACTGTAATGCTTATTCATCGTCAGAATGGAACAAGACCGCCCGACAGTTGAGCCAGATGGAGTTCCCAGACAAGACCGGGTGGTTCACACAGGACCAGGTGTCGGAATATCACACACACGACAACGAGTATCACATAATGGAACAGATACTATTGTCCGATCTGTCCGAACTGCGTGTGCTGTACATAAAGGGTGGTGAGCCGTTCATGATTCGTGTGTTCGACGAGTTCCTCACAAGACTGGCCGATCGATGTGATCTGTCCAAGGTCACACTGTACATCAACACCAACAACTCGCTGTTCCCCAAAGATCGAGTCATACAATCATTCACTCGCATGAAGAACGTGTACCTGCGTATATCAGGTGAGAGCACGGGGGCATTAGCGGAATACGTACGATATGGAACCAAATGGAATGAATACACCAACAATGCCAGGAGATGGGTACAGTTGGCCAAGGAAGACAACGGAATACAACTGGAAGTCCAGTCTGCGGTCAGTGTGTTCACAGTGAACAAATGGCATGAATGGCATGAATGGATGCAAGACGTGGGCCTGGATCCAGCGACCAATTGGGCGGATCAAGTGGGCGGCGATCAAGCATTCAGACGCCTGCTCAACAAGAAACAAGCAGAAACGATACACAATAGGTTTGCCCGAGTGCCCCACGCACAGTGGAGTGACTTTTACCGCAAACAATTAAATCCGGCACTGTTCCCGGAAGTGGCACCATCCAACCATCGTAGGCACTTCCAGAAACTCACAACAGCGATGGAAAAAATCCGCGGCAACACACTCAAAACAGTGAATCCAGAAATGTTTTCATTTTTGTTCTAGCATATATATTATTGACATCATTCAATAGTAATGTTACTATTGTATAAAAAAAGGAAACATATATGATAACAGAGTTTACTGATTCGTTCATTGGTGTGATTCGACACAACAAGGGTTCCATCATACGGACTGTCATATACACAATAGGTCACTTCCTGATCGCGATCACTTGTCTGATGCTGATTGCGAACGTGCCACTGTCGGTCGCAATGACCGATGCCATAGTGGAACCTATCGCCAACTCCATATGGTACTTCATTCTCGATAAGTTCTGGACGTCCAGAGTCATGAACAAACGATGACGGACACTGTCCTGCTCGTGATGATCCTCCTCGCGGTAATATTCAACGGAGTCATGCTGTGGGCAATAGGTCAGCAGATGAGTGATTGGATCAATCGCAAGTAGCACAAAGGTTGTACACGTAAAATTAGATTACCAAACGATACATATTTAGGTTGCATTTTCTAATAAATATGTCGTACAATCCAGAGTGATCATCGGCCGGTGATCACACTTTCATTAATATTATCGACAAGGAGATACAACGAATGAAAATAACAAAGAAAAGAGTAGGTCTTGGTGTGGCTATTGTAGTCGCATTGGGAATACTAGGGTGGGTGTTTAAACCTGCTCCTGCCGAAGCCACAGAGATAGATGTGTATGGTTCATTGAACTACATGATATCTAACAACGAAGATGCTAACGGCAATGCAACATCAAAAGCAGAGAACAACGGTTCTTCAATTGGTGTTAACTTCTCAGAAGAACTAGCAGAAGGAGTCACGGGTTTTGCAACTATCGAAGTTGATGTAGACACCGACGATTCGGGATCTAGTCCTTTTGATTCCAAACTTGCATACGCAGGTGTGGACATGGGCGACGCGGGTACACTATCAGCGGGTAGACAAAACTCTGTATTCAAAAATGCTGTAACATCTAAGACAGACATTTTTCCTGAGTACGGTGGAAAAGCGGCCCAAAAACTTTTTAGCAGAGATTCACACACAGTCACATACACGAACTCAGTTGGACCACTATCAATCGACAACATGGTCAAGGTTGATGGTAGTACAGGCAAGTCGGGTGTGGACGTTTACGAAACTGCGGCTACAATGTCAATCAATGACAGCATAGACGTAGGACTTGGATACTCTGATGACAAAGTGAACGATGTACAATACTACGGTGCAGGTGTAACAGTTGCATTGAGTGACGATACATCAGTTGGATACAACTACACAACCAAAGACACTGCAACAGATGTGAAAGCAAACGAAATTGTTGCACAGCATTCTATAGACGGAACAACTCTACAGATTGGATATGCAGATGTTGAGGACGGTAACACGTATACAACTTTCGGAGCAAAAAGAGAAATCACAGAGAGTCTTGAATTGTATGGCGCATATGAAATGGCGGACAATGCAGGATCAACAGATACTTCTGGTATGTCTGTAGGTTTCAAATTTAAGTTCTAAATTGATTTAAAGAGGTGTGGGAGGACGCCTCTTTATTTTTCATGATATGTTTCGTGTAACAATCGCAATTTCCTAGCACAATCAATTATATCAACATCGCTGAACAGCGCCAAGCACTGGTGCATTTCTTTGCACACAACTTGTTCCGCACCTTCGGGGTTTGCTGTAAACAGCCTAGTGGCAGTGTCAAAACTTATGTTGCCCTTGCCCAATTTAAATCTATTGACGCCCACGTCGTCGTACTGTCCCTCGATGTAACGTTTTGCCCATTCAATGGTGTCCTCTTCTAGTGGATGTTTCGCTGTCATACTGAGACGCTCTTGGTATGCCTGCTCGTTCCATCGCACACCTGCTCTCCATTCTGGTTTCACACCCCTTTCCTGAAAATAGGGCAACGGTTGTGAGTCATCGGGGACCTTGAGTTCTTCCGGGACAACCTGTTCTATTGCCCATCTACGTTCCTGGCACCACCAACACTGTTGACACTCGTATTCTTTGATAGAAGTGCAACTGTTTGTGATTGTGCGGAAGCATTCAAACAATCCGTATTCCAGTTGTGCCGCAACAATCACCCTCTTGTCGATCAATGCAAAAGGATTACAAAAACCTTTTCCATACAGTGTTTTTTCATTTGAATGATCTGCATCTCGGGGAGTAACATAACTTCCGTCGGGATCAACAAATTTAAAACTGTCTCCCTGTGGATTTGCAGTCAATCCCCACCATAATTTAAATTCCTGTTGTGTCCAACCGTTTTTTAATCTTATATCGCTGTACATGGTTTCGACCAAAGGTGTCTTGACCTTGCCGACAAAATCTTCTCCTGCCCAAAATTTTGCATGAATAGTAATATCAGGAAACTCTCTTTGCATATGTTTAACAACCAACGAAGCATTATAATGAGCCGCTCGGTCATAGTTGTATGATACAGTACCAGTGTACACAGGTATTCCTAACTTGTTATCACGTATCTGTTTGCACAACATATAGAGCAGTGTGGCAGAATCCATACCACCACTGACAGAAACCATCACAGCCTTTGTGTTTGGCTCGATCGTTGCTTCAATTGTTCCGTATTTTGTTTTGAGTTTCATTTAATTCCTATGTATTGTTAGTAACTGTATTTCCTAATTTTTTTAACAGTTCTTGCCTTGCGAGATAACCTTCCTTGGTCCATACCACTCCATCTCTCCACAACTTGTCTATGTCCTTTTGCGATCCATAGTGAATTAATTTTTGCACACCTTCTCTGGGCCAATCTTCTTTGGGTACCGCACATTTGGTTGCCCAACTTCTTTCTTGACACCACCAACACTCTCCACAGTCGTACTGTTTAATATTAGTGCAGGAGTTTGTGATTGTGTCAAAACAATACCATAGATCCAATTCATGCACCGCGGCAACAATAACTCTCTTGTCCACAAGCACAAACGGATGACAAGCACCAATGCCGTATCGAGGCTTTGCTCTCAGATCAATCTTGCCAGGTGTTCGTGCTGAGTCTGGTGTGACGTACCATTCCTTTGGTTCTTGGAACTGAAATGAATCATCTTGTGGGTTGGATGTAAGTCCGTACCACAATCTAAATTCTGTACCGGTCCATTTATTTTTACGCAACGTATCGTGATACATCGCTCCAGCGAACGATGCCTTTATGTGACCAATTGCTTCTGTGGTAACAAACATCTGTGCATGGATCTTGATATCGGGGAACTCTTTACGCATATGTTTAATGACCAATCCACCGTTGTACAAAGAACCTCGATCGTAATCATATGCAACCACGTAACAGTACACAGGAATATTAAGTTTCCTATCCCTGATCTGTTTGCATATCATATAGAACAGAGTCGCGGAGTCCATTCCTCCACTGATTGCTATGCCAACACCCTTCTGTCCTTCGGGTATGGTTGCTTCTAGTATTCCAAATTTAGTATTAATTTCCATAGATCATTAAAAAGTATAAGTCATCGTTGCTGTTGTTCCACACTTCGTGAGTTGTGCCATCTGGTATCAACACTATATCACCAGACTTAACATTGAACCTAGGATCATCGTTGAGTTGCATCTCACCTGTGCCACGCACAAACATATATATTTCTTCGTGTCCTTTGTGTCCGTGTCTGAAAGATTCACTGTTGGGTTTGATAGTCATTCCAGACAGCGTCATTGTTTTGAGTGTTTCGTTGTCAACAACTGAATAGTTTGATTCATTGACTGTTGTTTTACCATCTGTGTTCCAATTGCCTGACAGTTTCATACCAATATTTAATTAACGCACAACACCCTGGCTACCAATTTGATATGCACACTTAACTTATGTGTTATAACTTTTAAATAATTGTATGTTTAAAGTAATTGCTTTAGTTTGTGTAATGGGCGGAGGATGTATATTCATGGAGGAATCCAACAACAATGTATATCCTACTCTGCAAGAATGCAAAAAGGTTGCACAAGAAAAGCATGAAATCATAACTGACTCACTGCGAGAAAATAATATTCCTTTAGAGCATTTAGAAGTACACTGCGAAACAACAAACGAGGAAATGTAATATGAAAATTATGTTATTAGGTATGTTCATTGCACTAACCTACATAGGAGCATTCTATTTAGGATATTCAGTTGCTATTGATATTTTCGAATGGGCGTGTTTTACCACAGGCGGAGAAGAAAAGACCTGGCTCCAAAAACTATTACACATATAGGAAACAAGATATGAAATGGGCACTTGTTGTATATTTCTTGGTGAACGGAACTTGGCAAACGGCCGAGTCATTAAAGATTGACGGTTGGTACAGAACTCTATACAAAGATAGCGAACAGTGTATTCAGGCACAAAATCATTTTGCACACAACACACATAAGTTCAACAAGCAAATACGTGCCCAGTGTGAACACATAGGCCCATATTAGAAATTAAATATCTCTATGCGAATAGCGATAATAGAGGACACAGCAAATCATCAACAGCATCGAGAAGTGTTACACTCATTTGCAAAAGGGTGCGGCGGTGATGTTACCACTAGCAATAACGTTGATGGTTATGATTGTGCTGTGATATTCGGAAGTTACAAAAAGAAAAGAGGCAGACCCCAACATCAAGGCAAAGGCAAGATCATAGAGAGCGGCATACCCTACATACAATTAGAAACACAGTTGATAGGTAGACCAATAGACACAGCAATTCATAATGAGTTCAGGGTAGGAGTAAACGGATTCCTTTGGGACGATGCCAATTGGGGATTTGAACACATAGAGGACGACAGATCAAAAAAAGTTTTTGAACGCAACGGATACGATCCAGATGTACCTTGGAAACAAGATGGTGAATACATTCTACTCTGTATGCAGAAAGTTGGCGATGCTAGTCTGCGAGATGCAGATGTGTTTGAATGGACAGAGAACACAGTGAACGACATAAGGAAACACACTGATAGAAAGATTATTATACGTCCACATCCGCTATATAGAAAATCTAGTTTACACAACACACTTAAAGAAAAAGTTTTAAACGTGCCAGACACACACTGGCAAGAAACAGATCTGCTAAAAGATGGTTTCGTTTCTATACAAGAACAGTTGCAAAAGGCTTGGTGCACAGTCACCTATACATCAGGGTCTGGCATAGATGCTGTAATAAACGGAATTCCAAATATTGCTTGTGACACAGGAAGTATGGTGTATGATGTTAGCAGTAAAGATATTGCCGAAGTAGAAAATCCGTACAGAGGAGAAAAGAAGGAGTGGACCAACAGGATAGCACACTGTCAATGGAGTATTGAAGAGTTTGAATCAGGCGAGTGTTGGAAACACGTAAGTAAGAGCATATGAAATATCATTTAAGTAATGGGTGTAGTTTTAGCACAAGGAAGAAGTTCAATAGTTGTCATCAGCAATTAGGTAAACTGTTGAACATTGAAGAGCCAACGATTAGCATGGCCAAAGGTGGTAGAGGCAACGACAGGATTGTGAACACCACAATGCATTGGTTCTTTAAGAACCCAGACAAGATGAAAGATACATTCGTTAGTGTGGGGTGGACATCAGGATACAGATGGGATTATGTAAGCAGTGCAACAACACCTAAAGAGAAACAAGGCGGCATAAAAGGTGAACTGTTAAAGTTTGACTACCAATGGGGAACGTGGCAATTACCACACCATGATTTTTTTATGAGAGACAAAGACTTTGATATTGAACTTGCCAGTGCTGTAAAACTCTACACAAACATTTTATCGTTACAATATTTTTTGAAGTATCACAATATACCTTATGTGTTCTATCATGCCCTAACAAACGACTTACCTGAAAACGAAGTCAACGGAAAGCCACGACCGGATTTAAAATTACTAAAAGATCAAATAGATAGAAAACATTTTTACAACTTTGAAACAAGCGAGTTTGCCAAACAAAACGTACAAATGCAACTAGATAACAGATCTTCTTCCGAACACAAAGTATATGTGCCTAATAAAGATTATGTACAAAGTCATTTTGAATTTTGTGCAAAGAACAGATGGACCAAATCTCCCAACGACGGTCACCCTAGTCAAACAGGACATCACCAATGGGCAAACGAGTTACATAAGTTTATAAAACAACACAACTTGCTTGATAGGCCCAGTTCCGATTAATGGGTTTAACTTCTCTTTGACATTCATCTAGCCATTCCACTAGTGCAAGAAACTCTTGGTTTTGCCACCTACGCATCTTTCCTGTTAACCTAAAATTACAAAACTCGTCAAATGTAATCACGGTGCCAGGTACTATCTGATCGTTTAACGATAACAAAACTTCTTTAGTTGAAGAATATATGTCTGCGTCCATATGCAAGAAAGCAATAGGGCCTGCGTTATTTTGCTTCCATACTGGTAATGTGTCCTTGAACCAACCTTTGTGTAGTTGTACATGGTCAGGAACATCGGGTGGATCACAACTCATGTCTGCTACTTTGCCTGTGCCGTGGTTCCAATCTTCTGGAAGTCCTTGCCACGAATCGAACCCGTGTATCACTTGCGATGGATAACGATCTATTAACCAATGCAGGCTTCTACCTTCTTTAACGCCAAACTCGCACCAATGTCCATCAATGGTTACTCTATCTGTGGACTCTATCAAATGTTTGTGTATGCTCAACTCGTAGTTTGCAGAAGTTTTTTCACCCACATAAATTGGATCTAAATCTATCCAAGACCTTAACAAATCTTTGCCTGTTGTGATTGTAGACAACAGTAATTGCAGTTCTTTTTTTTCCTTTACTGTCTTTATTGCTTTCGCCATATGCAAATATTTACTATTTTTTTTTCGCTAAATATTATTATGAAAAGATTGCTACTTGTTGCAATACTTGTGATTTTTTCGTCCATCCCAACTATTGCTCAGGAAGACAATCAGGAGTGGAAATGGGAAACGGCGTTTAACAGTGTGGTATTAATAAGCACTGAAACAAACACGTTGCAACTAGAAAATAAAGAACCCAATAGTCCACCTTCAGTACACGGAGAAGATCAACCACCAGTAACGGTTCCGATATACCCTCCAAAGTTTGGTGTGGGCACAGGATTTTTTATTAATCCAATTCACGTAGTTACAAATTATCATGTAATAAAAGATGTAACAACAATACAAGTTTATGCATATGGTCATCCATATGAAATTTTAGATGTTAAGGTTGTTGGATTTGACGCAGAATCAGATATTGCTGTATTAGAAATTAAATCAAACATCAATCATGAAACATTAAAATTTGCAGACAAAGATGCAATGATAGGAGATGACGTATACGCATTAGGACATGGCTCAGGACAAATGTGGTCATTAACGAAAGGTATCATCAGTTATGACACAAGACCTAATCAACAATCAAGTTGGGTACACTATCTACAAACAGATGCAGTCATCAATTCAGGAAACAGCGGTGGACCATTATTAAACGAAGATGGAGATGTTGTTGGAGTCAATACACTTATAATTTCTCCTACAAATTATTATGTAGGGTATGGGTATGCAGTGCCTGGAGCATTGGTTGAAAGAGTAGTAAATCATATACTAGCACACGGACAACACATCAAACCCTCGATCGGAATAATGATGGGGATCATTGACGACAAAGAACTGTTTTATACGTTAAGAGACTCAGGCAAAGAACACTATCTTGAAGTAAAAGGATTAACCGAGGGAGGTCCAGCAGAAAACTTTGGCATTTTAGAAGGAGACATCATAGTTTCTATAAATGCCAAGAAAGTTTCAGTTACTAATGAAGTGATCAGAATGTTATGGGATATGATGCCTGGAGAAACAATCAGTATTGAGATATACAGAGACGGCACATATAAAACTTATGATGTTGTGTTAGGCACAGCAGAAGCACCACAAGTTAGGATTTTTGGTATAGATCAGTAAATACCACTGTGCAAGAAAACAAAACACCCAAACCAACAATAAAAGAAAGGTTCCGTAGAGCCTGTAATACTGACAATGTCATTGATGCTTCAGTGGATATTGGTCTTATCATATTTGATGTGCTGGGATCTCCTATACTAATAGTTGTAAGACTGGTAAGATGGGTGTTTAAAAAGTTTATTGCTAAGAATCTTAAACGATTTATCAAATGGTTTGTACATAAAGTCTTGCGAATCAAATAGAATTCCTTTATAATAAAGATGCGGTTTTGGCGAAAGTGGGGAGACTCACGAGGTTAGACGCAATAGTTTATCTATTTCTTTACAGGTTCAAATCCTGTAAACCGTACCATTGGGGTTAATATTGGAAGGGTGGTGCCAATACATCACCCGCCCCTTAACGCAAAGGTTGACTTTAGAAAGGAAATGTAATAGTATATGAGTATGAGTTCATTAGTACCAATTGTAATAGAGCAAACAAGCAAAGGCGAAAGAAGTTATGACATCTTCTCTCGACTACTTAAAGACAGAATTATAATGTTAGAAGGACCAATTGGTGAACATACCGCTTCTGTGTTATGTGCCCAACTGTTATTTTTAGAATCACAGGCACCTGGCAAAGACATAGTTTTATACATAAACTCCCCTGGCGGACTAGTAACTGCTGGTATGGCCATATACGATACCATGCAATACGTGAAATCAGATATACAAACCATTGTTATTGGACAGGCTTGTTCAATGGGATCGTTGTTGGCTTCAGCAGGAACTAAAGGCAAACGAATGATGTTGCCACACTCAAGACACATGATACACCAACCACTAGGTGGTGCTAAAGGACAAGCAACAGACGTACAAATACAAGCAAACGAGTTGTTGCGTTGGAAAACAGAACTTACAAAAATCTACGAGAAACACACAGGACAAAAACTTGAAAAACTCAAAGACGACATGGAGCGAGACAAGTTTATGACTTCCGAGGAATCAATCGCTTACGGTTTAGCAGACAAAATAGTCCACAGCAGAGAAGAAGACAACAAAGCCTAGAATTTAGGTTCTGTTGTAAATAAGAGCATATGGAATATTTTTTTATCGTAGCATTTCTTTTAATACCCGGAGGAGAAAAAGACAGCACAAACTTTACTGCTGTTCCTTTTCAAACCATACAAGAGTGCAGAACATTTTTAGAAGATCCTACCAACGAGCAAATGCTTACAGGATCATTAAGACAATACTTGAGATACAAGTATGGCAATATGTCTGTGGCAATTACAATCGAAGGTATGGAATGTAGACCAGAGTCTGAACTAGAATGGAATATTCCAGAAACTCCCAACTCACCTGTGTTACTTAAAGTTAATCAGTAGTTTACCAAATTAACTAGTTGACTTATAATGATTTTCTGTTAGTATTAGACTATTAGGAGATATATGACAGACTCAGATGAAAAACAAAGAGGATTAGATGCAACAATGGAAAACGAAGCATCACGTGATCTTTCACCAATGGTGCAAATATCATTAAGAGAATATGACAAGTTGAAAGACAGAGCAAAATATATCACAGATAAAGATATGATTGCTTGTATAGATAAAATAGAAGAACTTGTTAGAGCATTAAGAAAACACATTGTTAGAACTGATTTAGATTAGTGCATGGCAAAAGACAAAACAAAATCAAAAAAACCATATCTTAAAGTTAGATTGGTTCCAGAAGATTCAAAGATGAAGGACCATGGTTACTATTACTATGCAATGAAGCCAACCAAAGGCGAAAAGAAAAATCAAAAACTAAGAGTAAGAAAATACGATCCTATCACTAGGAAACACATTTGGTGGGTTGAAAAGAAACTACCACCTCACTCTAAATAATCTACAATTACAGGAATAACAGGAACAGCCATTAACACATTACGTTCTTCTGGATAAGTGTAAGGTTTTGGCATTAGATAAGATTCATTTACTTGTACAGTTGTGCAACTGCAAAGAACTAAAAGCAATAGGAATGAAAAACGAAATAACATTCTTCATTCCTATTATACGACACCGTTCCACGGTCCGCTATATGGATCTTTTTTTACTTTTCTTTTTTTTTTTGGCTTCTTTTTTGAAGCAATCTTCTTTTTGGTTTTTTTCTTTTTTGATTTAACTTCCATATCTTTAGTTAAACGCAAAGGCTTTTCGTAAGTGCCTATTATTTTTTCTAACCAAGTCCACATAAGATGTCTCCTTATTTCTTAAATGGATTAAGATTTTTAATGCTCTTGCCTGCACCTTTAGTTGCTGACTTAACTTCGTCCCCAACTTTTTTAGTTAGGTCCTTAGCCTTACCCACAACGTCTGGCATTTTTACTTTAGGCATTTTTATTTTTGGCATCTTAAACATAATTGTCCTCCCTTATTAATCCAAGGTTGTTATTAATTATTCGCTTTTCCAAATCGTCCACGCACCGTAAGCCAATCCGGCAATTGCCGCCCACTTAATCAATGGTGAAAAGAACAATGCGATCAAGCATACTACTATTAAAGATGCTCCGTCCCATGATGTTCTTTCTTTAGATCTATTTGTTAACCAATTCATCATTTGTTTTCTCCTAATTTAAGAACTCAGGCGAAGTTTTATAATACTCATACACTTCGTCGATGTTCATGTTATAATCGAAATCAATTTGAAAACCGTATCGTTTGATTCCGTTAGCCTTTGCACTATGCAACTGCTTTGTGTTAACAACAACGGGAGGACCGTACACTAAAGTTTTAGTTGGTTCTCTCTTGTCGTCATACCACGTGATGTCTCCTTTTGCATCAACAAACTCTACTAGTAGAGCAACCTGTCTTGCAACATCACGATGTATATTTAAAGACCAGCCAGGATTCATTTTAGTATACTGCCTTCTAACAACTTTGTCTCGAGGCAGATTTAAAATCCTACAAGCATCTTGGCATATTTTTTCTACCAAAGGATTAGAATCAAAATCTGCATCATGATCTAAATCTTGGTAGTATACCCAGTCGTCAGGATTAGCATCTTCCGTCACACCCTCATATACAACCTGATGTCCTTCTGGTTTCAAAGACACAGGCCTGAAGTATGGCTCGAGTTTATTGATAGCATCAATGTTTGCTTTGCTATCTACCTTTAACTGTGGTAATTCAAAATATTCCATATACACCTGTATTTACCTGGTTTTTAGGTGGCTTGACTTAATTCAAATGTACGTATATAATAAATACGTAACATGAAATTGATATTAAGTTTAATAACATTAATGCTTTTTGTAGGTTGTACACCTATAAAAGACCCTAGATTATCATTTGGTAAAAAATGTAAACTTACTGATGATCAAGTTATTTGGTCACACGTTTGGATATATTCAAAACAAGAAGGTATAAAAGCAAACGAAGAAGATTGCAAGTTTATACCAGAAAAATAATTTATGTATAAAGCAATTATAACATTAGTTGCATTAGTTCTTTTACAAGGTTGTTCATTGCCTTTGATTGGTAGTATATCTACAAGTACTGTTACAGGTGTGACAACTGGAAACTATCAGCGAAGTGCAATATCAAGTGCGATAGATTTTGGAGTACACGAAGCAACAGGTAAAACACCAACACAACATTTGTTAGACATCCATAAGAAAAAATAAATGTATAAAATTTTAATTCTTGCATATCTTATCACACAAGATCCAATTGCTACACAACAAACATTTCAAATGGAAAAAACATTTGATACCATGGAAGAGTGTAAAGCAGAGTTAACACTACAAACCAGAAACAACGGAACCTATGATGTGTTATGGGAATTTGTCAATGACGGAGATTTCAAATGGGATTGGTTATTGGCAGGTTGTAAGAATGATGCAACGGGTGAAGAGTTCACTATCGAGCCATCGTACCCATTGGGCAAACCAAAAGAGTTAGAAGGTTTAGATTTTACTGACAATAGATTGAAAGTTTAATAACCCGGCGGTCCACCGAACACAGCCAGTAATCCTAACAGCACCAGCAACACTACTGTAAATCTATAATCCATCCTGGCAATCTCCATTATTTGGTCTCCTCAGAAATGTCGTTCCATTCCTCTTCGTCGTCTGCTGGAGTCTTACCGTTTTCACAAAGTGAAGGATTGAACATACAACCAAGCATATTTCCAATAGCACCAAGTTTTTGTTCGTCAACTTTTGCCTTTGGTTTTGCACAACCGGATAGTCCTGCACACAAAAGCATTACCGCTAAAAGAAAAATAAATTTTTTTGAATTTAAAAAATTATCCATTGCAACAACTTAATATATCCATCATGAAAAAATGATATATTAATATCCCTATTATAATTCCTTCCAGCCATGCTATAATGGCACAAGATACTGGGTATTGTCTAATTGTTTTAATTTTCCAATCCCATATTTTTTTAAGTACAGTTTTCATATCTTTATTTACAACTTAAATTTTTAGATTTAAACTATACTATATTGTATTACAGATTGGCAATTTGTCAATGCTTGGTAAAACAAATAAACTTATAGTTTTGTGTTTTGGTGAATCGGCGATAAATGACCAGCGACTTTATCTTTGTTAACGCCTTCTTTGATCCTATATCCTGATGTACCATTACCATTCACTGCAACAACTGGTCTAGATCTAGCCAAGTTATGATTGGCTCTTTCCTTCAGTCTTTGCTCACGAAATTTTTTATGTAAGTGATCGAATCGTCCCATGACACCCTCCTTTGTTAGAGTTAGGTGCGTTCCTTCGGCATAAGCCTACTTCCGTCCTTTTAGGATGAACGAGCAAGTATTTATACGTTTTGAGCATACCAGATATGCGTTTTTTACTTGTTTAAATATGCTATTATATACGTCTATTATGATAGATGTATAATTACTCCAGGATGCCTTTTACCATTGCTGTACGCCGCTCTATGCACGTTTAAACGGTAGACTAAACGCACTTTATAGTGTAGTATTAAACTATATGCAAACATTTTATTATGTCGCAGGAATAATAGCAGTCTCAGGAATAATTGGTGGCGGTTTATATTTTCTTGTTAGACTGTCGATGTAAAGTAATGCCCCCATGGCTCAACTGGTAGAGCAACTGATTTGTAATCAGTAGGTTGGAGGTTCAAGTCCTTCTGGGGGCACCAGATTTCACTGTGCGACACTGCTTGGCAAGTTTGGTGTTTTTGGTGTTTTTGGTAATACAAAATTTGGAAGGGTGGCTGAGCGGTTGAAAGCACCGGTCTTGAAAACCGGCAATGGAGCAATTCATTCGTGAGTTCGAATCTCACCCCTTCCGCCACTCACGGAGCATTAGTGTAGCGGTTAACACGTCGCCCTGTCACGGCGAAGACCACGGGTTCGAATCCCGTATGCTCCGCCACGTGGTCCCTTCGTCTATCGGTTAGGACATATGGTTTTCATCCATAAAAGAGGAGTTCGATTCTCCTAGGGACCGCCATCACAATCAATAATTAATAGTGGGCCGGTAGTTCAGTTGGGAGAACGCCTGATTTGCATTCAGGAGGTCGTGGGTTCGACTCCCATCCGGTCCACCATATGAAAAAATTTTTTACAATGCAATTAAAAGGATATAACGAAAACGTTCCTATAGAACTAGCGAAAGATTTGTTGGTCAAAGAATCTCCATTTGTAAAATATCTTTCTGAGAACGGTGCACTCAAAGTTAGGCACATGAAATCACGTGCAACCATGGAATGCTATGCAGATGAGAAACATCTGATGATCGCTAAATTAAAATTTGGTAAAGTATTGCCCGGACGTATGGGTTTTATTGAACTCTTTATAAGGAACCAGTTATCTAGGAAATTAGGTGCTGGTCCACCGTATTAATTACAACAGTCAGGACAGTTACAACTTTCGTCACATGGACAAGTGCAACCACATTCTTTACATTCTTTTGTTTTCATAATACTATTTATTTGTTGGATTCGTTAAAAAATCTAATGTTATAATTTGGTCTTCTGGTACAACTATTGTATCTTTTTCTTGTGCTAACTTTTTACGTGCCTTACGAGCGTCAGACTTTCTACGTAGTGCATCTTGTTTTGCTTGTTTACGTTCAGCACGTTCTCCCCGCTGAGATTTGTATGTGTGATGTATACCCATAATGAGTCATACCCGTTGTTTAAGTTTAATAATGTTTATTAATTACCCTGGAAAATTAGATGGCCACTCTTCGAACTGTGTCCAATCAAATGCACCTTCTCTAGCAGAGTCTTTCCAATCAGCACCAAGATTTTCAATTGCAGTTTCCATGATGCCACCTGCTTCTGAAGTAGGTAGTGTATTCCACGCGATTCTGCTGTCACCACCAATTGGCATTGTTATTTGTTGCTCAACAACTTTTTCAGCCGCTAATTTGCCTGCGTCTATGTGAGGTTGGAAATAGTTATTCCACTCGCTTTCACACCATGCTTGTTTTCCAATGAGTATTTGCCACATTGTTTTGTTATCAGAATTCATCCATCTGATTGATCTAAAGTCTCTAGGCGAGTGTGTAATTGCGTTTTTGTAATTTGTTACTATTGTAGAATCCTGCGTTCCACGTGCAAATTGGATTGCATCTGCCCACTCTCTGTCTGGCTCCTGTGGTGCTGTCATCTTTATAATCATTAGCATAATGTAATCTCCTATAATCTGTTATCTAACAGTTTAATACGTTTATTTACCGGAATTGAGTATATTTTTAATGTAATGCTGTTGACCGCCCGTTATCATGTGGTCATAACGTTTTATCCACTCCATTAATTGCGTTTTATCGGTATCAGATAAACGAGATATGCACAAATGTTCCGGATAAGTCACAGGAGAAACGCACCAGTATAAACCACGTATATTATCAGTTTTACGTACATCCGAATACATACGCTTTTTTGATTCTACCCATTTTGCAAGTTTGTCAAAATTTTTCCACCCTTTATTATGTAAAGTGGTGTAAACACCAATTGTATATTTTGTATTTTTTATTACGTCGTCGATAAACATATCTATCTTTTCCCAATCAGCGCCTTCTCTCACAATAGAATTCAAACCACCAAAAGCATCAACACTCACATCGATTGTTACTTTCCTACATCTAGATAGTAGTGCATGGTCGTCCGGTATAAGCATAAACTGACCGTTGGTTGTGTACTCAACATATAAATTTCTAAGATCTGTGTCTTTCATTGTTTGTAAAATTTTTCTATGAGTACTAGTCATGAAAGGTTCTCCTCCCATGAATCTTATTCTCTTAACAGTATCAGGAATATGTGGAATAGTCTTTAATGCCTGGGTTCCTTCTTTGGGTGGCCGGCCGGGATTATTTTTTGCCCAGATGGCACTGCTAAATTCACCCCAGCACATGATACAAGTCAAATTACAAATGTTATTCGCATACAGTTCCAACCATTCGAGATTAACCTGTTTGTCAGTACTAAAATCTTTATTGAATTGCTGACGCATACTAAATTTACCATGCTTTTCTTCTAGATAGCATTTTGCACAACCGCTTAATTTAATTCCTCGTTCTGTCTTTTTTCTTAGATCTTGATACTCGTTTGAGTGAAGCAACGAAGATAAATCACCGTTAACTTTTGTGATAGGCTTCTCCCCGCGGCAACAGGCATATGCATTTCCGTCAGCACGAATATTTGTGTGCTTATAAAAAGCCGCACAATAAGTCTCGGAAGCATCTCCCCTAAATTTTTGTGGATTATATCTCTTGACGTCTGACATTATGTCAGTATTTAATCTATCCTACAAATGCCTTTTCGTAAACATAAGTTGCGGGTTCGCCCAGAGTACCCACAGTCCACCCACCGTCCTTGAGATATGTCATCATTTCTTTGTTGAAGTCTGTTGAACCGCACAGCATAACAGCATCGGTATCCGGTGACCATTTGGGTAATTGTAAAGTTTTGAACACACTATCGTCTTTGATTAGATTGGTAATTCTTCCTTTATTTGGCCAGTCGGTATCTCTTGTGACTGTTGGAAAGTATTGTATCATACTTTGCATAGTTAAATTGAAAAAGTAATCATAATAAGCAAGTTCTTTTTTAGTTCTTACTGTGTGACAAACAATGATGTTTTCAAATTTGAGATATGATTTGGCATCTCTACAAATACTAACAAAAGGTGCGATCCCTGTTCCTGTACCGATAAGCCATAAATTTTTTCCTTTTATTAAGGAGTCAGTGATTAAAGTTCCTACTGCTTTTTTTCCAACCTTGATAGGATCGCCAACTTTAATTTTTACCAGTTCAGAAGTCAAAGGACCATCTTCAACCACAATAGATAAAAATTCCAAATAATCATCTCCGGGTCCGCTTACCATGGAATATGCACGTTTGGGTGTATTGTCTAATCCGATCATTGTGAATTGTCCTGCCTCGAATCTAAAACCCGGACTACGTGTAGTTTTAAATGAAAATAAATTGTCTGTGAGATGTTTTACTTCGGTAACTGTTTCTGTATACATTTTTTTATTATAAATTATTGTTTGGTTATTGTCAACTATTTAAACTTGGATGCTAATTGGTCGAAGCCATTCCGGCAGAGAGATTTTGTGCATTTAACAGCCTCATTTTCCCACGAAACATTTCTGTATAACACATTACCTAGACTGCCTCCTTCACTGCACCACCCACGCCACACTTTGCCTTTTTGATCTATAACAAATTGATCTTTTCCTGCATTACATCTGTAACCATTAAAGTTCCAATTTTCTTTGATTGGCTTGTCTTTGTTTATTTTGTCTACGTCTTCTTTTGTTATATCATGTCTGGCTCTAGACACACCGTCATACTTTAAATTGCCAAGATACATTGTTTGCTCCGGATCCCAGTCCTCACCACGTTCTTTAAAATAATAATCTAATTGGTATGTCTTATATGGATAATATTGAAATCCTTTTGTAAAGTTAGAATACAATAATTTAAGTTCAACAGGATATCCTTTTGATTTGAATAATTGGTAAGTGTCAATAGCACTTGCCCACTCATCGTCATGATTAGTACACTGCATCATTATTCTAACCTGTACTTTTTTGTTTCCTTCCTCGTCTTCCTGTTCCAATAAAAAGTCTACAACATTTTCGATATGTGTTCTGTCTGCCCATCTCATATGGTAACTAATTTCAATTGTAGAAAAATAATGGTAGTGTTCTTCAAACCATTTTAAAGACGCAGAGCCATTGGTTGTTAACTTATTTTTTAATTGTTGATTGCCCATTCTTTGACACATCGAAAGCAGTGCTGGATTTAATGTTGGCTCTCCTCCCACAAATTCAAATGCAGGTTCTCGATCAATCATTCTCAAAGACGAAACTGTGTATTGTATTGCGTCTGTGAGTATTTTTTCATCTGGAAACTTTACAGCACTCGAGTGTAAAATTTTAGGACAGTACCAGCAGTCGTAGTTGCAGACGTTAGCAAACAGCCATTGAATACGAGTAATTTTAGGTGGTTGTTCCATGTTTTATATATTTAAGTGTTAGTTTTGAGAAATAGAATCTAGATATTCTATTGCCGCTTTTGTAGGAACTGCTCTAAGAATTTTACCGTTGTCGTCTGTAGAAAATGCCACGTGTATCGCAGGTGATGGTGCTAAATTTTTACACTCGTCGATAATTGTTTTGTAATGATCATCGTACTTGTTCCAAAAATAATCTGCACCAAATTTATTCATACATTTTATTCCTGTGTACATATTATTGATCGCGGGGTGTGAGTCTTCGTCGTTCATGTAATCTATATGTCCCCCTAGGGGTTGGCGTGAGTATTGTATGCCACAACGATGTTCACTCATACCATATGCCTTACTTAAACTAAAGTTCACAGAGTGTATTGCAGGATGATCTACATTAAAACGAACATCTCTACTGCAAGGATACCAAGCGGCATCAATGTGTACTGGAATATTTTTTGCAAGACAGGTCGCTAGTATGTCTGTCATGTGAGGATGTACGTTATATCCTTCGCCACAGAAAGGAGTTGAAATTAACAGCACATCTCCGTCTTGTAATTCTTTTATGTTCTTAACTTTTATATTTGGAAATAATGTTTGATGATAAAAAAATTCTCCATCAAATATAACAACTCTTCCTGCATTTAACATATGCAAATCATTAATGGCATGAGTCACACCGAGTGTAACTTTTCTCGTTTTGAACGTATCTAATCCAGCAAACTCGATTAGTTTATGATCGTGTATCCATTTGTCAAACGTTGTTAAGTAATCCTTGTGTATAGAATTCCATGGTAAGTTTTTATATTCAATGGTATCTATAAAACTCATTACTTCTCTCGATCGCAAAGGTCTCTTACGAAGTGCATTTCTATCAACTAGTTGATTTAGTTTATTTGTGTCCATTATTTTTATTTAATTCTCTGGTCATTACGTTAAAAATAAACGGCGATATGTTTTGTAAAGATTTTTTTCTAAGACCGTCTAACCACTGTATGTATTCTATGCTTAAACTTTCTAACTCAGTAAAACGATCTGGAAGTCTCGCATTAATGCTTTTTTCTAAATTTTCTACTTCAATATTGCTTAACGCAATATTTTTTCCTTCGGTATATTTTTTTAATATTGGTACTGTTCCGTTTAAAAATTTATCTTTGTCACTGCGTTCTAACAAGTTGCAAGACATCCACGGCTCATAAACAATACCAAACGACATTGTATATTCTTGTGTATTGGAATTAAAGCGATCAAAATAGTTAATCATGTCTCCCAGTTGATGTAAATTGTACATACTCACGCTCACGTTAGGACCAAATTGTTTGGTTTTTAATTTGGATAATCTATTATAATTGTTTGCTATTCTATTCCAATCGTATCCTCGTATCCATTCATAGGTTTCGTTAATACCGTCGATGCTTATATTCAGTTCTAGGTTATTAAATCTACCTAAAACTTCTTCCATGTGTTCAGTAAGCACAGATGCATTTGTAACAATAATTAAATGCACCTCCGGGTTTAGTTTGCTGATAGTATCTAAAAACTTTATACATCTTTTATCATATAATGGCTCACCACCTTTGATCATGATTGATTTAAACTCGTTTATGTTGTCGACAACAGAATTTATAAATGTATCAGATATAATAAAAGGTTTAAAGTTGTGGAAAGGATCTCCCCATTCTCTTCGCCACCACTCAACTCTACTCATCAGTTCTTTTGGCATTGTTTTCTCTTGTTGTACCCATCCAGAACTATGTGTACGGTTACACATGGCACAAGCAAGATTACACGTATTACTAAAATTAAGTTCTATGGTTTTTAATTTTTTCTTATATCTTCTGCAGAAATCATCATCAAATTTTATTTTTGTATTGCTTACTTCTCTTGCAATTTTGTGTAGACGTTTACTTTGCAAACCATTTTTTTCATTATCCCAACATTGTTGGCAACCTTTAAAAGGAATGCCCTTCCTCATATGACTTCGCATTTTTTTTAACTTGCTAGTTTCAAAAATACCATCAACAGTTTGTTCGGGGTTTGATTTGAGATCAGTGATGAGATGATCTTTGTCCGTGCACCAGATAGGGCAAGGTTTCACGTTTCCGCTAGGTTCAACAGTCATTCCGTCAAACGGAAAGAAGCACCAAAAATCTTTTACACTCTTGTTCTGCATAACTTAAATACGTATTTAATGCTATGAACGAACGAAAAATATTACTAATAGGTTGCAGTTGGACCTCCGGAACAGATTATGATGAAGTTACCAATTGCTATAGACCCGCTCCTGCAGAATATCTAGATACAGATCGTTATAAGATATACAATGCCGGCGTGGCAGGCAGTTCAATACAATTACACAATTTTTTACTTGAAGAGTTGCTGACATCTATCAGGCCCGATCATGTGTTTTTTCAAATCACTCACCGACGTCGGCATTGTTGTCAAACATCTGACACACCACTTAAAGATATATTAAAACTTGCTTGGCGTGAAGAAAAACCAAATTATTTTAATTTTTTGTTAGAAGAAGTAATAAAAAAACATTTTAATATTATTACAATCAGTAACTACAATAGCAAAGTAAAAAATCAAACAGCAGTGCAACAAGCACATAACAAATATTTTGAAAACATAGTATCTACGGATTTGCTTTTGTCAGAATTCTACTCGGCATTGACGTATGCTAAGAATTTATTAAAAGACGTAAGTCATACGTTTATAGCATCTAATCTCGAGTCGAGTGAACAGCCATTATCTGAGTATAAAAGTTTGTTAGGCGAAAAAGTATATGTTCCTGATATTTGTATTCCAAAGTATGACAAATATCTCGTAGACGTTGGACATCATCTAAATCCAAAAGGTGCAGAATTATATTGTAAAAAAATATATGAGCCTAATCTAGATTAGCATATTGATCAAACAATCGTTTTACGTGTGGCGCTTCCTCTTCCAAATTAATTTTTCTTATACCGTTCAACCAAGCAATCCATTTACAAGCCAATTTACTCATCTCAGGACGTGATCCGTGTGTTCCATTTGTTGAGTACAGCATGGTTTCGATATGTTTCAAATCTGTTTTTTCAAAACCCATATGCTTTTTGTTTTCAAATGTCCACTGTTCTAATTCTGGTTTGATGGTGTTTCTGAAATGATCTTTCAGTGTGTCGTCTGCTAATCTACAATTCATCCAGTCTTCGTGTACAAGATGAAATGACATGAAGTATCTTTTTGATGCAGGTTTAAATTGTGAAAAATGTTTCACCATTTGATCTAGTATATGCACATTCCATAAACTTACTGAAACATTAATATCGACCGATTTAACATTAGATAGAGTAATCAGTTTCATAAAATTTTCGTGTAGTTTATTCCAACTAAATCCTCGTATCCATTCATACACCTTGCCTACTCCGTCAATACTAAAGTTTAATTCTAAGTTCTCTAGTTTGCTCAATGTTTCCAACATACGAGGAGTAATTGTGGTTATGTTGCTTACAATAACAATTCTCACTGCTGGGTTTAGTTCCGCAACTTTGTGTAAAAATGAAATACAACGTTTATCGTACAACGGCTCGCCGCCTTTGATCATTATAAATTTGTAATCATGTATGTTATCAATTATTGATTGAACAAACTTATCACTTAACACATATGGTTTAAAATTATCCCATGGTGTTCCTAACCACTTGTATCCTCTTCTTACTTCGTTTTTTATAAATTCTGGCATTGTTTTTTCCTGTTGCATCCACCCAGAACTGTGAGTGCGATTGCACATGGCACAAGCAAGATTACAGGTATTACTAAAGTTTAACTCAATCATTTTTAGTTTGGGTTTATGATTTAGAGCAATCTCGTCTGTTAATTTCTTTGTACTCAATTCTTCAATAATTTTTCTTTGTCTTTTACTTTTCAGACCTGCCTTTTCATTCATATAGCAATGGTGGCATGAATCAACTTTTTTGCCTTGCAACATTGTTGATCTGATTTCGTTCAATCTTTTGCTGTTGAAAACCTCGTTAGCAGTCATGTCTTTTGCCTGAGACATTTCCATCACAGTGTGTCCTGGATGTGTACTCCAACACGGACATGGCATAACTTTCCCCGTTGGGTCAACAGAGATACCATCAAATGGGTAATAACACCACGTGTCTTTAACACTCATAATAATCTTTTATATTGTTGATTTGCATAACTTAAATACATATTTAACAGGTAATTTAAATGGAATTAATATTTGATCACACAGTAGGCAAACAAGAAGATCAGGATCTTGTGTTGTGCAGGCCACTTGCGGTAGTAGATCCAGAGGAAGAAACAGAGGCCTTAGAACGAGGCTGGTTGGCACTGGACCACCCTTTAAACGGACAAGAAGTATTTTACCAATCTCGTTCAACTAGAATAGCATTAGAAGATTGGGAACCAAAATTTAAAACGTGGAAAATTGACAACGAAGAGATACGACTAAAACACATTGAAGCAAACGACCTTGTAAAACTTTTAGGATTGCCAAACATCTACAAACAATACATGAAGCGAAAAGGATTCAAAATGGATTATGATCCATTCACACATATGCACAAACGAGATAGTTTCTTAATTTTTTATGTCAAAGAAATGGACAACATAGTTGGATTCACAAAACTCAAATCATATATGTATCAGGAAGATGCATTTGGACGTTACACTCGTCAACTAGGCGACGACCTCGATGAAGTTATTTTTGCCGCATATGAATCTTGTTTGCACTGTAACCTACATCCAATATCACAACTCACCCTCGATATGGAAATCAAATGGGCAAAAGACAGAGATGCCCATCATTATTACTTAGGTTCCGGATATGAAAATTCTTCAGCATATAAAAGCAAACAGAAAAACTTTGAATGGTGGACTGGTACCTACTGGTCCAAATCTAAAAAGCAATATCAAAAGTTATGTAGAAGTGATTCTAGGACAACTACTTTGCAGGACGTCTCCAAGGTCCCGTCACTTCTTTTTCGTAACTAGGATCCCAATTTTTATAATAGTCAGTGGTATCACGTAATATATCTGAGAACTTGTTGAGTTTGGTTAGACTTTGTACAAGGAACAGAATATAAGTTCCGTTGTTCAATTGTATGTCTTTCACAGATTCTTTTATGTCAGGATGATCTTCCAGCACCACAATGTCATGTCGCATAAAGTATCCGTTGAGATCCTCAGCAAGTTTTACAGTTTCGTCTGCTGTGAATTGATCCGGTTGTGCTATCATGCACAACACATCTTTTTCTTCAAAATCAAAATTAAAAATGTGTCCGTACAATGTGGCATAATCGGCCACTCCGTCCAGTTCCAAGAACTCAACCTTGTTGTCTATG
>Ga0208763_1000029_pt1 | contig 37792 bp, 57 predicted proteins | sample ETNtaG_20_FD_185756 | JGI IMG/M metagenome (GOLD analysis project Ga0208763, IMG submission 185756) | Marine microbial and viral communities from oxygen minimum zone, Eastern Pacific Ocean - ETNP201306PF45B (SPAdes) (version 2) | ecosystem: Environmental > Aquatic > Marine > Oceanic ... | reverse complement strand
TTAAACTAGCCAACGATTATAGAAATGTAATGGAAACCAATAAAGCATTATGTTCTAATAATCATGAGTTGGTTATGAGTGTGTACAAACATTTTAAACAGATCAATCTAACAGAATTTGATCCTGGTGCAGAATCTCCAACAGTGGAAAGTTGTGAGGCAATGGGTAAAACAGCAGGTACAGGTGATGAGTCGATCAGTAAAATTGCAAAATACAAATTAAAATCTAGATTAGGTAAAGGACTTGCTCCAGGACTAAACGAACACAATTACAACACACCGACCGACAAATACATAGGTTCGTACTTTCAAGAAGTAGTTGAATCATTTAAAGCAGATGCCATTAGAGTAAGACTTGTAAGATTAGATCCAGGCAAGACATTAACTCCACACATTGATTATGATCCAACTTATGCTGTTAGAGTTATTATTCCTATTTTTGCAGAAGAGGAAGCAACAAATTATTTTTGGCGTAAAGGTAAACAAGAAGCATATCATCTAAAAGCAGATGGTTCGGCATACTTTTTAAATATTGGATTCAAACACACAGTTGTAAATTCAGGTAATACTCCGAGAGTTAGTCTAATGTTCAGTTTAAAAGATCAATCAGACCTACAAGAGATCGAAGAAGCAGATTGGAATGGATCTAACAACATGGGTGACCTAGCAATAACTAAAAATTATGAAGAACACAAGGCGTATGCAGATGCCCAATCAGTGGCTGTTTAAAACAGAAGTAAAACAATCAACCATACACGGACAAGGTAGATTTGCACTAGAAGATATTGCAATAGGAAAAAATGTTTTAAAACTAGACGGTGCTATTGTGCCAAAAGAAGAAGCACCTGGCAAATTTCCTGTAAGTGCAACTCACAACATGAACTGCGATGACAGTTATGTAAATCACAGCACAGATGCCAACCTAGCATACATAGGAGGAACAAGTTTTATTTCTGCAAAAAATATTAAAGCAGGCGATGAATTAACAATGGATTATTCTCAGTTTGCCGGTGATCGTAAATTTTTATTTTAATGAAAGATCCATTATCATACAAAGTAAAAAAAATAATCGAGTGGTTGTTAATTCAACAAGTTCCAGCAATACTAGTAATATTATTTTTAATATACTGGTTTTTCTTTACACATTAAATTTTGATTTCCATTTCATTCCAGCAAAGGGCCAACCAGTTATAACTGCTCTGCAACCTGGCGTACCATTCACTACTGGATTTACATAATGGGCAGAACCAACTCGCATGACCACACACGAATTCCTTTTAGGTTTTACTATAACCGGTCCCACTAGATACGGATCTTGATTTGCTTCTGCTAGTTTTCTTTTAAAGTCTACCCAATTTTCTCTTTCTTTTGGATAATCTTCGAAATGTTTGTTCAACATATATTGATCCGGGAATACAAGTTCACCGCCGTCTTCGTCTGTTAGATAATTTACGAAAACAAAGTCTCCGTATATGTCTTTCCTTTCTGTGTGTACGTTGTATATACTGTTAGGATTAAAAGTTTTAATAGTAAATTGTAATACATTGGCAGTATCTATATCTTGTATCAGAATTGGTTTGTATACATCACTCAACAATTCATTTAATTTTATTACAATTTGTGCAACAACACCGCTGTCTTCACGTATATTGTATTTCACATGATTGTAATTGTAGTATGACTTGCTGATAATGTGAGGTTGTTCGTTACCATCTAAAACTTTAGTATCTGCTTGTTTAATCTTATCTAAAATTTTATCTACTGTGTTCTCTTTGATAAAATCTTCAGTGTACCAAACTTCGTCTTGTACTAGTTCTTGCCACATTAATGACAGTCCTTTGGTTTAGGTTGTGCGTGTTTTTCAGCGTCAAAGTAATAGTTAAAATTACAATGTTTATCTAATCCGTCAATAAGTTCTTTGGTAGCATATGGCCAGCCGGTTACAACAGGTCTTGCGTTTTCTTTTATGTCACCTTCTAGTCCTGTAACATAATGGGCAGAGCCAATGGCAAATACAACACACTTATTTTTTTCTGGCTTAATCACAACATCATCTAGATATCTCATTGGATATCCTTTGGACTCGACTAGTTTTATATTTTCTTCCCAACGATTTTTTTGTTCAGGATATTTTTCTAAATGCTTTTCACAACCTGCTTTGCTTGGAAATACAAGATGTCCACCAACTTCGTTAGATAAAAAATGCATGAATGCGTATGGTCCATATTTGTTGATTGGTTCAGTGTGCAGATCATACCAGCCTCTTTTGGAAAAACTTTTTGTAAAAAGTTGTAGTCCTTCAAGGTTTGCTTTTGGTACAGGTGTTTCTGTTAAAGGTTCTAATAGTTCATTTACTTTGTCCATATACAAGTCAATCATGATTTTATTTTTGTGAATGTCTGTCCTATGAACTGTGTAGTTGTAGGTCGTTGCATTAACACCAGAGTTCCTAAAGTTTGGCAGTATTGCTTCTCCGGGTTCTAGTTCGGTTGTTCCTGCCTTGAACATTTCTTTTTTGATATGTTCAACAGTTTCTTCGTGAAGAAAATTATCGTATTCCCAAACTTCGTTTTTTACTATCTCGTTCCACATTATCTTTCGTGTCCTATCGCAAGTGCTTTGGTTGGTTTGATTCTAGCGTCAGTACCATACATACTCATATCAAACTCTTTCTTCCATTCATGTACATCATATTTAATTAACTTTTCAGGGTACACTTTGGAAAGTTCGTTGGTAAACATATCTTGATTGTGCCAGAATTGATATACTTCATCTGCTCTTAAACACCTAGAAAAATACAAATAAGTTGCTAGATCTTTTACTTCTGTTCTTGGCTCGTCTTTAAATATGTTTCTAATAATAGTTCTGTTCTTTTCTACCAACGATGTAATAAATGGCATCTTGTCTAAATTTTTGTAAAACCATTTGGCTTGTATTCCAATGTCGTGTCCTGTGTCGTACAAATCTTTCATGGTATGACTCAGTGCTCTAGAGTTGTAAAAATTATGATAGAACCACCAGTAGTCAAACATACGAACGATCTCATCTTCGTCATATGAAAAACATCTATGCATAATTTCTATTTCTTCAAACTCGTATGTGCTACGTTCGTCTCTGTATTCTGGGTGTTTGTGTAATTGTTTGTATCCAAGTCCTGAGAATGAATATGGAAATGCAAGTATCTTAGATTTAACCTTGTATTCTTTTTGAAACTTTTCTGTGTATAACTCTGTGTTTGGCACAAGGTTTAAAAAGTAAGTTCGCATAAAGTCAATGCCAATTTCATAATCTCTGTTTAAACTATACAACCAACTGTCTGCTGTTTCGCCTGGTAATGCTATTATCATTTCTGATGTTACAGGCAATCCTTTTGATTTGAAACTATCCACTAGCGGTGTAAGTTTGTCATTGTTGATGTTTGCTCTGTTGATAACTTTTAATGTATCTTTGGCGTGTGTTTGAAAACTTACCTTAAGGTTACGTTGATCTGCATCTAAATTATTGTGTATAATATCTATAATTTCTGGTAACCATTTACTGCCATTTTTTGCTAGTCCTGAATATGATATTTTTGGATTGTTGCCTGTTGCTTCTTTGTTTGCTTTCATTTTCTTAACAACATCTAGATCTCTAGGTAGCATACCAAAGTTAGCATCAAGTATTTCTACTTCTGCTATGTTCGTGTGTTTGTATAAAAAGTCCAACTGCTCATACACAGGATCCATGTCAAACTTTGTGACTTTTGATCTTGCTTGACCACCCCAATCGCAGAATGCACATTTGAAAGGACAACCGCGATTAGTTTCAAATGATGCTTTAACTCTTTTTTCTTCTTTTAATATTGAATCAAATACTCCATCAATATAAGGAGTAGGCATTTCGTTTGTGCCTATTTGATATAACTTACGACCTACTTCTACATTGTTCCAACCTCTACCAAATCCTCCATCATGCACACTCATAGGAGCATCAATGTTTAACAAAAATTTACTGACCAACTTCTCTCCTGGACCTACCCAAAATATATCTATGTAAGGATGTTCTTTTGCAAACTGCTCTGCAAGTTTAGGATCTTCAGGCACATTAGGACCGCCATACATTGTTATACCATTTGGATTTACATCTTTGTAATGACTCATCAATTGATCGTTGTATGCTTGATTCCAAACATAACAAGTTAAACCAAATACATCTATGTTTTTAAATTGTTCTGTATATTCTTCTACAGGTTTATATTTGTACAATGGTTCGTTAAAAGTATATTTTGATTTAATTTCTGGAATTTTATTGCAATAACTTATAAGACAGGCCGCGGCGTATGGTAACCACGTTTCATGAATAACCGATATAGTTCCTAATTGTACTGTCTTCATATGTTTATTACCCCAACCTAGATTGTTGATACGATAATATATTAGAAGTATTTAGTTTGTTTGTAATATTGATTTTTAAGAGTGTCTTTTACTTCAGACAATTCACCAGTGTGCGTGGTTTTTATAACTGCTTTTGTAGGATTCCATTTGTAGTTTGGGTCAATGTAATAACTGTATATGAATTGTATCATATCAGACTTTGGAGAATCATGAAACACTAATTCAGTTTCTAGTGTTAGTTTTTTATAATCTTCATCTTCAAACCAACTATTGTCTCCGCCTACGTATTTTTTCTTGTGTTGAAACAGTTTGTTTATAGCAACATCTTTGACGTCATGTGTCCAATAGTAATGTTTAAATCCATTTTCTTTCGCCCATGCAATCTGATGTTTCATCATTTTGAATCCATAACGACCATGCCTATGTTTTTTGAGTATATGATATCTACACTTTCTAATGGACTCGGGTGTGTCTGTAATGAAACTTCTTTCAGCATAACTGATACTTGCAACTTCGTCATCAACTATTGCTAACCATAAACTGCTTTTAGGATCCAACTCGTCTAAATTAAATTTATGACTAGTATAAGTTCCAGCACTACCTTCGTCTCGTGCAGTTATAAGGAATTTTTCTACAAGTTCTCTATGAGTTGGATTGTATTGTACTATCTTTTCCATTTTTTTGTTCTAGTAATTTTATAAACCATCCGCCTAGATCGAACTCCCACCAATTATATTTGAATGTCGGACTTGATGGTTTCCAGTGATGGTTATTATGCCATCCTTCTCCCCACATTAAAATACCTAGTGCAGGTATGTTAGTTGAGTCGTCTTTTGTATCATGATTGCGATAGCCGGTCATGTGCGTTAGTGTGTTAATAAAAGATCCAGCATTCCATAAAATCATTGCTGGAAACAGATATGCCGCCACCAATAACATCGGATCTATCAATGCCCATACTATAAAAATTATTAAATGTATTAAAAAATACCATTTGTGTATGAACGCATGAAACGGATCTCTGATCATTTTAATCACATATCTTGGGTTAGGTTTTTCAAACATACTCAACCACTGCACTCTAAAAAATCCGTGCACCTGAGGAGAGTGAGGATCTCCTTCTTGATCTGTGTGATGGTGATGTTGTTTGTGTATTGCCACCCAACCAATAGTTGATCCTGTAAGTCCATATGTTCCGGCTAAAGATCCAAAATAGTGAAACCACCTAGGTGCTTTCCAACTAGCATGACTTAATAGTCTATGGTATGTCATTGTCATACCGAAGCAACCTGTAATGAAATATACAAAAAATGCTATTGCCCAATGTTGCCACGAGCCATATATTATCATTGGTATTATTGATACATGAGCCACAAATTGGCTGAACAGTAATAACCATTGATCAAGTGTATATTTCTTTATTAAATTAATCATAACACAATTATAGCAGTACTTATTTTAACTAACAACCTTAAATGTGCAAAACGAAGAACATTTTGACTCGTTTCGACCACTCATAAATAGACATAGTTTATATAAACAAGGAGAAACAAATATGTACGCAATTACTTGGCATCTTACTAACGCCGACGGGTTTGGTGAGTATGGTACATTCGCAGGATACAAAGAAGATAGCGGCATCACTCCAGTGTACCAATCATTTAAAGATGACGGTAAAATCAAAGCAGAAGGTCAGTATAACAAAACTGCAACAGAGATGGACGACACAGTCGTTTTTAATTCTCAAGCAGATTGGAATGCTTACAAGGCTGAATTAGATAAGTTAAACTGGACAAATTGCTCTATTGAAATCACTGACGAAAGAGAAGTTGAATCAGTAGACGATCATCCTTCAGCGGCTCACCTTACAAAGTACTAATTCGTAAGGAGTTTAATGCCTTATAAATTTTACGTAAAAGATTGTCCTGATCATCTAGCAGTACATGACTGGATAGCAGGACAATCGGACATCTACAAATTCATTAATGAAATGGTACCACGTAGTACCAACAAAAAGATTTTATCATTTACACAACCTAACATAGATATTACCAAAGTACAATCAAGTGTAGAGAGTGCATTTGATAAATTTGGATATCATGGATTCTTAAACATATATGGTTCTGAAGTAATGAGAGATCCCTACTATGGAGGATTAAGCCTTGTTTATAATCCAAATTACAAATACAAAGATTCAATTCCAAAAATATGCCATACACTGGGTTATCCCAGAACCAATATGCATATGGGTTTTATATTAGAAAATATTGAAGTGTATAAAAGAATACTGATTGCAGAAAAAGATAAAAGAATATGGGAAAAAAGTTCAGAGGGTGGAACCCATGCTGTGTTTGAATATCTATTCGAAGAAGGTGTTATTTCAAAAGAAGAAAAAGAACAATTTATTAACAAGTATCCAAATGAGAAACACACATTAGAAAATTACGAAAGGAAGAATACCTACACAGACAGTTGGTCTTTTAATCAGTTAACCGAAGTTATGTATCACGAATATCTCGCAGACATAACAAAATTATTTAAAAGAAACATTGTAAGAAGTAGACTTGCTAAAATGCAAAATATAGACAGTGATAAAACTAGACAGTATGTAAATGATTTTATGTGGCACAGAGATGATTCGATCTTTATTGAAGCAAGAATTAATTTGTCTGTAACATCTCCAGAAGAAGCATTTGGTATAGAAGTTGAAGGACATGGAAAATATTATTATAAACCGGGAGAATGGATGTCTTGGGACACAGGCATAACACATAGACCGTTTGCAGATAAATCCAAACTGGAAAGATGCAATCTTGTTTATGCAGTAAGTCCATGGTTTGATTACAACAAAGAAGAAGATGCTTGGGAATCAAATGAGTTCTATGGAAAGAAGCACCCGATGGATATGTTTATTGATGGTGATATCGTTGAAGGTTTAAAAGTTAATCCTTAACATCAAAGTGATCGTAGAATATAGCACAGTCTTTGTACTTTTCAAAACTCTTTTCTAACATTTCTAAATGCTGATCAGGTTTTATTGAGCCTGTTGTAGTAACTACCCATTTTTGTTGATCTATCTTGTCTGCACCGTGTGGCATATCTAGTTCGTTAATCACAAATGCGTTAGTTGTCATGGGCATATCAACATAGTGTTTTTCTTTACTACCGTATTTTGGAGAGAAATAAAAACTGTCATCTCTTATGTCGTTAATTAAAAGTCTATATCCAGATGGTTCAAAAGGAAGTAGACTTTCTTTGCCTTCGTTGGCTCCACGTGAAGCATCGTTGTGTAATGGTACATCTTTTCTTTGTCTAACAAGTTCTGCATGATTACATTCAATAGGTAATTGTTTTATTAAATTTACTAATCCGTATAGGTGTTTAGGCAAGTTAGGATGTACATTAACTTCTCTTTTTCTTTCTAATCTGTTTAACCAAGATCTTCTTACTGCGGCCGGATCTGAAAACTCTTCTGGATCCATCTGTCCAAGCAAAGGAACTATTCTCCAGTAATCATGTGGATGACGTTCTATTTCTATGGTTTCTTTTAAATGTTCTGGTTTGTTACCGTATCCTTTTGTTACGACATCAGGCGGCCACAAATAATTTCTGTCATGAAAAACTTCTAGTTCATCGAGATCTAATTTTTCGTAAGGAATATCAATTGGTAGAAATGCCAGTTTTTTAAATTTTTCAAAATTATTGTTCATACTATTTGTCTTTAAAATATTTCTCTAGTTTTCCTTCTTCGCCTGTGTGTTTCTCATGGTCTGGCAATGGATCTTTTTTCTCAGTAATAACTGGCCAACCAGACTTGGCCCATTTGTCGTTGAACTCTACCCATTTCGCTGTACCGTCTTCTGTGTCTGCTTGTATGGCATCTACTGGACACTCAGGTTCACATACACCACAATCTATACATTCATCCGGATTAATTACAAGTGTGTTTTCACCTTCATAAAAACAATCAACAGGACATACTTCTACGCAGTCGGTGTGCTTACACATTATACACTTGTCATTAACTATGTATGTCATCTTTTTTCTCTACCAAATTTAAAGTCAATTTATAATTTCTATATGCTTTTGCTACTGCCGGATACTTGTTTCGGAGATGCTTTTCTCTTTTTTCTTGTTTAATAAATTTTAACCATTGCGTCTTAATTGCATGATGATCATTCTTTTGCGAATTTTTTAATATAGTTCTTCTAGTCAGAACTTCTTGTTCTCTAATGAACTGTTTTAAATCAGCAAATTCTTTTTTCATTAACCTAGTTTAATTAATGATTCAAGTTTGTCTTCCGCGTGAGCAAGTAACTCAAGTTTCTTTTCAGCAGTTATGACATAATCAATATGTTCAGCAACCCCGATTGGCTTATCTAAAAAAGTTCTTAGATCTGCCTTAGCAACTTCAATATCGCCTTCCAACTTTTTAATCAATGCTTCTTTTATCATGTTTTTCCTTTATTGTTCCGATGTGATAACCAATAGCAAATGCCACTGCCATTACAGAACAAATTGCTAATAGATGCCAAAATATAAATGTCATAATATTTTCCTTTTTCTATATTTATTTGTCAATTAAATGACTCCAACTTATTGGAAATTCCTTGCTACAATGCAACGCAATCGCATTCGCAACATCTTGTGTTTCTTTTTGCGTATCCGATTTACATCTCAAGTTACAAACTCTAGCGAAAGCATACAACGTACCTGACCAATACCATTCTGTCATCATACTTTGCGGCAGGACCATTCGTGCCTGCTCTGGTGCCACACCTTGATTTAGTAGTAAATGATAATATACTTTACAGCCATTAATGTATCTAGAATAGTATTCATTATCAGTTTCTACAACACCATCACTTCCTTGTTTACTATTAATTGGGCGTCCTCTCCATTCAGTAGGTTCAAAGAATTCCGGAGCATCGTCAACATACCTTCGGGAAACTTCATTCCAACTCAACCCAACTTGATGTTTTACTAATTGCCTTGCAACAAAAACTGGAGCCTTGATCCTAAACTGTAAACTACAATGAGCAAAAGGTGACCAATGATTATGCTTGGCCAGATATGCTATGAGTTTTTCGTCCTTAGCACTTAATCTTTTTTCATAAGTTTCAAACTTACCGTGCTCTACGTAGACATCTTCAAACTCAGACTGTTTTGCATATGACACTCTAGCAGAATTTACTACTGTGAGATCAGAACCCATTTTATCAGTTAATTGTACTTGCATAATTGTATTATAACATATTAAAAAGCACTTTTAAAGACAAAAGATAGATTTCTTCCTTCTTTACTGAAACCATGCGGTGCTTCAAAATTTTCGTCTAATAGATTGTTAATGCTAAAACCAATATCAATGCCATAAAAGTTTTTGGTAAGACTTAAATCTAATAAATGTACGTCAGGCATATCAATAATAGACCAATTGGAATTATGTATATCTAAATGATTACCAATAAAGTTATAGTTGGTATTAACTTTTAAACCGTCTTCTAATATGTGTCCCCAATTGGCTCCCCAAGTTAGACCTGGTCTTCTTAATTGATCTGTGCCGTCGGTTTTTTTACTACTTAAACTAGAACTAAAAATTCTAAAAGAGTTTTTATCATTCCTAAATCCATATGCAAGTTCTACACCACTTTGGTTAAGACTGCTTGTTGTATTGTTTTCATATGTTGGATAAGAATATTCTATAAGATTAGAGATACTTGTTTCAAATAAATTGATCGAAAACATCGAGTTATTGCCAATACTGTATTCAAATCCTAATTCGTTTGTTTTACTTTTCTCTGATGTTAAATTCTTATTGCCAACATATCCATAGTTGTCAGCACCGTGTAATTCGTACAAACTTGGATTTTTAAATCCAGTCGAATGACTTATTTTAAAATTTAAATTGGGTATTATATCTTCTTTTAACAATCCAATCTTATAAGAATCATTAGAACCCACTGTGCTATTATTATCAGTTCTATAATTTATTGTGGACGACAGGCTGTTATTAAACGAATATCCAATGTTTGCAAAGTATCCAATATTATCATAATCTCCAGACAGCGAACTATTGTATGATCCTTGGTTGGAAAAATATGCATCGTCGTATTTGTATTCAACACCTAACCCATAACTAAACTTTTCTGTTTTTTGTTTTGAATGCTCTGCTTTTAAAACATATGAGTCAGATTCATAATCATCGACTTCATTGTTTGGCGAGTTATATGTTCTATCGTGTTTGTGAGAATGGAACGTAATGTAATTGCTTGTTGTTAGGTCATTAAACTCCAGACTTGTCTGGAATGCGTAAAGATTATTATCTGAGTCGTATCCTTCTTGTAATGCAAGTGAATGCCCGTCTATGTCTGCGAGTGTGTTTCTTGCAAACAGAGTTGATTTAAATCTTAAATGTTCGTTTAACCAATTGATTGCATTGATTGTGAATGATTGATTTTTTACACCATCTTTTTCGTTGGCACCGGATAATGCAGAAGTTTCTTTTTCTTCGTGTACTCCACCCGTGAATCCTATTTGCCAATTATCGCCTATCCTGGTTGCATAGTTTCCGGCCATTCCGTTGTTGTGGGCAACCACTTTGTTTTCCCAATCGATATCAGTTACAATGTTTACTGCACCACCAATAGCATCGGCACCAAAATGATGGCCTGCACTTCCTTTGTATACTTCAACAAATAAAACATTGGTCATGAAATCTTGTCCAAAATCATATGCACCGTTTGTTGTGCTTTGGTCGTTTATTGGAATCCCATTTAATAATACTAAAGTATGATTAGAATTTGATCCTCTTGTGAATATTGAAGTCTGTTGTCCTGCTCCGCCTGACTGAACTGCGATAACATTATTAACATGATTAATAACACTAGGGAGATCTTTAAGATTATAATCCTCTATTTCTTGTTTTGTAATAATTGTTTTGTTTGATATTTTTTCTGATATCTTATTACTATTAGATATTGGAACCGTTATAGTTACACACGGAACACCTTCTTGATTTTCCCACTCGCAGGTGATAAGATCATCTGCTACACCTCGTTCTTTAACCTGTACTATCTCCGCATGGCCAACATTCAACCATACTAAGAATAGTATCAAAACTATTCTCGTCATGAGTCTCCTTGCTCGTTATATCCCTAGGTGGCATTCGGACTATGACCGTATCAAGTAATGTGGACGAATTACACGTCGCTTTCCCACTATGCTTTTAGGGACTATGTACTTGTATTATATGACTGAATTGTGTTTTTGTCAATTATTCTGATGCTAGTTTCTTTTCTAGTTCAAAATAACCGCCCACGTATTCTTCGTTTAACCAAATTTGTGGCATTGTTCTAGCCGTAGGCACTTGTTTTAGAAGGTCTTGAACGTCCCAACCTTCTGCTATATTTCTTTCTTCGACTTCTATTCCTTTGTTTTTCAAAAGTGCTTTTGCTTTCACACAATAACCACAAGCAGGTTTACTCCATACTATTGCTTTCATTAGTTGTTTCCTTTGCTTGTTACTTCTATTTTGTATCCTTCTTCTTTTAATTGTTCTGCATAGTCAGTTGCTCGGGCAACGCCACCTTCCATGCCATCATAGTACCATAAAGGTCCTAGATCAGAGTTCTTAGGCGGATGTGCCCAAAACCCATTAACGTCTTTCGTCTTCGTCTTCATCTTCTTCACCATTGTCTCTCCTCCATTTCATATATCTTTCATATTCTTTTTGAAATCGTTTTGCCATTAGTTTGGTCTTGTACCATCTGTAAAACAAAAAGTCTGCCCAGAAAAAATTAAATGCAAAACCTAAAGCAGTCAATCTAAGTCCAAACCAGTATGGTAACAAATAAAGTACGATGGCCATTAGTACAACATAGTTCCATGCAAGGTCATTAGGAACCGCCCAAGTACTCCATCTAATTTCGTCCGGATTCATCATTAGTAATTACCTTATTGTATAGTCTTTTTATTTTAGGTATTTTTCTTGTGCCAATACCGTGCAAAATTAATTTAATTAAAGGTCTTGTTATCCAATGCCAATCACGTAACCTTAAAGTATTTTTGTAAAAACTTTGTATTGCCTCTTGGCAATCAACGACTTCCGCTGTATGCTCTTGCTCTAGTACTTTGTCTTGTGAAAGTTTTATAAGTGTTGTATTGAGTCTCGACATAGCAGTATCTAATGTACCAATGTACATATTCAATCTGCCAGGGTGATCTTTTTCTATTAGTTGTAGTATTTCTTCGTTTGACTTAACAATATCATTTAGGTTCATAGAGATTTTACTTTGTCACACAGTTTATATTTTAAGGCCTCTTTAGCAGATAACCAAACATCTTGTGGCGGTAGTAATATTTCTCTAATTGTTTTCTCAGGTAATCCTGTACACTTCTTGTAATGATCTATTGTTCTTTGAGTTGTAAGTTTGAACTCTTTTATTGTGGCAAACAATTCATGTTCTTTGCCTGCTGAACCCCATGCCCATTGATGAGATAGGATACTTGTATTTGGTGTTAGTGTTCTATGTCCTTTTTGTCCAGACATAAAAATAGATAAACCACATGATGCAACACAACCTAAACCGATAGTCCTAATTGGAATTTTAGATCCTGCCATAACGTCTACTAGAGCAAAACACGAAGAAACATCTCCGCCTGGACTAGAAATCATTAATTGTAGGAAAGGTTTTTTCTTTGTTGCTAGATTCTCTTCTAGGATCCACTGGATAACTTTTTTACAAGAGTCGACAGTAATATCTTCCATCAGAAGATATACGCCTTCTTTTCTTAAAATTTCAGTCTCTTCGACTTTTACTTCTGTCATATCTTCCAAAATAGTTGGTCCTCTACTATTTTTGTCTTTGTACCTTTACTTGCAATGGATAACTTTCTTGCCTTGCAAGTAATGTAGTTTCTATTCCTTTTTGTTCTGCAACTTCAAATATATATGATCCAACAACGCCTTTGCCTTTTTCGTGAATCATCATTGTTAATTTGTTTGCTTCTTCTTGACTTTTATTAAAGATAGATTTTAATACTCTAATAACAAACTCCATTGGAGTGATGTTATCATTTAAAAAAATTACATCATATTTCGCAGGTTCTTCGGGTTTCAGCACATCTTTAGTGACTGTTTTTACTGCTTCTGCTATTCCATCTCTACTCATCATTACTCCTATATTATAACATATTTACATCATATGTCTATTGATTTTTATATGTTTGAATAGGGTGGAAAACCCACCCTATCCACTTTGCTTTACTTGATTTCGATAGATTTTGCTTTCTTGTGTTCTGGAATGATTCTCTCCATAGACACTTTAAGCAAACCATCTTTCAGTTCGGCACCCTTGACCTCAACATCGTTTGCAATGGTAAATGACTTAGAAAACATTCTTTTTGAAATGCCTCTGTGTATTACATTACCATCTTCGTCGGTCTCTTCTTGCTTGTCTTGTTTCTTAGACTTGACTGTGAGCATATTTTCTTTGTACTCAACCTCGATGTCTTTTTTGTTGAAACCTGCAAGTGCAAGTTCAACGTCGTAAGTGTTCTCACCAGTTTTTACTATGTTGTATGGTGGGAAGTTACCCATAGTTCCTCTAAAGAAACTATCGTCCATCATATGCTCAAAGTGATCGAACATATTATCGAACCCTACGGTTATTGGTCTTAAGTTATTAAAGATAGATAGATTTTTTGTCATGTGCTTTCCTCCTAAGTTAGCGAGTTAATTTAATGAAGATCCTATCTATAGCAATCTTCAACTGTATTTATTATAACATATATGTACGATATGTCAAATTGCGACCTTTTATGGTAATATTTTTTGGTAATTAACGTTGTCTTTTAACGTTCATTGTACGGAAATCTTCTGCTTCTTTGGTGGCTTTTCTAATTGCTCTCTTTTTTAATTTGAGTTTTTCTTGCCTAATCTGTGATGGTTTTTTGTAATATTGTCTGTCTTTTATTTCCTCAAGAAGTCTTGCTTCTTTGATTTTTTTCTTAAGTTTTCTCCATGCTTTCATAACGTCGCCGTCTTTGACGTGTACTTCAAAACCATCGGCCACTGTTCTAGGACGTTCAGGTTTCCTACTTGGTCTATCGAAAGACCAATTATTGTTTGTGTTGTTTCTTTTGTAGTTTTTCATTATCTTTACTGTCTTTAAATATTAGTGTTGGGTCAGCAGAGTTAGTTATTACATTTTCATCAATCTTCAGTTCGATTACTCCTTTATTACTCATTTCTTGAGCATCAAATTGATATGGTAATAACAACTTATCTAATATATTTTTAAGTCCTCTGGCATTTGTTTTTAATTCTTTCGCTCTTTTGGCAACTTCTAACTTGGCTCCTTGTGTCATTGATAATTTTATATTGTCTAGATTAAACATATATTGATATTGTTTCAGTAAAGCATTTTGTGGTTTAGTCAATATTTGTACAAGTTGTAATTCAGTAAGTGCATTAACATGAGTTACTGCTGAAAACCTACCAACAAACTCAGGTATCAATCCAAACTTAATTAGATCTTCTGGCTCAACTTGTGATAAAAATTGCTCTTCGTCTTGGTCTTGTTGTAACTTTTGACCAAATCCTATGCCTGCGGAATGTTTGCTTTTTATCTGTTTTTCTAAATCATTGAATGCACCTCCTACAATGAATAATATATTTTTTGTATCTATGGTTACCATTTGCTGGTCCGGGTGCTTTCTTCCACCGTGTGGCGGAACTCTGCATTCTGTACCTTCGACTATTTTTAATAATCCTTGTTGTACACCTTCGCCAGATACATCTCTTGTTATTGATGTGCTTTCTCCCTTACGACAAATTTTATCTATTTCGTCTATGAATATAATTCCTTTTTCTGCTAATTGTACGTCACCCTCTGCATTGGCAAATAGTTTTTGTACAACATTTTCAACGTCTTCTCCAACATATCCTGATTCTGTTAGTGTTGTTGCATCTGCAATGGCAAAAGGTACATTTAAATATTTCGCTATTGTTTTCGCCATATAGGTTTTACCTGACCCCGATGGCCCTAATACTAAAACATTAGACTTTTCGATTTCTAAATCTTTTGGTGGTGATATGATTCTTTTATAGTGATTTGAAACTGCTACTGATAGCACAGTCTTTGCATAGTCTTGACCAATTACAAATTTATCTAAATGATCTTTTATATCAACTGGATTCAATAATCCATGTCCGCCTTGTACTATTTTTTCTTTTGATACTTTACTAATATCTTCTGCTAGAATTTCATTACAAAGTTTTATACATTCGTTGCAGATGGATACTTTGCCTGCACCGACAATCATTTTTGTTACATCTTTACGTGATTTCTGACAAAAAGAACAGATTAGATTTTCTTCACTCATCAATCTACTTGTCTGATTTCATTTTTGCGATTTTAGGAAAAATCTCTGGAACTCCGGCTATTTTATTTCTATTCAATACTGCGTATGCTTGAGCATCATCAAAGTTTGAATTAATAAAAAATGTTTTTGATAGTGTCAGAATATATCCTGACCATACCATTAATGGTCTTGATGAATAATCCATATTCATTATAATGTATGTTGATGCTCTACAGGCATTTAGAAGCCAACTATAATCTCTACCTTTTTGATTTGGTTTCCAGTTTTCTAAATATTTTTCGTATTCAGCATCTGATTCATTTCCAAAAGGATCTAATCCAGAAAAGTTATTATCGTCCCAAATGTATAGGTTAACATTTTTTTTGGCCATGTGTTTGTTCAATTGATCTGCAAAACTATCTTTATCTCGTTTACTTAAATTAATCAAACAGAATGACACATCTTGATTTTGAAACCATGACGGCGGAGTTATTAATGTTACTGTGCCTTCCTTCTTTTTAAGGTTAGTAAGTTTTTTACCAATTGCTGGAGTTTCTTTTGAAAACTCTTTGTTGCCCTGTTTATCTTGGGCGCCTTTATTTGTATTTTCTCCTGCCGGTGTTGCCATTTTTATCCTATCCGTTCTGTCTCATTATATCTATTATAACTTGTCTATCTGCTTCTGTCAAGTCATCTAGTGTTAATTCTTTGTTCTCAATTTTACTTATTAGATCATCAATCCTTGCCTCAATTTTTTCTTGGTAAGCAACATCATCGATCATTCTCTTTTTATGGTTGCTTATTTTGGCAGGCGATATTGTGTTCTCAGGTTGTATGTTTACCAATTCCTCATCCGTTCTGTCCTCAAAGTCATCTGTGTTTTCCATTTCAGGAAGTATGATTTCGTTCTTCTCGGGTTCTTTTATATCTAAAATTTTAGACCAATTACCAGATTCTTCTTGTTCTTCGTTTTGTTTGTACTCTGTTTCTTCTACTGGTACTCTTACTTTTTGTCCGCCCTGTATTACAACTTTGTACTTCTTGCCATCTTCTTCTGGCTCTGGTTGATCAAACCCTTCAAGCAGGGCATCCAACTCGTCTTCTGATATGTCTCTATCTTCTACTTCTGGTTCTGGTGCAAATTTTTCCGCAAGTTGTTCTGTAGTCATTTGTGGTAGTCCAGTTGGCTCTTCTTTAAGTGCAGAACCTTTTGTTATTATGTCTGGATTTTCAAATCTGTCGTCCATCAATAATGCACAGGTTTGAGCAATATCAGGTGGCAAGTTTTCAAATGTCGTATTGCCTCTCAATATGTCGTCTATGTGATCCTGAAAGAATGCTAAACGTGATGCAGTGATTGGTGGGTGGTTTTTTGCCTGTTCGTCTGTTAAGGACACATCGGCTAAAAATTGAGCCTTGTTTGCTTCGTCTCTTTCTTTTTTCAATTCATCCTCCGATATATCTTCATAGTTGCCTGCTTTTGCGTGGAACTGCTTTAGTATTTTATCTCGTTCTTCATCTGTCTGTGCCGGTTTAAGTTCTTCTTTTGCTGGTTCGATTACCTCTGTTAGATCAGGTTTAATTCGTTCTGACTCTGTTTTTACACTTATGAACGATCTAGGTTTTGGTTTTTTTACTTCTTCTTCCTTTGGTTTGAATTGGTCCAGTTGTTTTGGTTCTTTTGCCTCAGGTAATATTGCTGATACATTAGGTTCAGGAGTCTCATCTAACGGCTCTGCTTCTGTTGGTGCCGTGATTATTAAGTCTTCTTCACGTGCTTTTCTAGAATACTCTTCTAACTCCCGAGCCTCTTTGGCTATTCTCTCTTCAAACTCTTTTTTTTTATCCTCGTCTGTAATAATCTTAACTGGTTTTTCTTCTGGTTTTGGTACCTTTTTATTGAATTCTTCTAACTTGTTTTGCCAGTCTTGTAGTCTTGCAGTCGCTTGTTGTAATTGTTCTTTCTGGGCGGCCTGCGTTGCTTGATCAATCATAGAGTTCCATGCTTTTTCTTCAGGTGTTTCTGTTTTCTTTGCCGGTGGATCAAATGTTAAATCATGATCTGGTTTTTCTAAATCAATTATTTCATCTGGTGGCGGTGGAGCCTCTGGCGGATATCTTCTTATTAAACTTTGGTTGGCCGCAATAAGAAGTAATACTGCAAGTGGATCAAAAACAAATATTAAAACAATTATAACCCATCTAACTGCTGACGAAGTATCAACGTTATCTGCTAGTCCAACATCAACTGCCAAAGCGGCAATATATTTCACTGGTCCTACTTCTGCTTCAAGTTTAACTAATGACGATTCTAAAGGTTGTCTTTCGATTATTAAATCATCTATGTTGTTCTGTGCAGAAACAATTTTATTTTCTGCGGCAGTGATTTTTGCTTCAATATCGTCTTTGTTTGAAGACACGTTGCCTCTCATAGCATCAATGTTTGCCTGTGCTTTGGCAACTTCATTTGCGTGTTCTTCCTTTAATCTATTGATGTTTTCTTCAATTTTTTCAATCTCTGCTTGGTTCTCTTCTTTGAGAACATTCATATTTCTATTTGCTTGAGCGATCTTATTATTGATTTTATCTCTTTCAGGCTGTTGAAGTTCTTTCAAGTTCATTGCTTTTTTGTGATTGCCACCACTAAACAATCCTTTTTTATCTCTCAATGCATTTACATCAGCATCAAGAACTTCAAGTCTTAGATTAAGTTGTGTTATGTTATTGGTCTCGACCGCAAGTAGTGTTTTTAATTTCTCAGTTAGTTCAGACATTCTGTCTGATTCGATTTTAAGAAGTGTTTCTAACTTACTATTTGCGTTTAAGATATTTTGTTTTTCAATTTCTATATCACCGGATCGATCATTGGATACTCTGTTGAGTGAATTCTCTGCTCTTTCTATGATTTTCTTTTGACGTTCAATTACAACATTTTCACTTGCAATTTTGTCGTTAATAATTTCAATCCTTTGAGTGACTGTGTCGCCTTGTAGGTTTTGTTCAAGGTGTGCTTTGGATAAGAAACCAAAGATACCCATGCTTGTTATTAAACTTAATACTACAACGGCAGATGTAAGATAGGTCTTGAGAAGAAAAGGCGTAAACTTCCAATTCCGATATAGCCACGAGGCTGTGATCAGTTTACCTACTTCTAAAACTCCGCCCATTATTACTACTGGAATAAATGCTCCAGGGAAGATGGCCGCTAAACCAATTACAGAATAGAATATTGCTACACCTGATATTGATAGTGCTGACAAGAGTGTCAAAAATGCTATAAACATATATTTTCTAAAATCCTTTTAAAATGTATTACTATATTTACTATAACACAATACCTAATAATAATTCAATAGAAAAATCTAATAAATATCATTACCATGGCAAATATTAACATTCATTACAATGGCTTAACAGGCCAAAGATATAATTTAACGATTGATAATGGTCAAACAATGACTCAATTGAGGGCCGCTATTGCTTCAAACGAGCAGTTAGGAGTGGCTAATTACGAGAATGTTTCTCTATTGGCAGACATCAGTAAAAGTTATGTTAATAATGCATCAGATACACTGGCTTCAATAGGTGCTGTCACAGGTAGCATATTCATATGTAAAACCTTGTCTACGGGTACTAAACAAGCAAAACAAGAAGCCAAACTGGCAGTGGCAACAGAGAAAAGACAAGCAGATGGCGACACTACTGCCGCATTTTACAGAACACTTAAAACTGCTAGTGTGAATGATTTGCCAACGAAGTACTCTGGTAATAATGTTGTTGATAATGCCAACAGTGGTGGCCTTAAAAACGGCAGACCCTGGTCTTAATTATTTTACAAATCTCCAAGGATATTCCATCATCTTACAAGCATTATTTGTCATATGTCTTGTAGCACCGTTTAATTTGATGAACGATTGATATACCCTGCAATAACCTGCTGAAGTTGGATAGGAGTGTATCACTCTAACTTGCCCCATGGCATTACGGTCCTTGCTATACCAATAAGTTATTTCTCCATTAGCCGTTTCATTAAGTGCGTGATAGACTGCGGATCTGTGTAATTTCTTCTCTGTTTTGTTTAAACTGAATCTCAAATACTGAGAAGCATTCCACAAGAAGCCAGGTGCGGCTCCGATTATACCATCGTCCAAACTAATTGGAGCAGTATTCATATTAATGAAGTGTCCGTCAGTCTCAGCAAGATTAGTTGTCATTGATGATGTTGTTGCTGAACAATTAGCAAGAAATAAACTGCTAATCAATATTATGATAACCTGGTACGATTTCATGTCCTCCATCCATTCTTTTACAAGCAATTGATCTTTCAGTGACCATCGAGTTTTTCAATGGCATATCCCAATTAAAGAATTTACATTCTGAAGCAATACCCATTCCATGCAAAAAGTCTTTAACTCCGTCTTCGCAATGAACCACTTCTTCTGTGTACTCACTAATCACTTTGCCATTTTGATCCACAACTCTAATGGTTGTTGTTTCTACATCGCAATATTGATCAGACCATGGACCACCTGCTTCTGCATCAGTGCTATAAAATATAGCAAACGAAAGTACTACTAGGACAATGAGCCAAAATAATGTTCTCATAAATTTGTCCTAGTTTAATACTTTATCTGCCGCGTCGTTTATTGCGTCAGTGTTGATAATCGCTTTCTTACTTGATTCTATTTCTGCAATGATCTTCTTAATATCTTTTTTAGATATTTCTAGCATTACATAAACTCTGTAAGATTTATGATTAGTCATGAATATTTCTTGTTTGGTAACTTTATAATGTCTTACCAAAGTATCAGAAATCATATTCACCACTGTATCTTGCGATCCAGCACTCACAGTCAAGTTTTCGTTAGTACCTGCTTCGTTCTTATTGATAGTAGTTCGATTATTCATCTCACCATTAATTCTATCAGCAAGTTTCGCCTTAGCAAGTAATATCGCTTTCTTAACTGCCAACTCCATATCAGGTGATACTGCCGTAGCCGATTCCTGATATTTTCTCAAGGTTTCGTGTTTGTAATCCACGTACCAATCTGGAGTCTTATTGACAACACCATTCTTAGTCATATCAGATTTAATCTTATATGTAGAACAGTTTGACAACATTACACTAGTCAATATAACTAGCATTACTTTAACGATAGTGTTCATATCGCTTTCCTCCTTAAGATTTAAAATTGTCGATAAGATTTGTAAATCCAGTGACTATATTAGATACAATTTCACCAACTCCGTCTACATTGAAGTCGGACATAAATTGATCGTATCCAGTTCCAATCATCGGATAGACTGCAAAAAATATCGCAATTAATATTATTAACCTAAACATATTAAACATTATAGCATATTTTCCAAATACGTCAACCTAAGTTGATCTTGCTAGAAACGTTGATTTTGCTGACTTTTTTTACCACTTGATCTATATTTTTGTCGGAAAACCATACCCAAAATCGGACATTGTGAAGTTCAATACCGTTGCAACTAGGTGTACTCGGTCTTCTTCGCCACCATTAAATGCATTATGGTATTTGGTATTATCGGTCACCCAAACCCTACCATCTGCAGGCATATGATGAACCACGTCATCAACACACATACGAGCACCAAAATTGGTAATAATTGGTATATGTATCCTAGGTTCAGGATCTCTATGCCAACTCAATGTTGTTCTTGGTAATTTCCAAAGCAGTCTAATTCTTCCAATTTGGTATTTGGTTCTCAAAGTATCATATACTTCTTTAAAATAGGTATCTTCGAATAGTTTTACAAATTCAGAATACTTCGTTTCGTCTATGGGTGCTTCTCTTTGAACTTCTTCATACGTGTGATCTGGTTTAGTCCAAAACAATCCTCTAACATTACCGCCTGTTATTGAATTTGCATCACCCGGTATCTGTGTCAGACAAATTGCATTAATATCTCTTTCACCCAATGGAGATTGTCTTGCTACTCTTGAATCAACTTCTTTTAGTGCTGAACGTAATTTTTCAATATCAAATTTGATATCAGGATCAATATAGAAACCTTTAGGCATCAAATACAATTCCTTGTGCTAAAGGTAGATCCTTTCCGTAGTTTGTGGTAACAGTGGATCTTCTCATATATTGTTTCCATGCATCTGATCCTGATTCTCTTCCGCCACCTGTATCTTTCTCACCTCCAAAAGCACCACCAATTTCAGCACCAGAAGGTCCTATGTTGATATTGACAATACCACAATCAGAACCTACTGCTGATATGAATGTTTCTGCTTCTTGCACATTGTCAGTGAATATGCAAGAACTTAATCCTTGCGGAACATCATTTTGAATTGCTATTGCTTCGTCTAGTTCTGTGTATTTCATTGTGTAAAGTATTGGTGCAAATGTTTCTGTTCTAACAATATCACATTGTTCAGGTACTTCAACGATAGCAGGTTGTACGAATCCTTCTCCTAAATCAGTTAATGGTTCTCCACCATGCACCGTGTATCCTTGTTCTCTGCATTCATTTAAAACATTTTGCATTCTGTCTAATGCTTCTTGATTTATCAATGGACCTACTAGGTTTTCTCTTTTGATAGGATCACCTATAGGCAAACTTGAATAAGATTTTTTAAGTGCTTCAAGCAGTTCATCGTATTTAGATCTGTGTACTATTAATCTTCTTAATGTTGTACATCTTTGTCCACAAGTGCCTACCGCACTAAACACTATTGCTCTTTTTGCCAAATCTAGATTTGCGTGTTCAGACACAATCATTGCATTGTTTCCGCCTAGTTCATATAAACCTTTTCCTAATCTTGCTGATACTAACGGTGCCAACTCTTTACCCATCTGTGTTGAACCTGTGGCACTTAATAAACTTATTCTATCATCCTGTGCCATCCATTTTGCAGGATACTCGTCGCCATCAACAATTTGTAAAAGGTTGTATTGATGTTCTTTGTGTTCCTGTATGCAATATTTGTCCACAGTTTCGTCCCATATCTTTTTACATAGGTACGATACTTTCATAGTCTTAGGAGATGGTTTCCATACGACACTATTCCCACACACGATTGCTAAACAAAAGTTCCAACCCCATGGAGCGACTGGAAAGTTAAATGCCGTAATAACTCCAACCACTCCTAAAGGATTCCATAATTCTTGTAATCTGTGATTGGTTCTTTCTGATGGCATTGTTTTTCCGTAAAGTTGTCTAGATAACCCTACTGCAAAATCACACATATCTATTACTTCTTGTACTTCTCCAATACCTTCAACTAAAATCTTTTTGCTTTCTCTGGTTACACCTTTTCCTACTGATACTAAATTTTCTCTTAATCTGTTTCCAAACTGTCTAATCATTTGACCACGTGCTGGTGCCGGAAACTTTTTCCATTGCTCCTGTGATTCAATTGATTTTTTTACTAGTTCGTTGTATTCTGTTGCGTTCATGAATATACCTGTCCAAATTTATTGTTCGTGAATACTTTGTAGTCCACACTTTCTTGGCTTACGAATCCTTCACCTGTTAGTTCACCTCTGGCATAAGCAGTAACAACAGAACAAACACCCGAAGCAGTTGTTCTTTGAATTGCACTATGACCATCTTCACCATATATCTTTTTAGACCAAGTTTTTTCTAATAGTTGTCCGTCCTTTTTACCTATTACAGAAACAAGCATAACAACAACGTCTGCGGTTGTATAAGGTACTTCTTGATCAAATAGGTCTACGAATTTCTTTTTGTTATGTTTTAAATTTAAATCATCTAATAAAAATTTCATAGATGCTTGGTGTCCTGGGTATCTGATTGTTTTATAACTTAATGATTTTACTTTGTCAGCAAATGTATCACACATCGAAGCAGAACCTCCTGATGTGTTAAATGCTTCATATCTGTCACCATCTATGTACACTTGTTCTAATCCATCAAGTGGTTGTGTTTTAATATGTTTGTGATTAGAAAGAACATCACAATCATTTACATATTCATTTATAAGTCCGTCTGTGGACCAAGTTAGATAGTAGGCCATTGCGTTGGTTGGATATTTGGGTAAAGCACCAACTCTCATTTTCACTTTGTCAACGGTATCAAATTTTCTAATTAAATCAGATGCGATAATGTTTACTGCTCCCGGAGCCAATCCTGATTGTGGCATCATGAAAGTCGAAGTGTTCATTAATCTAATATGTTCAGAAACTTCAGTATCCTCTGTTAAGTCAAAGTAGGCAACTCCTGTGTCTGCACACACATCTGCTATACCTTTGTTGAGATGATATAGTGTTGCTGATACTATGATATCAACTGACTTTACAAATTGCGTTAATGCAGTTTTATCTGAGGCATCTAATTGTACAAATCCATCGATATCTTTAGATTCAACGTCTGCAATTTTAACTGTGAAGCCTTCAGATGATAGATAGGTTGCAATAGTTTTACCAATTTTTCCTGCACCTATTACACCAATAGTTTTCATATTAATTAATTATTGAGTTAGTAAGTGTATACTACTACATTCTGGTCCGTGAATGCAACGATAAAATGGTATTACTTACGTTTTTTCTTTTGGGTTTGTTTCCACTCTTTCCAATCCTCAAAAGTCTTTTGACTTTTTTTCCATTTACGATATCCTCGCAACCATTCTTCGTGAGAAGTTTCGCCACGTGGTATTCTTGTGATTGTTGAGTCTAAATCTTGTTCGTATTGTTTTTCTTCTGCTAATGCTTTCCAAAAACGTTTTTTAGATCTTTTTGTTTTTGCGTCATCTTCTTTGAATGTTCGTTCAACAGGAAATCTAATTACATTTTTTAGTCCTGATATACTCATCATTCTTTTTATATAATCTAATAATGTATATGTCATCTTCTCATCCTTGCGATATCTTTGGCATCTTCTTCTTCCCAAACCGGAACCATGTTCGATTTGTGCATTGTTGCAATACCTAATAGTTTTCTCTTACCTGTGTACTGCATATGTTCTTTCTTAGATGCTTTGCCGTGACCTATAGAGTTTGACATAGGCACCTGTTCACTGGGCCTTGAATAGGCAATATCTCTACCAAACGGGTCAGCAAGTACTTCGGTCTTTCTTTTAGACTTGTATTTGCCTTGAGTGTATTTTACATATTCGTCAAACGTCATAATACATGAATTTGCTTTTATCTTTTTCATGTACTTGTTGTGTTCTTTCCATAACTTTTTGATTGTTTCTAATCGTCTCACAGTCATTTTTCTTGGCTTGGGTTTCCTAGTATTTAAAGTTGTTAGACCTTGTGCAAGATGGAAAGTCATAATACTATTATAATATTAAGGAAGTTTTCTGTCAACTATTGTTGCGTAAATCATTTTGGTATATTTGGAATTAGTACTCCATGCTTTGATTCCTTCTAGCAATTTTGGATAATCCCAATAACCTTGTTTGATTTGAACTAGTCTTTCTTCTCTAAATTTCTCGTATGCCGGGTGGTTATTCAAAATGTTTATCATGTCTTTGATAGATTTACATTTTGTTTCGTACATTTTTAAACCAAATTTAGCATCTGGTATTCCTAATGGTTTCATATGCGGAGTGTTTAAATCCCAAGTTCTAACACCAAATAGGTTATTACCTTCTTTGGCAAATCTACTAGTACCCCAGGCAGATTCAACACCAGCCATGGCAATTACTATCGACTTTGGTACTCTAGATTTTCTGTCTGTCGTAAAATTAATATAGTCTACACATTTACCTACTGCGTCCATGAAAGAGTCTGGACCATCAAATTCAAATTCTGGTTCTTGCAAACCTAATAGTACAATACTATCAACTTCTTTTTTGTGAAATTCATCTTCTAATTTTTCAACCGTCCACTTGTTAGGATAAAATGATCCTCCAATGAAAGAACCGGTTAAGAACACTATCAGCAAAAATGCTAATAACAATACGTGCCAAAATGTTTTAAGTGTGTTTGGTTTCATAAAGTATAGGTGACGAGCATTACACCCGTCACCTTAATACGATTTATATTGCAACCTTTTCCTGCGAAGTAGTTTCAACTTCCTCAACTGGTGCATCAGAATGATTGTCTTTGTATTCTGCTTCTGCACTAGACATATAACTATTCCAATTTGCTTTAGACAAACCAGTAAATCTAGTTATGTTACCGTCTGCAAGGATTTTGAAAGACCCAGCAAGTTTGTGCGTAACACCATCTGGTGCAAATTTATGCACAACACCTGTTGCTTTGCCATCTGGATTTTCTCTGCCCATAATGAACATATAGTTTCCAGAACGACCTTTCCATTTATTATCAGTTGAAGTATCTGCCTGACATCTTGATTTGATCTGGTCTAATACCAACTGTGCTTTTACTGAACATTTATACATAATTGTTCCTCCTGATTAATACCACTATTATAACAGATCTTGGAAATTCGTCAACCTGGTAAATTACCGCTATTTTACTGGAGTTTTTTCCATTGTTTGCATAATTGCACATAAACTTTGGTCCAATAGTCCTTAAACCAAGGATCCTGTGCATTATCCATTGCCTTCTTGGCATTGGCAATTAGTCTATCTTTGTGTGGTTCGTAAAGTTCTTTTAGAGTTGTTAATTTAATATCCATACTACACCTACCGTAATTAACATAATGATTGCAAATAAAGCCGCAGAGTATCCTAACCAATACCTGTATTCATTCATCCATTGTTGTTTCATTTTAATCCTTTCAACATATCTAATTCATTTGCCTTTGGCTCTTCCTCAGGCTCAGGTTCCTTTTCAAACTCTACATCTTTTGGTTCTTCACAAGGCATACCCGAATTATCAAACCAACGACCATCTGCGGTTACATGGAATTGTTGCCAAAAACCACTGCCGTCTAATCTTTTCCTTCTTACTCTTTTGTTTTTGATTGTACCTTTGTATTCTTCTCCATACTTGCCTTGCAGTAATCTATACTTTCCGTTAATACCTCCATACATTCTATCGATGTAAATTGGATCACCGTTTGCGTCCTCGCCATATTGATTGGATATAAGAAGTTGTTTAGGACCTGCAGGCACTGATGGTTTTTCTTTTTCAGTAATTTTTCTAAGATTTTTAAGTAATTCTTCTTTTCTGCTCATTTTATCTCCACTAAAAGAATCGTTGCATTGTTTTATAATCTAGATGCTTCGTCGACTTGTCCTGTTACAAACAAGTCTCTCCAAATTGACCCTAAAGGGGAACTAGTTAGATTTACAAATGACTAACACCCGTCCACAATGCAACGATCAATTAGACTATAATATAACTATTATATTTTAAAATGGTATTTCTGTCAACCTACGTGTAAACCAAACCACTTTTTTGCGTCTTTCATATATTTCTCCCACCTAGTATCTTTAAGAGAATATTCAAAGTTTTGCGTTTCAGGGTTGAGTCCTATTCTTACTGCTCCGTTTTTCTCATGAAAGTTTTTTGCCATGAGAGTGAGTGGTGAAAGAGTTACTACTCTTTTTGTTTGTTTTGAATCTCTTGCCATTTTTAATAAATGATCAATTATTGTTTTGCCTGCACCTTTTGTATTACTCCAGACTGTATATGCAATAGCAATATTTCCTGTTGGATCGGAAAACTTTTTAAGTTCATCAACACTTTTTGGAATGAACTTACAATGTGCTATGCAAACTATCGAGGCATATCCACCCTTGTCGTTTACTAGTGCATATATTTCTCTACCTCTAGTTTTAGAATTTCTAAATGCTAAAGACAATTCTGGTCTAACTGGATCTTGTTCTATATCTATTACATCTACTTTTTGGAATTTAAATGCCATTAACCTACTGATCCTTCCATGCTTACTTCTAATAACTTGTTGGCCTCTACTGCAAACTCCATAGGAAGTTTTTGAAATACTTCTTTGCAGAATCCTGATACCAATAAGTTTGTTGCATCTTCTTCGTTAAGACCTCTTTGTCTCAAATAAAATAGTTGTTCCTCGTCAATTTTAGATGTTGTTGCTTCGTGATTACAATTACTAGTATTGTTTTCGTTTTCAATATATGGAATTGTAATTGCAGAACATTTACTACCCATCATTAATGAATCACACGAAGTATAATTCTTTGCCTTCTCGGCAGATTTTAAAACTTTGACCAATCCTCTGTAAGTGTTAGATGACTTACCTGCGGATATACCTTTTGATATTATTGTACTCTTTGTGTTCTTGCCAATGTGTATCATTTTAGTACCTGTATCTGCTTGTTGATAACCGTTTGTAAGAGCAACTGAATAAAATTCTCCTATCGAGTTATCACCTTTTAGTATACAAGATGGATACTTCCATGTCAATCTACTTCCTGTCTCAAATTGTGTCCAAGTTATGCGAGAATTTGTGCCTTTACATAGTCCTCTTTTGGTAACAAAGTTATAAATTCCACCTTTTCCAGTGACAGGATCTCCTGGATACCAGTTTTGTATTGTTGAATATTTTATTTCTGCATTGTCCATAGCAATCAATTCTACATTGGCGGCGTGTAATTGATTTTCATCTCTCATTGGTGCTGTGCAACCTTCTAAATAACTTACACTACTGCCTTCGTCTGCAACTATAAGAGTCCTTTCAAACTGTCCTGTGTTAGATGCATTGATTCTAAAGTATGTTGATAGTTCCATTGGACACTTTGTATTCTTTGGAATATAAACAAATGTACCGTCTGAAAACACTGCTGAATTAAGTGTAGCAAAGTAATTGTCTGAACGAGGTATAACTTTGCCTAGGTATTTTTTAATAAGTTCGGGGTGATTATGTACTGCTTCTGAGAACGAACAAAATATAATACCTTTTTCTGCAAGTGTGTCTTGAAATGTCGTTGCAACAGATACAGAATCGAATACTGCATCAACGGCCACTCCTGCTAGTTTGGCTCTTTCAGCCAACGGTATTCCTAATTTTTCAAAATCTTTTTTGATTTCAGGATCTACTTCGTCATAACTTGCCGGCCCTTTTTTAGGAGCAGAATAATAACTTATTGATTGGTAATCTATCGGCTCTATTTCTAACGTGGACCAATTTGGTTCTTCCATTTTAGTCCATCTCCTGTATGATTTTAATCTAAAGTCTAATAACCATTGTGGTTCTTTTTTAATTTTGGAAAGTCTTGTTACAATTTCTTCGTTAATGCCTGGTTCAAATGTTTCGCTTTCGACATTCGTAACAAACCCTGCACTATATTCTTTGTTTAGTTTGTCTTCAATTTTGCTTCTGTCTTTAATTTCTGGCATACTATATTTAATTTTCCCACGGCCATTTTTCTCTATTTTTTTCTGCATTTTCTTTGTCGTAATAATGTCTCGCAACTAGAAATGCTATAAAGAACCCACCTATAGTTATACTTGTTCCTGTAAAGAACATTAATAAGCCTTGTTCAAATGTCATTCGTGTTCTCCTCCTGGATCTCCTGCAGGTAATTTAACCTTATAAGGATTTCCTTTTTTGTCTCTCATTATCACATACTCTCTGCCTCTTCCATAACTGTGATATCCCCAAGAGTACTTTGATTGTTTAATGTTATGAAATTGTTTAAATGTGTAGTATACTGCCATGATGATTGCAATATGTCCTACAATAAGTCCTGTCCATATGTCTGGATATAAAACTCCCCAAACATATAAAGTAAATGCTGTCGACCAAACAAAACTTAATACTGTCAAAATTTGTAACCTTACAGTCTTAGGTAGAGCACGAAGATCGTTCTTTGAATCATCGAATAAAACTGTCGCAGTATTAATCATCCATTCTTTCATTAGTAACTCGCATAGATAACAAATAAGATACAAGCAATAAATCCTGCAATCAAAACATGATTACCTAAATTCATCCAACTTGTACCTACCGTGTGTTTGTTTTTTGGATCTATAAATTTATTTTTCATTAGATACTCCTTTGTTCAATTTTCACTTTCTTTTCTGGATCCCAGATGTAGTGATGCGGATATGCCTTTGGCCTCACAATTCTAATCTTATCCATGTGATCATATGCCTCTTCGATGTTGTCAAAACGTGCAACGACTAACTCGTCTTGTATTCGTGGGATATACCATACTTCGTACATTTTCTTTGTCCTTTCTTTTTTATGTAATCTTGATTGCTTAAGACCAATGGCTAATATCTTTTCGTCTTCTTCTATTACTTCGTGGAAATATCTTTTTTTGGTCATATTACCTGGTATTTTTCTTCTCCATTAGTATTTGCTTCGGTGTCTTGGAACCGGGTTCTAGTTTCATTATTCTACAACTGAATAATTTCTTTTTACCTTTGCTTGTTATTATTACAGGTTGTCCATGCTCGTCTATGTCTATAGATTTAATTTTAGTTTGAACGTTTCTAAACCTGCCTAGGTAAACCATATCTCCTGCTTTGATTGTTAGTTTATATTCACGCATCGTATCCTATCATTTTAAAATGATCCTCCAAAGTATAAGTTTCAAAATCTATCACATCACCTCGTACACTTTTAATAGTTTTATTGAATCCTGCTAACTGATATCTCTTGAAAGGATATTCCCACGTTGCACCGTGTTGCCAATCCGTTTCTAAGATATGTTTGTCACCGTCATCAATCATACACAATGGCATCTGTAATACAACTTCTGCAGAAATCTTATCGTGCAAGTATGCATTGATAATTTTATTCTGTGGTATCACGTGTTCCAAGTGTCCTTTTTCAATATCCAATGCCCTATAATGAGCACCTTGTGGTGCAAGTTTTTTCTGCATTGTTCTAATGTAAAGTATCAATGATCCTCTGATGTGTTTCTTTGTAGGTGTAGACCAATTGTCAGAAAATAAATCTTGCTTCATGTGATCTATGTAATCTGCAAGTTCGTTTAGATGTGGTCTGTCTGTGCTGTCGAACTTAATCTCTGGCAAAGAAACGATATCTAATTGTTGTACATTGAACATTTATTATTTTTCCTTCCTTGATAGGTATTTGTTAAATGCCGTTTGTGCCTCTGAGTCTGGTGCAACATCACCATCAAACAGTTTTAATGTAACATTGGGCATATAACTTGGTTCAAACAAATCATCTTCCATTAAATGGATTTCTCTTAATACATGAGCCATTGCCACAGGTGCGTCCCAACCTACACCGTTTGCATACTGCCATTGTTTTTTTGTTGCAGAATGAATCAGTGTTGCACTAGGACAAACTTTTTTTGCTGACTCTAACATTTTAGTCATCCAATCGTTGGGTAATCTCTTAAGACGTTTTGCTTCACTACCCATTTGATACTGCTTCATTAATCCTATGAATAGACCCTGGTTGATCTCTCCACCGTCCTCATCGCCGTATACATTTTTAATTGATAACAATGCATCAGTTAAACCAATCGGTCCTGCCATCTTGATGCCTTTGTATGCGTAATCAAAATGTGAGAAATAGTGTTTGTTAGGTCCGCACTTGCCTGGACTCTTTCTAACACGTTTTGGTTCTAGGTCAATCTCACAAGAATCAAATACCTGTTGAACCATGTGTGCTGTCACAACTCTTTCTGTCTCTGTTTCTCCCATTTTATATCTGTGTAATAGACATCTGTGAATCTCTTCTGTGCCTGCTCTCAATATACCCGAGTCATTCACTATTTCAAATGCTTCTGCATCAAAGGCCGGTTCATCTGTTTCTACTATTGTAACTGGAATTTCTTTATAACCTAGCAACGACAAAGCAACTGCTCTGTGTTGCCCGTCGAAAATGTATAGTGTTTCGCTGTCGGATCTTCTTACTGCTGACACTGGAGTACACACTCGTGGATCAAACTTCTTCATTATGTTCATCACGTGTCCTGCTCTCACATCTCTCTGCACGGAATAGTTGAAAGCAAAATCTTTTAGTGGGTGTGCTTCTGTGCCCAGTGGTAGTGTTCTGCCTTTTGCTAGTTGATTTTTTAGATTAACTTTTGCTTCTGCAAACCTTTTGGAAAAGTTTGGGACATCTTCGGGTGCCTCTTTTTGTACTTCTGAAACGACGTCTAGAAGCATTTTAACATTACTCATATTAGTCTCCTTGTGTTTAATATGTGTCTTATCAGGCAGACATCCTCCAATGGGATTAACCTGAAATAACAAAGCAATTATAACACAAATTGATTATTTGTCAATACTACTTGGATAATTTTTTTCTATTTTTGAGATGTTCCGCTTCTACCAACTGCTTATTTTGTCCGTAATATGCGACTGCATGGCCTTTTTTGCACATTTCCATATTGATGTTTTTACCATCTACAAATATCTCACCAAGTATTCTACCAAATTTACCTGTCTCTTGATCCTTGTGCGTTTTGATTATTTTCTTACTGCCATTTGCGAGTGCTGACTGTAGATATTTTTTAGATAGAAGTCCGTATTTCTTTTCAGTTAGGTCTCTTGTTCTACTTTCTGGAGTATCAATACCAAATAATCTCACTCTGCTTTTGTATTTGATATCAAAACCCAAGTCAATCATTACATCGATTGTATCTCCGTCAACGACTTTGATCACTTTATCGATACGATAACTGAAATCTGTAGGGTCTCCTAGTTTGGCCTGCTTACTCATTATGTATGTATTTATTGATTTACTTGCGTTTCTTACGTGACCCGTAGAATGATTGCATTTCTTTCTTACAAGCATCATACCAATACTTGCCTGAATCTCTCAACTGCTCGTTGGCTCTTCTCAGTCTCTCCAACTTTCGTTCAAATGCTTTATATTTTCTGTCCGATAGTTCTCTACCAACCAATTTTTCTAGTTGATTCAGTACATCATCTATCGCAGGACACGTTATATCAGGCACCTTTGGTGCTTTCTTTCTAATCTTCCCCCACGATAATCGGAATTTCTTCTGTGACCCTGGTATTAAAAACATACACACTCCCTATAAATTGTTAATACTCTCAATTATTTACGGCCTTACGACACGAAATTTAATGGTACTATAAGTTCTACTGGTATATTTTGAAGTGCAACTTTTCTGTTGCAAGGGAAGTTGCCACCCCCAAGATTAAATCCGCAATTAAGCGGCTAATCTTAATTTAGGCATAGCCAACGTTAAGTCAGCGAAGCCTAATGCTTTTGATTTAGCATTTATAAATTTGGCCGTATCCTCGTTCCAACTGGGTACACTCCATCATGCTTTCGAAATACGTCGATCCTATATCACCCCCGGAAGGGATTACGTAAGCCACCATATTATATTGGTGGAGGTGCTGGGTACTGCCCCCAGGTCCGTCAAGTCTAATACATGATTTCAACGTGGACAAATATATTTAAGCATAAGGTTGACAAATTGTCAACCATCAAGTATTATATTGAATGCAAACAGAAAAAAGTAGAAGAAAACTATCGGTCAAAATCACAGACCTCAAGGAATTCTCCGAGATAAAGGAGGGTTTATCGTTCAAGAAGATAATTAAAAGTGTTCAAAACAATTTACCAAAGGATACACGAGAGGTAAGTGTCGAGTACACTAACAGGAAAGGAACACCTGTGGCAAGAATGGTTCGAGTACCAATGGGAAGGAAGAAGAAACTAGGACGATAAGCGGTGGCGTATAAGTTGAAGAGAGCGATTTGCAGACTGAGAATGTGGTATGCTGATATCAGAGGACATCATGGAAAAAGATGGAACTATGAACCATCTGAACACTACATGGGCATAAAACATAGTAAAAAGTATGGCAGACATAGATAAAATTGTAAACGAGTTAGGAAAACTGACAGTTGTAGAAGCACTGGACCTGTCTAAAAAATTAGCAGAAGAGTGGAATATCGATCTAGATAACCTACAAGCAGGTGCAGTAGCACCAGCAGAAGCGGCCAAACCTGCCGATGCACCAGTTTCAGTGATATTAACTGGATATGGTGAAAAGAAGATTAACGTATTAAAAGCAGTAAAAGAAGTTATGGGATTAGGATTAATGGAAGCCAAACAATTTGTTGAAGCACTACCTAAACCTATCGAAGAAGAGTGCGATAAAGAAAAAGCGGACGAAATCAAGAAGAAAATTGAAGCGGCCGGCGGGACAGTAGAAGTCAAATGAGTACTCGAACGATAGTTTTCATTCTGTCGTTCTACACAATCTTATTAATTTACGGATCTTATATTAAATTTTGGGGAGTTGCATAATGTGGCCATACACTGAAGAAGAAATTGCTTGGGTTTCTGGGCAAACTAAAAAGAATTAAGTTAAAGTATCAGTTGCTTGACTGTTTTCTAGTTCTTTCTTAATACTATCAACGTCGTGCTTATTCATATTATCTAACAATAATTTACTCTGAGAATACACATCTCTACCTTCGATTTCAATTCCCAACAGTTGGCAAGACTTTTCAATTAATTCTTCAACTGTTTTTCCTTCGTTTGATATTGCAGACGATAATCTAGTATCTCTTAATAGTTTCTTTCCAACTGACACCAGGTCATGATGATTTAACACATCTGGTAACCCTCTCAATCTCATCACTTGTTCTATGGTTGATGTATTACTACTGTCTGAAGTGTAGTTGTATATTGGATTATAATCTTTCTTTCTCTCTTCATACTTTGAATAGTAGTCTTGCCATGCAGTACTACCAGAAGATTGTTTGATTATATCATTTAATTTTGTATTCTCTGCTAGAGTTACATAACTTTGAGTATTAACTAAACTTTTAACATATGCTCTTATGCCACCAATGTTAGTAACTTCTTTTGTAATTTGATCATTAACCGTATTTCTGCTGTTGTTGATAGCAGTCTTCCAAGTAAGATAAGGCTCAGATGCTAATGCACCATCTAGATTTGTTTGTGCTGTAGATACTGCACTTGCAAATGTATTCAGTGTTTGTTGAAAATCTGTAGAGTCATCTTTTACAGAACCTAAAAAGTTTATTAAATTTGTCATTGCTGTTCTGTATGCTGTATCAGTTGCTAGACTTGAATTGTTAATCGATCTTACATTATCTCTTATAACATTCATATCAGATCTTATAGACAATCTCAATGTACCAAAGTGATCATCTACTCCTTTGCCCATGCTGTCTGCCGTGTTGCCAAACAAAGAAGGAACTAATGATTCTATTGAATTTGCTAACTGCATATGTTCTAAGAACGTTCCTCTATCTCCACTACCTGCTACGGATTCATCACCTAGTTCGCCTGTGAGAATTTTATCAGTGTGCATATCCAAATCGTCAAACAGTTGTCCAAGGTTCAGATATGGTTTGTTATTAATTGTGTTTTTTAAATCTGTTTTTTGTGATGCTGTTAAGACAGTATTAGTTCTAATTCTTTGAGCAAGTGTGTACGAAAGTGTTGCGTAACCTAAATTTGTGTCAGCAATTAAAACGTTGACAGCATTGTTGTTTAGGTTTGGAGAACTCTCTGCTAGTGATTTAAGTCCTTGTTTTACTCGTGCCATTATGCTCCACCTTCGCCATAATTACTTCCATCATCGGGGACAAGTGATTCACTTGTATTATCTTCAGGTCCACTTCCACCGTTAGCAAATACATCTGGTGATCCTTCAGCAACGGAAGTACACCCTGCTATTGGATCTCCTATTCTACCAACAGGTAATCCTTCTGCAAATACATTTGGTGATCCTTTGGCTATTGGTGCTTGGTGTGATAAGCAGATTATTGCAGGATACAAATGTCCTGTGTTGTTATGTCCTTCGCATGACACTTCTAATCCGTTGCAGAACACAGTCTTAACATGGCCTTCTCTGACCATGCCTGAACAATGCGATACGTCTGCGTCTCCTATTCTTGTTATTGCTGGCATACTGATATTTATTCAGGCAAATAAAGTGCGTATATAAATATTTTCTATGCAACAATACAGCCTAATAATTTTAAAGAACTACGATTTATTACACAGCATAAAGGATTATTTCTATCAATCTTTATTGCAGTATGGTTTTGAGAGTACTATTACTTGCGAACAAAACGAAATAGATTCTATACTCGATAAAATTACGACAAGTCATGCCGTAGTAATACAAGAAGGTATGTTTTTTAATGATAATTTTGATGCACCTACAAACAATGATTGTGATCTGATTGGACACATACTGGATCGTAAAGATGAATATTATGAATTACATCAACAACATTTTATAATCAATATTCAAAAATGGAAAGACATAGGAAGTCCTTCGTTTATTAAAAGAGAAAGTGAATCCCTAATAGAGATAGAAAGAGCAAACGAAAACTTCCATGATGATTACACTCCTGTTTCTATTAACAAAGGCAAAGGAACACTTTCAAAAAGCAAGTTAAGATTTGGTGCTTGTGTGATTAGTGAGTTCTTAAAGCATGATTTGTCTGTGAGACCATTTGATACCAACGAAAGGCAACTTAAGAACTTTGTTTATTATGAAGAAGTTGAACAAGTAAATGCACTTTTAAAATATCAAAAAAACTTATATCATCCTCCATACTCGTATTATTATCCTGTTGAAACAGCAGTCAAAAAGAAAACATCTGGATCTAATTTTTCAAACTACATCTCTGTTGCTAACGGAGTTGAAAGTTTATACAGACTAAAAGATGTTTACAAAGATATCAAAACTATAACCTATTATGATATGTCTATGACTGCATTAATTTTTACAGAACTTTTGTTAAAGTATTACAAAGGGAATTATAAAGACTTTGTGATAAAGTTTGACAACGTGTATGGAGCAAAGGAGTTTAATATTTTAACCACAGACAAACTTGACAACTATGCACACCCACACGAGATACTATCAGTATTAGAACACATCAGAAATAACGTAAAAGTAAAATATTGTTATGGAGATATCACAAGGACTTCTATATTAGAAAATTTAAAAGAAGATACGATAATAAATGTAAGCAATTCATTTGAATTTAAATTTAATATAGTGAGAGATGATGAAATGTCTTATTGGTACAGTAAAATAAAAAAGTTAAATGTTAAGACTGATGTGTTGCATTAAGCCAACTACGTTCTAGTAAAGGTAAAAATCTTTTCATATCCTTTGTACCAGATGCAATTATGTGCAGTCTCGCTTCACTGCTTTTATTCCAAACTGAATGTTGTTGTCCAATATCAATTAAAAAAGCACTACCATTTGTAAAAGGTATTGTTCCGTGATTTTTATATCTAAACTCACAACCTTGTGGATTATTGATTGATATGTTCACTGGTCCTAAACATCTTTCATTCTCGTCTTGATGAGGTAGTATGTATCCATTGGGTTCAACCAACATAAATCTTAATCTTTTATAAGACTTATATGGAAATACATTTTTAAAAAAATTAGTTGTGATAGGACATTTTTCTGCTACCCAAGTCCATTTATAATCTGGTTCTGTTTTAAATAATTTTATACCACTTTGTTCATAGTACATCCAGTCGTTTGTGTACTCTGCATCAATGCCATGTATACAAATACTCTTCCATGTGCCGCCACCTTCAAAGTCTCTGTGTGGTACAAATTTATCTTTAATTGCTAATGCTTCTTTATGTATTTCTTGCCATGGGATATCTAAATCTAATTTAACATACGGAACAGTGGTATCTTCTTGTAACCAAGTAAAGATATCTTTATCGTTATAGTCAGGTGTAAAGTGTTTTTTTAATTCGTCCATATAAAATATTTATAGGACTGATTACAGAGTGAATTTAGAAAATTGTTTTTTCTTAATGTCTTGTTTGATACCACCAACAATGTATGATTCTACTTCTGTCTCTTGTGGTGCAACTTGGACACCTTTTGATGATAACCAATGCTGTGTCCATGGTAATGGGTTTTGTGTTGCTGGTACATCATATATTGGATCAAAGCCTAATGCTCTTAATCTTTTGTTTGCTGTCCATTCTACATATGTTCCTAACAGTCTTTCGTTCAATCCAATGATAGAACCATCTTTGAATAAATGTTTTGCCCAAGCCTTCTCTTCGTCAACACACTCTTTGAACATCTGTATCACAATCTTTTCTGTGCCTTTCATTGCTTTGGTCATTTCAGGATCATCACCTTTTTGCCAAGCCTTGATCACGTGTGTTGATAAGTTTAAGTGTGTTGCTTCATCTCTTGCAATCAATGAAAGTATTTTTGCAG